>Ga0187893_10000527_pt1 | contig 98746 bp, 84 predicted proteins | sample MA1701074metaG_FD_139574 | JGI IMG/M metagenome (GOLD analysis project Ga0187893, IMG submission 139574) | White microbial mat communities from a basaltic lava cave in the Kipuka Kanohina Cave System on the Island of Hawaii, USA - MA170107-4 metaG ...
CGTCATGACACGACCCGAGAGGCTGCCGGTAAGCCGTGTGCGGGAAAACCGCACGCACGGTTTGAAAGGGGGTCTCACGGAAACCCGCCCGCAAGGCGGGAGAAAGTAGATCTACCAATGCGCGGGCTCTTTCTCTTCCTCCTCTCGACGGCCGCCTTCGCCGGCGACGAGTGGCCGTGCGCGCGCGGCGACCCGGGGAACACGGGCGTCACGAAGAACCGCGGGCCCGTGGCGACGCCCAAGGTCGCGTGGAAGCGCGAGGAGAAGGACGCGATCTCGCCGGGCGTGGCGCTTGCGGCCGGGCGGCTCGCGTACGGCGTCGGCGAGTACGTGGTCGCGTTCCGCGAGGCGTCGGACGGGCGGGACGTCTGGAACGGCGCGGTCAAGCAGCAGGTGAGCGCGTGGCCTGCGATCGGCCCGGAGGGCGTGTACGTCGGCAGCCCCGACGGCGTCCACTACATTCTCAGGTTCTCGGACGGCAAGGAGGCGGGTGCGACGGAGGCCACGGCCGCGATCGTCGCGGACCCCGTCCTGACCGACGAGCACTACCTCGTCGGCTCGACGGACGGCCTCTTCTACGTGATGTCGCTGAAGAACGGCGCCGCGCTCTGGAAGCCGAAGACGGGGCCCGTGCGGGTCGGCTGCGCGGTGGACAAGGGGACGGCGTACGTGGTGAACGAGGAGGGCGTGCTCTTCGCCCTCGACCTCAAGCGGAAGCAGGAGGCGTGGAAGTGCGAGACGAAGGGCGCCGCGCGGTGCGCGCCCATCGTGGGGAAGGCCGCGATCTGGCTCGTGCAGACCGACGCGGTGCAGGGCGTCACGAGGAAGGGGGGGCTCGGGGGCCGCCGGGAGACGAAGGGCATCGCCGCAGCGCCCGCGCTCGACGGTTCCGTACTTTTTTACGGTACAGAGGGCGGCGAGGTCGTCACGCTCGACCTGGACAGCGGGAAGGAGCTGACGCGGGTGAAGGTCGCGGACGAGGCCGTGCACACGCCGCTGATCCTCGGCAAGGGCGCGGTCTACGGCGCCGCCGGCGCGACGCTCTTCGCCGTCGACCCGAAGGCGGGCAGGGTGCTCTGGACGTACAGGGGAGAGGACCGGTTCCAGCCCCCGATCGTCGCGGACAAGGCCGTCTACGTCGCGGTGGGGCGCGTGTTCTACTGCCTGCGTTGAGTTCTTGAGCGAGCGGACGCCGGTTTCCTGTCCTTGCGCCGGCGCTTCGACCGGATGCGCCGTAGCGCGGCGGTTGGATGACCATGCCGCGCCCCAGGGGGGTCGCATCGCCCACGCGGCGACGGAGCAGGCGACAAACACGAGGACGGTCATCAGGCAGCCGACGGCCGGCGAGCCTCCGACAGCCGAGACGGAGACCAAGAAACAGCCGCTGTGCAGCAACCCGTAGCCGGTCGGGAGCACGTAGGCGAGCCACGACGCGCGCCAGGCCGACCCGAGCGTGATCGCGGCCAGGAGGGCGAGCGCCGCGGAGACGATGCCGAGGAGGCCGTTCGGGATGTCGAAGAGGTTTGTGTCCCAGGCCTTGAACGTCAGGCGGACCTCGCGCTCCGGGCGGCCGTCGCGCTTGAAGAAAGGATGACCGGGCGAGCTCTTGTCGCCGAAGACGTCGCGCCCCTTGCCGAACGCCCACTCGTCGAGCTTCGACTCCGAGACGCTCATCCACGGCAGGAACATGGCGACGAATCCGATGATGCCGGCGGCGAGGACCCAGAGGCACGGACGCCGAACGTCGCTCGCGCGCGCAGCGACCGCGGGTCGCGGGTCCTCGCCCGGCGCCGAGGGGCGCAGCGGGACGCGGCGCTCGAGGTCGAGCAGGACGGAGGCCGCGGAGTCGTACCGCAGCGCGGAGTCGCGCTCGAGCAGCTTGAGGACGATGTCGTCGAGGTGCGTGAGCGTCCCGGTCCGCTGCGACGGCGGCGGGAAGCGGCCCATGGGGAGCTGGCCCGTGAGCATCTCGTAGAGGACGACGCCCAGCGCGTAGAGATCCGACCTGTGATCGACCGCGCCCGGGCGCTCCAGCTGCTCGGGCGCCATGTAGTGGATCGTGCCCATCACGTCGTGGGTGCCCGTCAGGGTGTCCCCGCGTGCCCCGGCACTGAGCTTCGCGAGGCCGAAATCGGCGATGCGCACGCGGCCCGTCGTGTCCACGAGCACGTTCTCGGGCTTGATGTCGCGGTGGATCACGCCCTGGTCGTGCGCGTACCGGAGTCCCGAGCAGATCTGGATCGCGATCTGTGCCGCGCGGCCGGGGTCGATCCGGCCGGCCTGCAGCAGCTGGCGAAGGCTCTGCCCGTCCACGTACTCCATCACGACGTAGTGGAAGGTGCCGGCCTTGCCGAAGTCGTGGATCCCGACGACGTTCTGGTGCGCCAGCTTCGCGAGCGCACGCGCCTCGCGCGCGAGCCGCTCGGGGAAGCCGGGCTCCTCGCCGAGCTCGGGCCGCAGGACCTTGAGCGCGACCCGGCGGTCGAGCTTCTTCTGCCGCGCCTCGTAGACCGCGCCCATGCCGCCTTGGCCGATCCGTCGCACGACCTCCAGATCCTCGGAGAGGGGGTTCAGGCTCTCGACCGACGGCGGCGTCCAGCCGCCGGGAGCCGTGTCCGCGTCGGGCACGAGCCCGGCCTTGAGCAGGCAGCCGGGGCAGAGGCCCTCCGGGGCGTCCAGGCCCAGCGCGGCGCCACACTGCGGACAGGCTCGCTCCCCCGGCGCCCCTACCATCGCGCTCGTTGCCTCATGCTCCCTGATACAGGAGTCACCGCGGAAGGTTACACCGGTCCGAGAGTCGCGAACAATGCCCGGATCTCGTCGTCCACGCTCTCCCCTTCCCCGAGCGTCGCGGCGATCTCGTCGCGGAGCGCCTGCCGGTAGCGCTGCCGCAGCCGATGCGCGGCGACCTTGAGCGCGCCCTCGGTCATCCCGAGGGCCTCGGCGCGGCTCGCGTGCAGCGCCTTGTCCCCGCCCGCGATCGACTCCTTGAGTGCGTCGAAGATGCGCTCCTTCCCGGCGGCCGCGTAACCCTCGCGGAGCCCCCCGAGGACGCGGTCCAGGAGCGTGATCGCCCAGTCCCGGTCGAAGAGCCGCTCGGGGGTCGCGTCGTGCCCGGGCTCGGCGAGGAAGCGCCCCTCGGCGTCGCGTCCGTCGAGGGGGAGGACCGCGCGGCCGCTGCCGCGCTTGCGCGCGCGTGCCGCTTCCGCCTCGTTCCGAAGGTGGTTGCGGAACGTCGCGAGCAGGAAGTCCCGGAACCGCCCGCGGCCGGGGTCCGCGATCGCGATCGTGTTCTTCTCGACCAGCGCGGCGAAGAACTCCTGCACCGAGTCCTGCGCGGAGTCCGCGTCGCGACCGCTTCGCCGCGCGAAGGCGTAGAGCGGATACCAACAGCCGGCGCACAGGATCTCGAGCGCGGCCCGCGCGTCCGGCGTGGAGCCGCCGCCCGCCGCCCGGACGACGCTCCACCTCGTGGTGGCGAATCCCACGCCGCGGATGGTAGCGGGCGCTCGCAAAACGCGCACGGTCACCCGTTGCGAGGCGGATCGGGGGGTACTTCGGGGGCAGGGACCGCACGCGGACTTCGCGTCCCCGACGCCGCCAGGAACGGCCGGGCGCGGTTTTCCGGACGCCCTCGCCGCCGCGTCGCGGGGGCGGGGGAACGCCCATTCCCTGCCGTGCGGGGCCGAGTCCGGTCGAGCGGGCCGGTCGCGTGCTCGTTGCATTGGCGCGACAGAGTCGACCGCCGTTTCCAGACAACGCTTGCTTTTTGGATCGCGGGCACTTCTCCCCCCCGGCTAGACTGGCGCGCCTCTCAACCATGAGCGAGGCGGAGTTCGACAGGTTTGCCGGGGAGTACAGGCAGCTCCACGCGGAGAACATCCGGGTCTCCGGGGAGAGGCCGGAGTTCTTCGCCGAGTACAAGGTCCGGGACGTGGCCCGGCTGGCGCGAGCGTCGGGGTTCGCGAACGCCCCCGCGATCCTGGACTTCGGCGCCGGCGTGGGCAATTCGGTCGGCTTCTTCAGGCAGTACCTGCCCGGCTGCCGGCTGACGTGCCTGGACGCCTCCAGGAAAAGCCTCGACGTGGCCAGCGAGCGCTTTCCGGACGCCGCCGAGTTCGTAGCCTACGACGGGGGAGAGATCCCGCTGCCGCCCGAGCAGTTCGATGTCGTCTTTGCCGCCTGCGTCTTCCACCACATCCCGACCGCGGAGCACGAGCCCGTCTTGCAGCAGCTCTATCGGGTCACGAGGCGTAGCGGCTTGCTCGTGATCTTCGAGCACAACCCGTACAATCCGCTTACCGTCCGCGCAGTGAACACGTGCGTGTTCGACGAGAACGCCGTGCTGATCCCCGCAGGAACGCTGGTGCGGCGTGTCCGGCGCGCGGGCTTCTCGTCCGCGAAACCGTGCTACCGGATCTTCTTCCCGGGGATGCTGCGAGTGCTGCGTGGGCTTGAACGCGGGCTCGGCTGGCTGCCGCTCGGTGCGCAGTACTATGTCTCGGCGCGCCGGGCCTGAGGGGAGCGCGATCAGGTTCCTCCTGGTCGGTGTGGCGAACACCGCCGCGGGGCTGCTGGTCATCTACGGCGGCAAGTACTTTCTCCGGCTCCCCGACGTCGCGGCGAACCTGCTCGGCTACGCGGTCGGGATCGGCCTCAGCTTCTCGCTGAACAAGCGCTGGTCCTTCGAACATCGCGGGCCCGTCCTGCCGGCCTTGGCGAGGTTCCTCGTGGTCATCGGGGCAGCCTATGCCGCGAACCTGGTCGTCGTGCTGGGCAGCATCCACGCACTGCGAGTCGACAGCTATGCCGCGCATGCCCTGGGCGTCGTGCCCTACATGCTCGTCGGGTACCTGGGGAGCCGGTACTTCGCGTTCGCGGACCGGGGTGACGGGGCGCGCGCTCCCGAGACCGCGCCCGATGGCCTGACGTGTCCCCCGGATCAGATCACCTGCGATCCGAAGCGCTCGGCGTAGTGGGCGAGGATCTCGGAGCCGGTCTCCTCGACGGCGCGGTTCGTCACGTCGATCGTGGTCCAGCCCGGGTGGGCGCGGACGACATCGCGCGCCCAGGCCAGCTCGCGCTGGATTTGCCCGAGATCCACGTAGTCGCTCGAGCTCCCGCTGCCCATCCGCTCGACGCGCGTCCTGCGGATCTCGAGGAGCGCGCGCGGCGTGATGTGGAGCGCGAAGACGCGGCGCGGGTCCACCTGGTCGATCTCCGCGGGCGGCTTCACGTCGAGGACCAGGGGGAGGTTCGCGACCTTGTACCCCTTCGACGCGAGGTAGGCCGAGACCGGCGTCTTCGACGTGCGGCTCACGCCCACGACCAGGATGTCGGCCCTCGGGAAGTTCCGCGGGAGCTGGCCGTCGTCGTTCTTCACCGTGAACTCGAGCGCCTCGACCCGGCGGAAGTAGTCCTCGTCGAGCCGGTGGAGGAGCCCCGGCTGGCTCACCGGCGCCTCGTGGAGCCACGTGCCGATCCGCGCCATCAGCGCGCCCATGAGGTCCACCGCCTGCACCCCGTATTGCGCCGCGCGGTTCAGGACCGCCACGCGCTGCTCGTGGTTCACGAGCGTGTACACAACGAGCGCCCCTTCGGCCGCCGCCCGGTCGATCGCCTCGTCCAAGGCCTTCGGGTCGCGCATGTTCGAGAGGATCCGCAGCCGCACCTGCTCGTGGCGGAACTGGAGCAGCGCCGCCTGCACGACCTTCGCGCCGGTCTCGCCCGTCGAGTCCGAGATCACGTAGATCGAGCGCCGCCCGTCCGAGCTCAACTGCCCTCCCGCCAGAGGTGCCCGTCCGGGTACACCTCCTTCTTCCAGATCGGCACGTCCTTCTTGAGCCGCTCGATCGCCTCCGCGCACGCCTCGAGGGCCGACTTCCGACGCGGCGCCGAGACCGCGATCGCGACGCTCGCCCCGCCGACCGGGACCCGCCCGCGCCGGTGGTGGATCGCGACGTGCCACGCGCCCCGCTCGCGCAGCGCCGCCGCGAGCTTCCCGAACTGCTTCAGCGCCATCCGTTCCTGCACCTCGTACTCGAGGTGGAGGACCTTCTTCCCCTCGTTCTCGCCGCGCGCGGTGCCGACGAAGGTCGCGATCGCGCCGCAGCGCGGGTCGCGCACGGCCTCGAACGCCGGGGAAGGGTCAAGCTCGCTGTCCACGATCCGGAAGTCGTCGCGGAAGAGGGGGGGCGCGGGGGGGAGGTTCACTTCGGCCCCCAACGCCCCCTCACATACTCCTCGACGAGCTTCAGGAACTCCTCCGCGATGCGAGGGCCCCCGAGGACCTGCCGGCGCTCGCCGTCGACGTACACCGGCGCCCTCGGCTCCTCGCCGCTCCCGGGCAGCGAGATGCCGACATCCGCCGCGCGCGACTCGCCCGGCCCGTTCACGACGCACCCCATCACCGCGACCTTGAGCGTCTCGGCGCCGGGGTAGCGCTTCCTCCACTCCGCGCGGCTCTTCTCGAGGTGCAGTTGGATGCGCTCCGCGAGCTCGCGGAAGAAGGTCGAGGTCGTGCGGCCGCAGCCGGGGCACGCGGTGACCGCCGCGCGGAAGGAGCGGAGACCGAGCGCCTGGAGGAGCTCCTGGCAGAGGCGCACCTCGCGCGTCCGGTCGCCGCCCACTTCGGGCGTGAGGCTCGCGCGGATCGTGTCGCCGATCCCTTCCGCGAGGAGGATCGAGAGCGCGGCGGCGGTCGCCACCTCGCCCTTGATGCCGAGGCCGGCCTCGGTGAGGCCGAGGTGGAGCGGGAGGTCGCTCCGTTCCGCCAGCTCGCGGTAGACGGCGACCATCTGCGGCAGCCGCGAGACCTTGCAGGAGAGCACGATCCGATCCGCGGGGAGCCCGAGGGCCTGCGCCGCCTCGGCGCTCTCGATCGCGCTCTCGACGAGCGCCTCGTTCTCGACCTCCTCGGCGCTCCGTGGCGCCTTGCGGCGCGCGTTCGCGTCCATCCTGCGCGCGAGCAGCTCGGGGTCGAGGCTCCCGGCGTTGACGCCGATCCGCACCGGCTTGCCGAGGTCGCGGGCGATCTCGATGAACGCCTTGAAGTTCTCGTCGCGGCGCGCGCCGCGGCCCACGTTGCCGGGGTTGATCCGGAACTTCGCGAGCGCCTTCGCGCACTCGGGGAAGCCCTTGAGCAGGCGGTGGCCGATGAAGTGGAAGTCGCCGACCAGCGGCACATCGGGGAGGCGCCGCGCGATCTCGGGGACGGCCTGCGCGGCGTCGTCGTTGTTGACCGTGATCCGGACGATCTCGCTCCCCGCGTCCGCGAGCGCCTTCGCCTGGGCGACGGTGGCCGCGACGTCCGCCGTGTCCGTGTCGGTCATCGACTGCACGACGACGGGATTGCCGCCGCCGATGAGGACATTGCCCACGCGGACCACCTTGGTCGGGCGGCGTGCTTTGGTCCCCAAAGCACCCCCTGATCACCCGCCCGAGACCGGAGGGATGACATCCACGACGGCGCCCGGCCTGAAGGTCGCGTCGTCGGAAACGAACTCGTCGTCCACCGCGAACCGGCAGGACGGGAGCTGCTCCTGGATCTCCGGGCACGCCTTCGCGAGCGCCGCGCGGAGCGCGGCCACCGTCTTGGCCTCGACCTCGATCCGCGCCTTTCCGGCGCGCTCGCGGACGCCCGCGTAGAGGCGGACCGCGACGGTCACGACGCACCCACCGGGTTGTAGAACGCGTCGCGCTCCTGGGGCTCGCGCCCGGCCTCGCGGATCACCTCGATGAGCCGCTCCTCGGTCAGCCCCTCGGGCGTCTGCGCGCCCGCCATGTGGTAGATGCGCTCCCACGTCACGGTGCCGTCGATGTCGTCCGCGCCCCACGAGAGGGCGAGCTGCGCGACCTTCACGCCCAGCATGATCCAGTAGGCCTTGATGTGCGGCACGTTGTCGAGGAGCAGGCGGCCGACCGCGACGTTCCTGAGCGCGTCGAGGCCGCTCGGCGCGCCGAGCTTCGCGAGCCGGTTGAAGTCCGGGTGGTAGGCGAGCGGGATGTAGCTCTTGAGCCCTTGGGTCCGGTCCTGCAGGTCGCGCAGCCGCAGGATGTGGTCCACGCGCTCCTCGGTCGTCTCGATGTGTCCGTAGAGCATGGTCGCGTTGGTCGGGATCCCGAGCGAGTGCGCGGTCTCGTGCACGTCGAACCAGCGGTCGGCGTCCGCCTTGTCGCGGCAGACCTTGTAGCGCACGCGGTCGGCGAAGACCTCCGCGCCGCCGCCCGGCACCATGTCGAGCCCCGCGGCCCTGAGCTCGGTGAGCACCTCCCGGAGCGGCTTCCCGGTCAGCTCGGCGAGGTACGCGATCTCGATCGCGGTGAACGCCTTGATCGCGACGTCCGGATGCTCCCGCTTGAGCGCGCGCAGCATGTCCGTGTAGTACGAGAACGGGAGCGTCGGGTGGACGCCGCCGACGATATGGAACTCCTTGAGCCCCTGCCCCTTGAACGGCGCCACGTGCTCGAGCACCTGGTCCACGGACCAGAGCCACGCGCCCTCCTCGCCTTCCTTCCGGTAGAAGGAGCAGAACATGCAGTCGTACTTGCAGATGTTCGTGTAGTTGATGTGGCGGTTCTTCAGGTAGTAGGCGACGTTGCCGTGCATCCGCTCGCGGACCGCGTTGGCCAGCCAGCCGAGGGCGTTCACGTCCTCCGACTCGAAGAGCCGGACGCCGTCCTCGAAGGAGAGCCGTTCGCCCGAGAGCGCCTTCTCGATCTGCGGCAGGAGGTCGCTCCCGCGGAAGACCGCGGGGACCTGAAGACGAGGGGGCGCGGGGGCCGCCCTCACGCGAGCACCTCCTCGTAGTAGACGTTCCGGCGGCGAGGCTCGAACCCGCACATGCGGATCGACCGCTCGATCCCCGGACCGTCGAGCGCGTAGGTGGTGCCCGCGGCGGAGACGACGTTCTCCTCGAGCATCGTCGACCCCATGTCGTTCACGCCCGCGCGCAACGAGATCTCGGCGACCCGCGCGCCCTGCGTGACCCACGAGGCCTGGAGGTTCTCGACGTTGTCGAGATAGAGCCGCGACACCGCGGTCGTGCGGAGGTACTGGTGCGATTCGAGCTTCGGGTACCGCCACATCGCCGTGTTCTCGGGCTGGAACGTCCAGGGGATGAACGCCGTGAACCCCCTGGTCTCGTCCTGGAGCTGACGGACGCGCTCGAGGTGCTCGATCCGCTCCGGGAGGGTCTCCGCATGGCCGAACATCATGGTCGCGGTCGTCCGCATCCCGAGGCGGTGCGCGGTCCGGTGGACGTCGAGCCAGGAGGCCGTGGTGGTCTTCAGGGGCGCGATGATCCCGCGCACGCGGTCCACGAGCATCTCGCCGCCGGCCCCCGGAATCGTGCCGAGCCCCGCGTCGCGGAGCCTCGAGATCACGGTCTCGACGGGCATCCCCTCGACGTTCGAGATGTGCTCGATCTCCGGGGCCGAGAAGCCGTGGACGTTGACCGGGTACCGCGCCTTGATGTACCGGAGCATCTCCTCGTACCAGGTGAGCGGGAGGTCCGGGTGGTGGCCGCCCTGGAGGAGGATCTGGATGCCGCCCACCTCGAGCAGCTCCTCGATCTTCTTCCCGATCTGCTCGTGCGAGAGGACGTACGCCTCCTTGTCGCCCGGCCGCCGGTAGAACGCGCAGAACCGGCAGTACGTGATGCACGCGTTCGTGTAGTTGATGTTGCGCTCGACGATGTAGGTGACGACCGGCTCCGGGTGGAGGACCATCCGCCGGCGGTGGGCGAGCGCCGAGAGGACGTGCGTGTCCCCCTCGACGAGCAGCGCGACGCCCTCGTCGTAGTCGAGGCGCTCGTGCGTTGCCGCCTTCTCGTAGGCCCGGTCGAGCAGCTTCGCCATCGGGGAACGTAGCGTATCACGCTGCCCCAGCCACGCCGCGGGAACGGCCCCGCCCGGCGAGGCGCCGCCGGCCCCGGATACAGTATCGCGGCGCATGCTCATCGAGAGCCTCGTCACCGGCCCGTTCCAGGAGAACAGCTACCTCGTCGCGAAGGGCGAGGGGCAGCCGTGCGTCCTCATCGATCCGGGCGACGAGGCGGACCGGATCGCGGAGCGGATCGAGGAGCTCGGGCTCAAGCCGGAGATCATCCTCAACACGCACGGGCACTTGGACCACATCGGCGCGGTACCGGACCTCCAGGCGCGCTACCGCATCCCGTTCGCGATCCACCCGGACGACGCGTTCCTGCTCGTGGACGTGGACGGGCAGGCGGCGCTCTTCGGCCTCTCGGGCTACCGCGACCCGCGTGTGGACCGCTCCCTCGTCCCGGGCGAGACCGTAAGGGCCGCCGGGCTCCGGTTCGAGGTCTTCTTCACTCCCGGCCACAGCCCCGGCCACGTCGCGTTCCTCGTCGAGGGCGTCGTCTTCGGCGGCGACTGCCTCTTCGCCGGCTCGATCGGCCGGTCCGATCTCCCCGGCAGCGACCCCGCGGCGCTCCGCAAGACCCTTCAGGAGGTCTTCCTCGCATGGCCCGACGCGACGCGCGTCTACCCCGGCCACGGCCCCGCGACCACGATCGGTCGCGAGCGCCGGAGCAACCCGTTCCTCACAGGCGCCTTCCCGTGGTAATCCCGCTCTGCTCCTTCGGAGCTGCAGCGGACAAGCCCTCCTTCGCGCCTCCGGCGCTTCGCCGAGGCAGGCCCGCTTGGCGCTAGCGGCGTTAACGGCGAGGCAAGCCCACGCGAGATCCTTCGGGGACTTCGGATCCGCCATCACGAGCGCCTTGCCGGGGGAGAGAATCGCCGGGACCGGCCCGGAGCCGCCGCCCCCCCGCCGCCTCTCCTTCCGGCCCGCGCGGCGCTCCGGTAGGATCGCGCTGCGATGGAGCACCTGAAGTCCGTTCTCGCGGCGGTCGACCTCTCCCCGTGCTCGCGCGCCGCCTTGGCGCAGGCCGCGCGCCTCGCCGGGCGCGACGGCGCGACCCTGCACGTGCTCCACGCGGTGGAGCCGCGCGTCGTCGAGGACCTCGAGGAAGTGATGCCAGGGTCGAAGGGGAGCGTCGTCGCCGACGCCGGGAAGGCGCTTGAGAAGTTCGCGGGCGTCACGCAGGCGCGGTACGACGTGGTCGTCGGCGCGCCGCTCGACGCGATCTTCGCGAAGGCGCGGGCCGTCTCGGCCGACCTCCTCGTCATCGGCGCGTACGGCGTCACGGGCGCGGGCCGCGGCGCCGGCTCGCTCGCCCTCCAGATCGCGCGCAAGTCGCCGCTCAACGTCCTGTTGGTGGACGGCACGCACACCGCGGCGTTCGACTCCGCGCTCGTCGGCATCGACTTCTCGGACCATTCACTGCGCGCGTTCGACGAGGCGCTCCACGTCGCTCACCTCGAGAAGTGCCCGCTCCACGCCATGCACGTGTTCGCGCCGCCGCCGCTCCACTACCGCGCGCCGACGCCGCAGGCGTCGCCCGACTACCGGCGCCAGTTCCGCGCGGCGCTCGAGCGCCGCCTCGACGGCATCGTCGCGGAGCGGCGGAAGGCGAACGTCGACGTGACCACAGCGGTCCTCGAGCACACCAGCTACGCGCAGGGGATCCTCGACTATGCGGCGAAGCAGGGGATCGACCTCGTCGTCTTGGGCACGTTGGGCCATACGAGCCTGCGGTACGCGCTGCTGGGCAGCACCGCCGAGCGCGTCGTGCGCGACAGCCCCTGCTCGGTTCTCGCCATCCCGCCCGGGGCGTGACGGACGGGGGTGCGGGGGACGTGGAGCTCGCCGACGAAGCCCGCCGACTCCCCGGCCTCGGCATGACGAAGCCCGCGGCGCTCGACGCGCTCGGGATCCGCACGGTCAAGGACCTGCTCCACCACCTGCCGCGCCGCCACGAGGACCGGCGGAGCTTCCGCCCGATCGCCGGGCTCGCGGAAGGGGAGACCGCGATCGTGCGCGGGCGCGTCGAGGGGGTCCGGGTCGTGCGGCTGCGCGGCGGCATGGCCTACGTGCAGGCGACCGTCGTCGACGAGAGCGGGTTCCTCGACGTGCGGTGGTGGAACGTGACCTGGCTCGCGAAGAACATCCCCCCCGGCACCGAGCTCGTGCTCTTCGGGAAGATCCGCAAGGGGCGGCTCACGCAGCCCGAGTTCGAGATCCTCCGTGACGAGGACCCGTTGCACGCGGGGCGGATCGTGCCCATCTACCCGCTCACGAAGGGGGTGACGGCGCCGGCGCTCCGGCGCGCGGCGTTCGTCGCGCTCGAGGAGGCCGGCAGCAAGCTCGAGGACCCGCTGCCCGCGAAGCTGCGCGAGGCCCGCCGGCTCGGCCCCTTCGCCGAGGCGCTCCGCGACGCGCACTTCCCGCCGAGCCGGGAAGCGCTCGAGCGCGCGAAGCAGCGGCTCCGGTACGACGAGCTCTTCCTCTACCAGCTGGCGCTCGCGATCCAGCGGCGGCGGACGCGCGGGCAGAAGGGGATCAAGCACAAGTGGAGCCGGAAGGTGGACGAGCGCATCCGGGCCCGGCTGCCGTTCGCGCTCACCGCGGCGCAGGAGCGCGCGGTCGCGGAGATCCTCAAGGACCTCCGCGCAAAGGAGCCGATGCACCGCCTTCTCCAGGGGGACGTCGGCTCGGGGAAGACCGCGGTCGCGCTCTACGCGGCGCTCGTCTCGGTCGCGAACCGGAGGCAGGTCGCCTTCCTCGCGCCGACCGAAATCCTCGTCCGCCAGCACTTCGCGACGCTCTCCACGTACCTCGAGGGCTCCGACGTCCGGCTCGCGCTCCTCTCCAAGAGCACGCCGCCCGCGGAGCGAAGGGAGACGCTCGCGCGCCTCTCCGCAGGGGGGATCGACCTCGTCGTCGGCACCCACGCGCTCCTCGAGCCCGACGTCACGTTCGCGTCGCTCGCGCTCGTCGTCGTGGACGAGCAGCACAGGTTCGGCGTCGGCCAGCGCGCGGAGCTCGTGCGCAAGGGCGTGCGCCCCGACGTGCTCGTGATGACGGCGACGCCGATCCCGCGCACCCTCGCGCTCACGGCCTACGGCGAGCTCGACGTCTCCGTCATCGACGAGATGCCGCCGGGCCGCATCCCGCCGAAGACCCGCATCGTGACGCGCGGCCGCGCGGGACTCGCGTACGCGAAGGTTCGCGACGAGGCGGCGCGCGGGCGCCAGTCCTACGTGGTCTTCCCGCTCGTCGAAGAGTCGGAGGAGATCGACGCCGACGCGGCGGAGGAGGGCTACGAGCGGCTCGCGAAGGGGCCGCTCGCGGGCCTGCGCCTCGGCCTCGTGACCGGACGCACGCCGTTCGCGGAGCGCGAGGCGACGATGGACGCGTTCCGCGCGGGGAAGATCGACGCGCTCGTCGGCACGACGGTGCTCGAGGTCGGCGTGGACGTGGCCAACGCCACGGTGATGGTCGTCGAGAACGCGGAGCGGTTCGGCCTCTCGACGCTCCACCAGCTCCGCGGCCGGATCGGCCGCGGCGGCGCGGCGTCCTTCTGCTTCCTCGTCGCCGAGGGCCGGCTGAGCGAGGAGGCGAGGGCCCGCCTCGCGGTCCTCGAGGCGACGCACGACGGCTTCCGGATCGCGGAGGAGGACCTGCGCCTGCGGGGGCCCGGCGAGTTCTTCGGCACGCGCCAGCATGGCATGCCGGAGTTCCGGATCGCGGACCTCGCGCGCGACCACGAGGTCCTGAAGGAGGCCCGGGAGGACGCCTTCGCGCTCCTCGAAAAGGACCCGAAGCTCTCGACCGTGCCGGCGCTCAAGGCGGAGCTGCTTCGGCGCTTCGCCCGCGGAGTCAGCCTCTACGAGGCGGGGTAGGAGAGGCGGGAGGCTGCGGGTCCGAACGGGACTTGGTTCGACCTCCAGCCGCCATGCTCCAGCCTTCCGTCTCCCCTCTGCCCCGTGACCCGGCCGTGACCTGTCCCGCCGATGCTCTTCTCCTTCATGAGGAGGTCCGGGTTCCCGATCCCTCCCCCCTTCCGCGCGCTCGGGGCGCTGCTCCTCGTGGGCGCGGTCGCGCTCGCGCAGGACGGCAAGAAGCCGAGCTTCCACGTCCCCGAGCCCGCGCGCGCGCCGGAGACGACGCCCTCGGACCGCGCCGCCGACGCCATCGAGCGCACGCTCGAGGGGCTGCGCGGGTGGCCCGCCCCCTCCGCGCGTCAGGCCGCGGAGCGCCTCATCATCCTCAAGGAGAAGAGCCTGCCGCTCGTGATCGGCGCGCTGGTCGCGGCCGAGCCCGAGGCCGCCGCGCTCAAGCCGGGTGCGGCCTACGTCGTCGGGCGGATCGGCGGCAAGGAGCACGTCGTGACGCTCCTCCTCATCGCGGCCGAGAAGGAGCAGCACGCGCACGCATCCACGTTCCTTGATGCCGCCGTGCGGCTCGACCGCGAGACGGCGGTCGCGGAGGCCTTCCGCTTCTTCCGCACGTCCGACACGACGCTGCGCCACGAGACGACGCGCTTCGTCCTGAACCACGTGACCGCGGACAACCTGCAGGCGGTCCTCGACCTCGTGGAGCGGCGCAAGGCGGAGCAGCCCTTCACCCGCGAGATCGGGCTCCGGCTGCTCGACCGGCTTGTCGAGACGAAGCAGGTGGCGTGGGCGGACGTGGCCGACCGCTTCTATCGCGCGCTGGGCGACGAGTCCCCGCAGGTCGCGGGCCGCGCGATGCGGCTGCTCGCCGAGCGGAAGGAGCCGGAGAACGTCAAGGCGCTCAACGAGCTGGTCACGAAGGACGTGAGCTACTGGCGCCAGCGCTCCTACGCCGCGCTCGCCCTGACCCTCTACTCGTCGGCGTACCGGGAGACGGCGCTCGAGCCGGCAACGATCGAGGCGCTCCGGGGCGAGCGGGGCCTTACGCACCCGAAGGAGACCCTCGCGCGCGCCGCCGCGGCGCTCGCGCTCGCGCAGGCGGCGCTCCGCACGAACGACAAGGAGCTCGTGCGCCTGCTCGACAAGGAGATCCCGATCGTGCTCATCGACTCGGTAGGCGCGAGGAACCAGCACTACCGCGACTTCGGCTCGGTGATGCCGCTCGCCTTCTCGATGCTGCGTCGGATCACGGGCCAGACGCTGCCCGACAATGCCCCCGCGTGGGCGCAGTGGTGGACGGACCACGGCCGCCTCTTCCGCGCGAAGCGCGAGCTGCTCGACGTGGAGGAACGCGACCTCCCGGACGTCGAGATCGAGGCGGCGGCTCCCGCGAGCGCCGGCGGGAGGCGCGTTCGCTTCACCGTGATCGGCCCGCAGCGGCCGACGTTCCTGCGGGGTGCGGCGATCGCGCTTCCGGTCGCCGACATGGGGCGGCTTGTGGCGCTGCTGAAGCGCCACGGCGTCTTCGACGCGGCGGAGGCGGATCGCAGCGAGATCGACCCCGACGCGGCGTTCGTGATCGTGCGTGTCGGCGACCTCGACCGCGCGGCGACGTTCGGAGTCGGCGAGGGGCTCACCGCGAAGCGCGACGAGCTGGTGGAGGAGGTCCGGTCGCTCGCCCAGGAGTTCGCCTGGCAGCGCTGGTGGGCGATCGACGCGCAGCCGAGCTGGGAGCTCTTCTTCCTCGAGAACCAGAAGTGGTTCGGCGAGCACCTGGACCCGGCCGAGCGGGCGCTGCGCGTGCGCGCGATGATCGCCGGGTCGTTGAAACACCTCGTCTCGGTGGAGGAGCGGGTGGACGCCGCGCGCGCGGCCGCGAGCCTCGCGGGGGGCGGCGCGGCACTGGCCGACGCGGAGGTCATGTCCTTCGTCGAGGCGGTCGGGGCCGAGCGAGAGCCGAACGAGTTCGTCGCGGCGACCGTGGACCTCCTCGTGCCGGCCGCCGGCGAACGGGCCGCGGGCCCGCTCGTCGACCTCCTCGCCGAGATGATCGGGCTCGACGCGAAGCGGATGCTCACGCGGCTCTGCAACGCGCTCGCGGACGCGCGCCTCGCGGAGCTCTGCGCGGACGCGCGCTGGAAGGTGCGGCAGGCGGCCATCGAGGCGCTCTCCGCGCGCGACGCCGCGGTCGCCCGCCCGATCCTCGTGGCCCGGCTCACGGACGAGGACCTGCTCGTGCGGACGGCCGCGGCCGAGGCGCTCGCCCGGCAGAAGGCGTCCGAGGCGCTGCCCGTCCTCCTCGAACTCGCGCAGAGCGAGACCGCGGACCTGCGCGGCTCGGCCGCGCACGCGCTCGGCGTCCTCGGCGGGGCGGCGGGTCGCGAGGGGGCCCAGCGGCTGCTCAGCGACGCCAACCCGGAGGTCCGGGTGCGGGCGATCGAGGGTCTGGTCGAGGGTGCGGAGCCGGAGGGCGCCGCGATCCTCTCCGACGTCTTCACGAAGGAGGCCGACGTGCGCGTGCGCGCCGCGGCCGCCAACGCACTCGTGCGCCTCGAGACGCCCGCGCTCGTCGAACAGCTCGTCGAGCGCCTGCAGCGGACCCCCGCCGCCGACCCCGAGCGCGTCGCGCTCGTCAACGTCCTCGCGCGCTTCAAGAGCGACCGGCCCTCGGAGCTCCTGCGCGCGGTCGTGAAGGGCGACGACGAACTCTCGGCCGAGGCGGCGGCCCTGGGCCTCGCCCGTCGCTGGGACGACGACGCGCTGATCCCCCTCATCCGGATGCTCAAGAACGGCCACAACACGCGCGCCGCGGTGCGCCATCTCCAGCTCCTCACGTGCCAGGCCTTCGAGACCGAGAGCTACGCGGAGCAGGCGAAGAACTACCAGGGCTGGGCCACCGCGCACGGCACGGGCAACCCGCGCCTCTGGTTCAAGGACGCGCTCGAGCAGCGCGGGTACGACGTGAGGCCGCTCGCCGGCTGGGTCGAGGAGACCGTGCCCGCGGCGCCCGCCGACGAGATGGTGCCGCTCCTCCTCAAGACGCTTCGCGACAAGGAGTGGTTCCTCCAGCGCAACGCCTCCTATCTCCTGAACCTCCGCATCGGCGAGAAGGCGCCCGAGGAGATCGGCTACGCGACCGCCGAGGACGAGGCGGAGGCCGCGATCCGCGCGTACCACGACTGGTGGGACGCGTACGGCAAGGCGCAGAAGGCGCGCGAGAAAGAATAGGATCCCGAAGCCCGCCGGGCTTCGAGGTCGAGGGGGTGCGGGGGCCGGCCGCGGTTACGCTTGCGGGGTGGCGGACGACTCCGCGACGCTCCCGGGGCCGCTGCCCCCCGCGCCCCCCCTCCTCCGGACGCAGAGCCGTCGCCTCTTGATCTGGGGCGGCCTCCTCTTCTCGCTCCTCGGCAGCATCGCGATCCTCGTGCTCGCCCATCGGCGCGAGTGGGAGGAGATCCGCCCGCTGATCGCGGCGGCGGCGAGCCGCTACCGGCTCGACGCCGACCTCGTGGCCGCGATCGTCGAGGCGGAGTCGAGCGGCAACCCCACCGCGGCCTCGCGGGCGCAGGCGTACGGGCTGATGCAGGTGCGGGTGCCGACGGCCCGGGACATGGTCGGGCGCGACGTGACCGTGGACGACCTGTTCGACCCGGTCTTCAACCTCGACGTCGGCTGCCGCTACCTGCGGCTGATGCTCGACCGGTTCCATGGGGACGTGCGGCTCGCGCTCATGGCGTACAACGCGGGCCCCGGCCGCGTGGACGCGTGGCTCGCCGCGGAGCCGGACCCGGCGCGCGTGCTCTTCCAACTCGCCTTCGGCGAGACGCGCGCCTACGTCCTGAAAGTCCTCGACCTCACCCGGGAACGCAAGGAGTAGCCGGACGTCACCTCAGGTCGAGGCTGAGCAGGAACTCAGCGTTGCTCTGCGTCTTCTCGAGCCGGCTCCGGAGGAGCGTCATCGCCTCGGGGAGCTGCATGTCGTTGAGGATCTTGCGGAGGAGGTAGACGCGCTCGAGCTCGTCCGGGTGGAGAAGCAGCTCCTCCTTGCGCGTGCCCGACCGCTGGATGTCCATCGCGGGCCAGATGCGCCGCTCCGCGAGCCGGCGGTCGAGGACGAGCTCCATGTTGCCGGTGCCCTTGAACTCCTCGAAGATCACCTCGTCCATCCGCGAGCCGGTGTCGATGAGCGCGGTGCCGAGGATCGTGAGGCTCCCGCCCTCCTCGATGTTGCGCGCGGCGCCGAAGAACCGCTTCGGCCGCTGGAGCGCGGCCGCGTCGATGCCGCCCGTGAGGATGCGGCCCGAGTGGGGGGCCTCGGCGTTGAACGCGCGGCCCATGCGGGTGATCGAGTCGAGGAGGATCACGACGTCCCTTCCCGCCTCGACGAGCCGCTTCGCCTTGTTGATCACCATCTCCGCGACCACGCAGTGGCGCGAGGCGGGCTCGTCGAAGGTGGAGGAGATCACCTCCGCCTTCGTGTTCCGCTCCATGTCCGTCACCTCCTCGGGGCGCTCGTCGAGGAGGAGGATGATCAGGTCGCAATCCGGGTGGTTCGCGCTGATCGCGTTCGCGATGAGCTGGAGGATGATCGTCTTGCCCGCGCGCGGCGGCGACACGATCAGTCCCCGCTGCCCCTTGCCGATCGGGGAGAGCATGTCGATGATCCGGGTCTCGACGGTCTCCTTCCTCGTCTCGAGGATGAACCGCTTGTGCGGGTAGAGCGGGGTCAGGTCCTCGAAGACCGGCCGCGTCGCCGCCAGCTCCGGCTGCCCGCTGTTGACCGTCTCGACCTTCAGCAGCGCGAAGTAGCGCTCGCTCTCCTTCGGGGGCCGGATCGTGCCCGCGACCTGGCAGCCGCTGCGCAGGCCGAGCCGGCGGATCTGCGAGGGAGAGATGTAGATGTCGTCGGGAGAGGCCGTGTACGAGTAGAGCGGCGATCGCAGGAAGCCGAAGCCGTCGGGCAGGATCTCGAGCACGCCCTCGCCGTACAGCTGCCCCTCCTCCGCCGTGCTTGAGCGGAGGACCTTGAGGATCAGGTCCTGCTTCGTGAGGCCGCTCCCGTCCGCGATCCCCTTGCGCGCGGCCAGCTCGATCAGGTCGGGCAGGCCGAGCTTCTGGAGCTCCTGGATGTGCGCTTCGCCCCGGTCGAGCCGCTTCAGGATGTCGGCATAGTCCGGCGCGGGCGGCGCCGGGGGGGCCTCGGGGGCCGACGGCGGGGCCTCCTCCTCGCGCGGCCGGGACGGGGCGGTCTTCGTGCTTCGCTTGGCTGCCATGGGTCAGGTTCCTCTTTCGATCCGCCGGATGAGCCGCCGCACGTCGCGCCGGGCCCGCGCGGGGGGGCCGGAATTGTCGATCGCGAAGTCGGCACGCGCGCGCTTCCTTCGGCAGGGCCACTGGCGTGCCTCGCGCGCGCGGTGGTGCCCCTCGGTCCAGCCGCGCGCCCTCCGCGTCCGCCCGCGCCGCGTCCGCGCGGGGCAGGCGACGTAGACGACATGATCGCAGAGCACGTCGCCGCCGGTCTCCTGGAGCAGCGCGGCGTCGAGGAGGACGTAGGGGCTGCGCGCCCGGCGGATGGCGCCCTCGATCGCCCGCCGGATCCGGGGGTGGGTGACCTCCTCCAGGGCGGCGAGCGCAGAGCGGTCGCGGAAGACCCTCTCGGTGAGCATCGCGCGATCGATCCTCCCTCCCTTCCCCACGCCGGGAAGGCGCCGGTTGAGCGCCGCGCGCACGTCCGGCCGCGCGAGGACCTTCCGCGCGATCGCATCCGCATCCATGTGGACCGAGCCGCGCTCCTCGGCCCAGAGCCTCGCGACGGTGCTCTTGCCCGAGGCGATGCCGCCGACGAGCCCGATGACGAGGCGAGACATGGCCGGAGCGGCCGCTAGGGGGAAAGGGATGCCAAGGCGGAAGGCCGGCGCTGCCGGAAGTGCCGTGGCTTGGCGCGGAAAGTAGCAGGGGGCCCGGGGGGCGTCAAGGCGAGCGGATCCGGGGGACGTCCTCGGGACCGGACGCACGGGCGCCGCTTGGGCCCCGAACCCTGTTGACGGGCGTCCCGACGCTAGGGTAAGGTTTCCGATCCGGGTCAAGGCGGCTCGGAAGGAACCGTTCGGCCCGGGGGCCTCTTGGGCAAGGAGTTTTGCATGCGTACTCGGGAACGCGGCATCGGCAACATGACGTTCATTGCCGTGCTCGTGCTGCTGGTGATCGCGATCGCGATGTTCTTCGTGAAGTCGAGCGACGCGGACAGGTTCAAGGGCCAGTTCGAGACCCAGTTGGCCCGGGCGAACAAGCTCGCCGACATCCAGGACTCGGCCGCCAAGGCCTACGACACGTGGAACGAGCTCGCGGGCCTCGGCATCCCCGAGCTGTCGCGCACGCGCGATGCCGCGGGCATCGACGTGTATCCCGAGCCGGCGGCGATCAAGGACAAGGTCAGCACTTGGTTCATGACGCAGGTCGGCGAGATCGCCACGAAGAGCCAGGCGAAGATCAAGGCCCGCCAGTACCAGATCGACAAGGCGAGCAATGTCGTCAAGGTGCAGGAGACCGGCGACACCACGACGATCACGCTCTTCGGCTCGCCCTTCGTCAAGGAGACGATCACCCTCGCGGGCTTCGTGCTCCCGCTCGGCGAGCAGTTCCGCTACGCGGCCAAGGCGATCGAGGACAACAACACCCAGTTCGAGACCGAGTACAAGACCTACCAGACCCAGCTGGCCGCGCTCACGCAGCGGGTTACCGAGTCGGAGGGCAAGTTCCAGACCGACGTGTCGGGCAAGTCGCAGCTCTACGACACGGAGAAGACCCGCGCGGACAGCCTGCAGGACGGGGTCAACACGGCGTCGGCGAAGATCGACGCTCTGAGCCAGGAGCTCCAGGCGCTCCAGCAGAGCTCCCAGAAGCAGCTCCGCACGGACGCGCGCGAGAAGCAGGCGCTGAAGGACCGCATCACGGCCGAGAAGGCCAAGATGGAGCTCGCGCTCAAGGAGGACAAGGCGGACGGCGAGGTGCTCGTCGCCGACGCGAGGCAGGGCCTCGTGTTCCTCGACAAGGGCAGGAACTTCAAGATGGCTCCGGACCGCAAGTTCCGGGTCTGGCGCATGGGCAAGGGCAACGTCCGCGAGGACATCGCCGAAGTCGAGGTCATCGAGGTCGCAGAGACGAGCGCGACCGCCCGTGTCACCAAGTCGCTCAACCTTCGCGTCCCGGTGGCCGAGGGGATGAACTACTCGAGCCCCTTCTACGATCCCCACAAGAAACTCCGGGTCCACATCGCGGGCAACCTGCGGTTCTATCCGAGCGACCTCGCCAAGCGCCGTCTCGCCGAGAGCGGCTGCGTCGTGGCGGAGCGGCTCGATGACACCGTGGATGTCGTGATCCTCGGCGAGCCCTCGGTCGACCTCGGTGCCGAGGCCGCGAGCCCCGAGGAAGCCGCCGCCAACGAGGAAAGGGCCAAGGCGATGCGCGCGGCGAGGGTCCGGGAGACGATGGATACGGCAGCGACGCTCGGCGCGGTGGTGGTGACCGAGGAGGTCCTCCAGACCTTCATCGAGTACTGAGCCGGGGATCGGCACGTACGGAAGAGGCGGGCGGCGCTGGGCGTCGCCCGCCGCGTTTCCCGGCCGGGTGGCCGATTCCAGGACGGCTTCCCGGACACACCCTAGAATCCCGGCGTGACGACCGAGGGCGGCGCGCGCATGACTCTCGCCGAGCATCTCGACGAGCTGCGCACACGGATCCTCCGGTGCGTCATCGTGACGGTCGCGGCCGCCGCCCTCGCGTTCTGGCGGGCCAAGGAAGTGATCGCCTTCCTCTCGGCCCCGCTCGAGACGGCGAGGCGCAACCACCCGGTGAAGTTCGTCCAGACGACCGTGGGCGAGGGTTTCGTGACCACGATGATGGTGTCGCTTTTCGCCGGGCTCGCCGTCGCGGGACCCTTCATCGTCCACCAGATCTGGGGGTTCGTGGCTGCAGGCCTCTACCTGCGCGAACGGCGGTCGGTGAAGTACTACGCGCTGCCCGGATTCGCCCTCTTCCTGTGCGGGGCGGCGATGGCGTACCTCTACGTGTTGCCCTGGGCCCTCGACTTCCTCATCGGGTTCGGCGCGGAGACGATGGATCTCGAGAGCCTCCTCCGCCCCGGCCCCCTCCTCTCCCTCGTGGCGTCGATGATGCTCGTCTTCGGGCTGGTCTTCCAGCTGCCGCTGATCATGGTCTTCCTCATGCGTCTCGGCGTGGTCGAGCCCGCGTTCTTCCGCCGCCACCGGCGGTGGGCGATCCTCCTCGCCTTCATCGTCGGGGCCCTGCTGACGCCTCCGGACGTCCTCAGCCAGTGCGTGCTCTCCGTGACGCTGATCGCGCTCTACGAGGGGGCGATCCTCGTCGGCGGGCGCCTCGCGAGGAGGCGCGAGGTCGGGGCGTAAGATGGCGGCTCAAGGCGGAAGGAAGGGGCCTCGGGGGCCCGCCGTGGACGACGGAGGTGCGCGATGAAGGTGGCGCTGGTGGGCCGGCCGGGCGGCGGGAAGACGACGCTCTACAACGCGCTTTCCGAGAAGCAGGTGCCGCTCCTGCCCGGCGTGCCCGGCGCGGCGCCCTTCGTGAGCGTCGTCCAGGTGCGCGACGAGAGGCTCGAGTGGCTGCGCGATCTCTTCAAGCCGAGGAAGTACACGCCCGCGGCGATCACGGTCGAGGACCACCCCGGGATCCCGTCGGGCTCGGCCAAGAGCGACCGTCGCGGCGAGCTGTTCGGGCAGATGCGGCAGAGCGACGGCCTCGCCGTCGTCCTGCGCGGGTTCACGACGTCGTCGTACGCCTACGACGAGCCCGCGGCGGACCCCGGGCGCGACCTCGAGCTCATCGCGCTTGAGCTCGCGAGCGCGGACCTGGACGTCTGCGAACGGCGACTGGACCGGCTCGCGACCGAGTGGAAGAAGCCGCAGGAGCGCGACCGGGTCGAGCGCGAGCGCGCGGTCGTCGAAAGGCTCGCCGCGGCGCTCCGCGAGGGCAAGGGCGGGCACACGGTCGAGCTGCGTGCCGAGGAGGAGGCGTTCGTGAAGGGATTCCTCCTCTTCACGCGGAAGCCCGCGTTCGTCGTCGTGAACCTCGCGGAGGGCGGCTCCGCGCCCCCCCTGCCCCCCTCGCCTCTCGATGTCCGGCACCGTTTCGACGCCTGCCTGAAGCTCGAGGCCGATCTCGCGGCGCTCTCGGGCGACGAGCGGGCGCTCTTCGCCGAGGAGTTCGGCATCACCGCACCCCTGCGCGACCGGTTCAACCTCGCCTGCTACCGCGGCCTCGGTCTTCTCTCCTTCTTCACGGTGGGGGAGGACGAGGTGCGGGCCTGGACCGTGCAGAACGGCGACGACGCGGTGACCGCCTCGGGGAGGATCCACAGCGACCTCGCGAAGGGGTTCATCCGCGCGGAGGTGACCCCGTACGCGGACCTGCGGGCGCTGGGCTCCATGAAGGACGTGAAGGCGAAGGGGAAGCAGCGGCTCGAGGGGCGGGACTACGCCGTCGCGGACGGCGACATCCTGAACATCCGCTTCTCCGTGTGAAACCTGCGCCCGATCGTGTCGAATAGGGGGCCTCGCATGAAGCTCACGCGCGCAGCCATCCTCTCCGTCGGCGACGAGCTGCTCGGGGGCCGCACGATCAACACGAACGCGGCCTACCTCGCGCAGCGCCTCACGGACGCCGGGTTCCTGGTCGTGGCCACGGACACGGTGGGGGACGACGAGTTCGCGATCGCGGACTCGCTCAAGAGTCTCGCCGCGCGCGCGGACGCCGTGATCGTGTCGGGCGGCCTCGGCCCGACGCCCGACGACGTGACGCGCGAGGCGATCGCGGGCGCCGCAGGCAAGCTGCTCGTCCCCGATCGCGCGCTCCGCGCGGACGTGCTCGAGAAGGCCGGCGGGAAGTCGCCGCGGCGGAACGCGCGGATGGCTCGCGTGCCCGAGGGCGCGACGATCCTCAGGAACCCGGTCGGCATGGCGGCCGGCCTCCGCGTCGACATGGGGGGGACCCCGGTCTACGCGCTCCCGGGCGTGCCGCTCGAGCTCGAGGCGATCTTCGAGGAGTCGGTCCTCCCGGACATGAAGAGGACCTTCGCGGGGACCGAGCCGGTGCCGTCGCGCGTGCTGCGCGTCTTCGGGCTCCGCGAGGCGGAGGTCGCGGAGAAGCTCGGCGAGCTGCTCGACCGCACGAAGGACCCGGTCGTCGGCGTCACCGTGCGCGACGGGATCATCACGATCATGATCACGGGGCCGTCCGCGGTGCAGCGCGCGACCGACATCCGCGACCGGCTCGGCCGCCACGTCTTCGGCGAGGGCGAGGGAACGCTCGCGAGCGTCGTCCTCTCGCTGATGAAGGAGAAGGGGCTCACGCTGGCGCTCGCGGAGTCGATCACGGGCGGGATGCTCGCGAGCCTGATCGTGGACCACGCGGGCGCCTCCGCCGTGCTCAAGGGCTCGATCGTCGCGTACGTCCCGGACGCGAAGCGCGACCTCCTCGACGTGCCGACGAGCGTGCTCTCGAAGGAGGGCACGGTTTCCGAGGAGACGGCGTTGCGGATGGCGCGCGCGGCAAGAAAGAAGCTCTCGGCCGACGTGGGGATCGCGACGACCGGCGTCGCGGGGCCCGACCTCGACGAGCGCGGCACGCCCACCGGGAAGGGGTTCGTGGCGGTCGTCGGCCCGAAGGGCGAGAAGGTCGAGAAGGTCCAATGCCGCGGCGACCGGAACGCCGTCCGGCGCCGTTTCGCGTGGACCGCGCTCGATCTCCTCCGGCTCCGCCTCCAGTCCTGAGGTACGCTGGAGCCGGCGAATACCCGGTGGTGTAACGGTAGCACAGGAGACTTTGGATCTCTTAGTCCAGGTTCAAATCCTGGCCGGGTAGCCAGACCCGAGGGGGGCGCGGGGGGAGTGCTGGTGTAGATTCACCCGCTGCGATGGCCGACCGACCCCTCGCCGCCGTGATCCTCGCCGCGGGCCTCGGCAAGCGGATGAAGGCCGACGTCCCCAAGGTGCTCGTCGAGGCGTGCGGCCGGACGCTTCTCGAGCACGTCCTCGCCGCGCTTGAGCCCGTGAAGGCGAAGCCCGTCGTCGTGGTCCACGGCCACGGCGGCGATGCGGTCAAGGCCGCGGTCGCGGGCAGGGGCCTCCTCTTCGCCCACCAGGCGGAGCAGCGCGGCACCGGCCACGCCGTGCAGAGCGCGCTGCCCGCGCTGAAGGGGTTCCACGGCGACCTCCTCATCCTCTGCGGCGACACGCCGCTCCTGACCGGGACCGTGCTCACAGACCTCGTCCGCGACCACGCCCGCGCGGGCCGGGTGCTCACGGTCCTCTCCGCCGAGGTCCGCGAGCCGGGCTCGCTCGGACGCATCCTGCGCGGCTCGGACGGCCGGCTGAAAGACATCCGCGAGACCGCCGACGCGACCCCCGCGGAGCGCGCGGTGCGCGAGATCAACACCGGCGTCATGGTCATCGACCTCGGGCGGCTCGCGCCCGCGCTCGAGCGATTGACGCCCAACAACGCGCAGGGCGAGTACTACCTGACCGACGTCCCCCGCCTCCTCCTCGTCGAGAGCGCGATCGTGGACGCGTTCAAGACCTCCGACGAGGGGGCCGCGCTCGGCGTGAACAACCCGCTCGAGCTGGCCGAGGCCGTGCGGGTCCTCAGGCGGCGGGCCGTGGACCGGGCGCTCCTCGACGGGGTCCGCGTCGAGGACCCCGACACCACCCGGATCGACGCCGGCGCGGAGATCGGGGCGGGGACGATCGTCCGCCCGTTCACCTTCGTCGGCGCGGGCGCGCGGATCGGCGCGCGATGCCGGATCGGCCCGTTCGCCCACGTGCCGCCGGGCGCGGTCGTTCCCGACGGCGCGTCGTTCCCCCCCGGATGAGAAGCTTGCGCGCCGTAGCGCCGTCCGCGGCGCGAAGGCGGGGGGGGCCGTGACACCGGCCCCCAGACATGGAAGAATCAACGACGCGCAAAGATGCCGCGTCCGGGGAGGGGCGCGGCACCTAGGAGAACCATGGCCAACTCGATGAAGGTCTTCAGCGGCACCGCCAACCGGCCGCTCGCGGAGCGCATCTGCGAGCACCTGAACATGCGCCTCGGCGAGGCCAGCGTCTCGCGCTTCCCCGACGGCGAGGTGCGCGTGAAGATCGAGGAGGACGTGCGCGGCGCGGACATCTTCGTCGTGCAGCCGACCTGCCCTCCGGTCAACGACAACCTGATGGAGCTCGTCCTCCTGATCGACGCGTTCAAGCGGGCGTCGGCGGAGCGGATCACCGCGGTCGTCCCGTATTTCGGCTACGCCCGGCAGGACCGCAAGGACGAGGGGCGGGTGCCGATCTCCGCGAAGCTCGTGTCGAACATGATCGTCGGCGCGGGCGCCTCGCGGGTCCTTGCGCTCGACCTGCACGCGGCGCAGGTGCAGGGGTTCTTCGACATCCCCGTGGACCACCTCTACGCATCGCCGGTGCTCACCCGCTACTTCCGGCGGCTCGAGATCAAGGACCTGGTCGTGGTGGCGCCGGACGTCGGTTCCTCGCGGCTCGCCCGCGGCTACGCGAAGCGGCTCAACGCCGGCCTCGCGATCGTGGACAAGCGCCGCGTGTCGGACCGCGTGACCGAGGTGATGAACGTGATCGGCGAGGTGAAGGGCAAGGGCGTGCTGCTGATCGACGACATGATCTCGACCGCGAGCTCGATCACGCAGGCGGCAAAGACGGTCCACGAGCTGGGCGCGAAGGAGGTCTACCTCGCGGCGACCCACGCGCTCCTCTGCGGGAACGCGATGGCGCTGCTCGACGCGGCCCCGGTCGAGGCGATCGTCGTGACCGACACGATCCCGCTCCCGGAACAGAAGCAGCGCCCGAACCTCCGGGTCATGAGCGTCGCCCGCCTGCTCGGCGAGGCGGTCCTCAGGATCCACCACGCCGAGTCGGTGTCGCGGCTCTTCCAGATGGACCTGGACGAGTAGGCGAGGTCCTAAAGCCCCCGCCGCCCCGCTTCTCCGCATTCTTGGCGGGATCCGCTACACTTGGAGGCTTCCCGTCGAGGTACCCATGCAGATCCGCGATCTTCCCGTCGAGAAACGCGACAGCTTCGGCACGTCTAACGCCCGGCGTTCCCGCATCGGGGGACGCGTGCCGTGCATGCTCTACGGGGGCAAGCAGGCGAACGTCCCGCTCTTCGCGAAGGCGCAGGACCTCTCCAGCGTGCTCAAGGTGCACACGGCGCTCGTGCGGCTGAAGCTCGGCCAGCAGGAGCAGACCGCGCTCCTCCGCGAGATCAAGTGGGACGTGATGGGGGAGTACGTGCAGCACGTCGACCTCGTCCGCGTCGAGATGAGCGACGAGGTGAAGATCAAGGTGCCCGTCCACTGCTTCGGCGTGCCCGTGGGCGTCGGCGAGGGCGGCGAGCTCCAAGTCGTCAAGGCGGAGATCGAGGTCTTCTCGCGCGTGGACTCGATCCCGAACGAGATCCGCATCGATGTCTCCGCGCTCAAGCTCTTCGACGGCATCCACATCCGAGCCGTGAGCTTCCCGCCGAACGTGCGGCCCGCGGGCCACGAGACCGACCTCGTGGTCCACGTCGTGCCGCCGCGCAAGGTGGAGGAGGTGGCGCCTGCCGAGGCGGCCGTCGAGGGTGCGGAGGGCGCCGCGGCGCCGAGCGCCGAGCCGGTCGTAGAGCTGAAGGGCAAGGCCGCGAAGGAGAAGGCCGAGGGGGCCGAGACCGCGGCGCCTGCGGCGAAGGGCGGCAAGGCGCCCGCCGACGCGAAGGGCAAGGCGCCCGAGGCCGCGAAGGGGAAGCCGGAGGCGAAGGGCAAGCCCGACGCGAAGGGCAAGCCCGACGCGAAGGGGAAGGGCAAGGGCAAGGAGTAGCCCGTGCACGTCGTCTTCGGCATCGGGAACCCCGGTCCGGAGTACGACGGGACGCGGCACAACCTCGGGTTCCGCGTCGTGGACGCGCTGGTCGCGGCGGCGCGGGGCGCGTTCGAGAGGCTCCCGGGCCCGCCCGGCGTCGCCGCCCGCGTCCGCCTCGAGGGGATGCCCGCGCTGCTCGTGAAACCCCTCACGTACGTGAACCGGTGCGGCCCGGTGCTCGCGGCGCTCGTGGAACGGGAAGGGATCGCCCTCGCGCAGTGCCTCGTCGTCACGGACGACTTCCACCTCCCCCTCGGCCATGCGCGGCTGCGCGAGGGCGGGAGCGACGGCGGCCACAACGGCCTCCGCTCCCTCATCGAGACCCTCGGCACCGAGGCGTTCCCGCGGCTGCGCCTCGGCGTGGGGGAACCCCAAGGGGTGCCGGCGGAGCGCTACGTTCTCGAACCCTTTCCTCCCGAAGAGCGGGAGGCCGCGGAAAACGCCGTGGGGAAAGGGGCCGAGGGGGTCCGGCTCTGGCTCCGGCTCGGCCCCGAGCGGGCGATGTCGGAGCTGAACCGCCGCGATCTTGACCCTCCCCCGACCCCCGCGTAGTTTAACGGGCTACCCCAAGGGCCCATCCAGATGTACCCGTACGAGGCGATGTTTCTAGTCGATCCCGTGAAGCACACGGAGGATCCGGCCGGCACCGAGAAGGTCGTGTCGGGGCTCCTCGAGAAGCACGGGGCGAAGGTCCACAAGTTCGAGCGCTGGGACGAGCGCAAGCTGGCCTACGACATCAAGGGCCACAAGCGGGGCGTCTACCTCCTCTCGCTCTTCGAGATGGCGGGGAAGAGTGTCCGTCCCCTCCGCGACGACTGCGAGCTGACCGAGACGATCCTGCGCCAGCTGATCGTGCGCCTCGACACCGACATTCCCACCTACCTCGCGCAGTGCGCGAAGTACCAGGAGAAGACGCGTGAGGATCTCGAGAGCCGGCGCGCGGCGCGGCGCGACGAGGAGGATCGCGAGGGGGAGGAAGGGCTCGACGACTTCGCGAGCGTGCAGGAGTAGCCCATGAGGGAAAAGCGGGACTACAAGAAGAAGGACAAGAAGTTCAAGCGGTTCAAGCCGCGCAGCTGCCGCTTCGTGCGCCTGGGCGTCGATCTCGTCGACTGGAAGGACGTCGCCACGCTCCAGCGCCTCTGCACCGGCCAGAGCAAGATCCTCGCCCGCAAGCGCTCGGGGACGAGCGCGCTCTTCCAGCGCAAGGTCAAGGAGGCCATCAAGCGCGCGCGCTACATGGCCCTGATCCCGTACGCGGGGAACTGAGCCATGGAGCATCGGCGCCGCGTGAAGGTCCTCCTGCTCGCGGACAACCCGCACCTGGGCGAGGTCGGGCAGGTCGTCGAGGTGCGGCCGGGCCACGCGCGCAACCTCCTCTTCCCGACCGGCGCGGCCTGCCCGGTGACGCCCGAGGCGCTCCAGCGCGTCGAGCGCGCCCGCCAGCAGGCGAAGAAGGGCCGCATCGAGCGCGCGAAGAAGGTCGCCGAGCTGGCGAAGCAGCTCGAGGGGCTCTCGATCACGCTCGAGGAGCGCGCGAGCGAAGAGGGGCACCTCTTCGGTTCCGTCGGCGGCGCGTCGATCGCCGCGGCGCTCGGCGACAAGGGGCTCGCGATCGAGGAGAAGATGGTCGAGCTCGAGAGCCCGCTCAAGGAGCTCGGCATCTACAACATCAACATCCGTCTCGACGCCGACCAGGTCGTCGAGATCCGGGTCTGGATCGTCGAGCCCTCGTCGCTCGCGTAGCCCGCTCCGCGCCCGGAGGCGGAGGGAGGTTCGGAACCCGCGGCCACCGTCCTCGGATCTGCGGCAAGGCGCTCCTGCCCCTCGCGATCGTGCCGAGTCTCTGGTCCTTCGGTGCATAGGCCGGCCCCCGAGGCCCCCTCCCTTTCCCCCCGGTTCACACGGGATCTCCCCCGCCGGGCGACCGGAATCACGCAGGCTCTCCACCGCCACTCCACGATTCTCGTCCCCGGCGTGGTTACGCTCGATCGGGCGTTCCCTTCAGGGCGCGCCGGCGCTACCCTGCGCCGCTTTGAGTCCCATGGATCTCGCTCAGAAGACACTCACGCGCTTGCCCCCGCACAGCGACGACGCCGAGCGGTCGCTCCTCGGCGCCATCCTCCTCGAGGGGGACGCGCTCTCCGACATCCTCGCGCTCGTGAAGGCGGAGGACTTCTACTCGACGCCGCACCAGAAGATCTTCGCGGCGTGCGTCCAGCTCTTCCAGAAGGAGAACCAGAGGGTCGATCCGGTCCTCATCAAGGCCGAGCTGGAGCGGCGCGGCGACCTCGCGGCGATCGGCGGCGAGGCCTACCTCGCACAGCTCGCCGCGCAGGTGCCGTCGGCGGCCGGCGCGCACGACTACGCGCGCATCGTGAGCGAGAAGGCCGTCACGCGCAACCTGATCCACGTCTGCACGCAGGTCCAGTCGGTCGCCTACGAGGGGAGCCAGCCCGGCCACGACCTCCTCGACTGGGCCGAGTCGCAGGTCTTCGCGCTCTCGCGCGGCGCGGCGGAGACGGACACGGTGTCGATCCAGTCCGTCCTCAACGAGACGTTCGACGAGATCCAGAAGCTCATGGACTCGGGCGGGGCGATGACCGGCCTGACCACCGGCTACCTCCAGCTCGACCAGATGACCGCGGGGCTCGGGAAGGGCGACCTGATCATCGTCGCGGGCAGGCCGTCCATGGGCAAGACCACCTTCTCCAACTGCATCGTGGACCACGTCGGCGTGCGGGAGAAGAAGCCGGTCCTCTACTTCAGCGTCGAGGTCAGCCGCCAGCACCTCGTGCGGAACATGCTTTGCGCGCGCGCGAGGGTGGAGCTGCAACGCGTCCGACGGGGCCAGATCGAGAACGACGACATCCGCAAGCTCACCGACGCGGCCGGCGAGCTGATGGAGGCGCCGATCTTCATCGACGACTCCAGCTCGCCGACGGTGATCCAGATCCGCACGAAGGCGCGGCGGATCAAGCAGCGGCACGGCCTCGCGCTCATCGTCATCGACTACATCCAGCTCGTGCAGACGAACACGCTGGAGAACCGCAACCTCGAGATCTCGCAGATGAGCCGCGGGCTGAAGTCGCTCGCGCGCGAGCTGGAGGTGCCGGTCATCGCGATCTCGCAGCTCAACCGCGGCGTGGACAGCCGGGAGAACCGCGTCCCCCGCATGAGCGACCTGCGCGAGTCGGGGGCGCTCGAGCAGGACGCCGACCTGATCCTCTTCCTCTACCGGGAGTCGCAGTACAACCCGACGCCCGAGAACCAGAACGAGGCCGAGGTGATCGTCGCGAAGCAGAGGAACGGGCCGACGGGACGGATCCCGCTCCACTTCTTCGGGAACATCCTCCGGTTCGAGACCCCGGCGTTCGAGAGCGCGGCCGGGGACGCGGCGCGCTTCTGAGCCGCGACCTCGGCCGAGGGGAGGGGGCCTTGGGGGCCGGCCTCGGGCTCCGGCGCCTTTTGCTCTTCGAGGGTCCCAAGGGCGGCGCTTCACGGGATCCGGGCCCGTTCCGGACGTCCTCTGCGGCTATAATCCGCCCTCTTCGTGCGGGGCATCCGGGGTACTGTTCTCGTCGCGTTCCTGAGCGCGCTCGCGGGCGCCCAGGAGCCGCCGTCCCCCGCGCCCCCCGCCGGCAAGAAGGTCGTGCGCGTCCGCTTCGAGGGCAACCGCCGGTACACGGAGGACTTCCTGAAGGAACAGATCGCGACCAAGGAGGGACAGCTCTACGACTCGGGGCTGATCGCGCGCGACTCCCAGGTGCTGCGACAGTACTTCGCGTCCGTCGCGGACACCGAGGTCAAGGATGTCGAGGGCGGCGTCGAGATCACGTTCGTCGTCCTCGACCGGGTGGTGGTCGGCGAGGTGGTCATCCAGGGGCTCGCGCGCGTGCGCGAGGAGGAGATCCGGCCGCTCCTGTCCACGCGCGCCGGGCGCCCGCTCCTCGAGCATTCCCTCGAGAGCGACCGCGACCTGATCGAGCGGCTCCACCTCCAGGAGGGATACCGGTTCGTCGATGTGCACTGCTACCGGAAGCCGACGAAGAAGGCGGACGTCGAGGACGTCATCTTCCAGGTGCTGCCGGGCAGCCAGGTCAAGGTGCGCAAGGTCGTCTTCGAGGGGGCTCATTCGATCGACCGCGACAAGCTCGCGCGCGTGCTCCGGAACAGCGACCACTACCGGAAGACGTGGCTGGGCCTCGGCAAGATCTTCAGTCCCTCCTACTACGACCGCGCGGCGCTCGAGACGGACCGCAGGAAGCTCGAGGTCTACTACGAGCGCGAGGGGTTCCTCGACGTGAAGGCGGTTCGCGTCGCCGCGACGTTCGACGAGAAGCGCAAGGAGGCGACGATCCGCTACCGGATCGAGGAAGGCGCCCGGTACCGCGTGGTCTCGTTCAAGGTGGAGTACGTTGCCGACGGGCTCCCGGAGGAGCAGGATCGCGCCTACCTCTCGCCCGCGGCGCTCGAGACGCTCTCGCGCCTCGAGTTCCAGCAGCCGTTCCGGATGGAGGACCTGTCCAACACCGACCGGCAGATCCGGAACCGGCTCTGGGAGCGTGCGTACGACAAGAGCCGCATCGAGACCAGGGTCACGAAGGACGCCGAGGCCCACACCGTCGAGGTGACGCTCCAGATCAACGCCGGCCCCAAGGTGAGGCTCGGGCGGCTGCGGGTCTACGGCAACCGGTACACGCAGGACAACGTCATCCGGCGGCAGTTCCGCAGCGGGGCGCTCCCCGGCGAGCCCCTGAACCTCGAGGAGCTCGAGGCCGCGCGCAACCGGCTCAGCAGCCTGCGCTACTTCGGGCCGGTCCGCTATGGCGACGGCCTCGACCCCTGGGGCCTCGTGCGGGATCCGTCCGCCCCCGAGCCCGACATCTGGGACACCGAGCTCGAGGTGGAGGAGACCGAGACCCGGAGCTTCAACTTCGGCGCGGGCGTCTCGACCGACGGCGGCGCGTACGCGCAGATCGCGGTCACATGGCGCAACTTCGACATCACGAAGACGCCCGACTCGCCCTTCCGGATCTTCGACCAGGACGCCTTCCGCGGCGGGGGCCAGACCTTCTCGATCTCGCTCGCCCCGGGCACGGTCTACTCGAACTATGGCGTCTCGTTCTCCGACCCGGCGCTGCGGGACTCGCGCTGGTCGTTCGGGACGAGCATCTTCCGCCGCGTGGCGTTCTACGACACCTACCAGGAGACGACGGACGGGGCGAGCGTGAACGTCGGCCGGTTCCTCGACACGGCGCTCGTCTGGCGCATCTCGCTTGAGTACGGGTTCTCCTGGGTGACGATCTCGAACCCCGACTTCGACGCCCCGCTCGACGCGCTCGACATCCAGGGGCGCACCTCCGAGAGCGGCTTCACCCTCGCGCTCAAGCGCACGAAGCGCCGGGAGGTGGACGCCTTCCTCAACGGCCACATCACGACGCTCAGCGGCACGTTCTTCGGCGGGCCGCTGGGCGCCGAGGTGGACGTGGTCAAGGCGCAGTTCGAGCACCGCGCGGGCTGGCGCATGCTTCCGACGAAGAGCGGGGGATGGCACCGCATCACCACCGCCGTGGGCGTCGACTGGGCGACGGAATTCGGCGACACCGCGGAAGTCCCCATCTTCGAGCGCTACTTCCTCGGCGGACGCAACCTCCGCGGGTTCGAGTTCCGCGAGGTCGGGCCGCGCTCGAACGGCTCCCCCGAAGGCGGCACCTTCATGGTCACGTGGTCGACGCAATACACCATCCCGCTCACGACGCGCGAGTCGTCGGGGTTCTCGCTCGACCTCGTCCTCTTCTGCGACCAGGGCAACCTGGTCTCCGACCCCTCCGATTTCAGCTTCGACGAGTGGCGCCTCTCGGTGGGCTTCGGCTTCGCCGTGGGGTTCGGCGGCCCGACCCAGCCGCCGCTCCTCCTCGACTTCGGCTTCGCGATCCTCGACGAGCCGGGCGACAAGAAGCAGGTCGTCTCGGTGGCGTTCGAGCCCAACTTCTGATCCCTTGGGATGGGGGGGGCACGGGGGGACCGCTCCTCCCCCCACGTATAATCCCCCCGGACGTGAAACCGAGGGCGCAGAAGACGATCGCTCGCGAGGTCGAGCTGTCGGGCGTCGGACTCCACACCGGCGCCGGCGTGAAGCTCCGCCTGAAGCCGGCCGACCCGGGCATGGGCGTGCTGTTCCGCCGCGTCGACCTGCCCGAGCGGCCCGAGGTGCCCGCGACCGTGGGCTATCTCCACGAGCGGCCGCGCCGGAGCGTGCTCCGGAGCGGCCCCGCCGAGGTCGAGACGGTCGAGCACCTCCTCGCGAGCCTCGCCGCCTTCTCGATCGACAACGTCGTGTGCGAGATCAACGGCCCGGAAGTGCCCGGCATGGACGGCTCGAGCCGCGCCTTCGCCGAGGCGGTGCGCGAAGCGGGCGTGAAGGAGCAGAAGGAGTCGGTCGAGCCCTACACGGTGCGGGACGCCGTGCACGTCGAGGCGGACGGGTGGGCGATCGTCGCCTTGCCGCGGGAGCAGGGGCTGCGCGTCTCCTACACGCTCGAGTACGACCGGCCGCGCACGCTCCGGCAGGCGTTCACCTTCGACCTCGATCCGGACACCTTCGTGAGGGAGATCGCGCCCGCCCGCACCTTCGTCACGAGCGAGGAGGTCGAGCGGCTGCGCGCGCAGGGGCTCGGGCAGGGAGCGAGCGCCGACAACACGCTCGTGATCGGGCCCGACGCGCAGGTGGACGCGCAGGGGCTCCGGTTCCCCGACGAGTACGCTCGCCACAAGGTCCTGGACCTGCTCGGCGACCTCATGCTCCTCGGCCGTCCGCTCCACGCCCACGTCGTCGCCCACCGCACCGGCCACGCCGCCAACCGGGCGCTCGTCGAGCGGATCGCGCTCGAGCTCCACCGCCGCGAGGAGCTGGGCCAGATCCGGCGCCCGACCGGCCTCGACATCCAGGAGATCCTGCGCGTGCTCCCGCACCGCTACCCGATGCTCCTCGTCGACCGGGTGATCGAGGTGGAGGGGTTCAAGCGGGCCGTGGGCATCAAGAACGTCACGGTCAACGAGCCCTTCTTCGGCGGCCACTACCCCGGCCTGCCGATCATGCCCGCGGTGCTCACCTTGGAGGCGCTCGCGCAGCTCGCGGGCATCCTGCTCCTGAGGAAGCTCGACTACGCGGGCAAGGTCGCCGTCTTCCTCGGCATGGACAAGGTGCGGCTGCGCCACGCGGTCCTGCCCGGCGACCAGCTGCGGCTCGTCGTCGAGACGCTTCACCTCGGCCGGCGCGGCGGGAAGGTGCGTGCGCGGGCCACCGTGCGCGACAGCCTCGTGGCGGAGGCGGAGATGAAGTTCATGCTCGTCGATTCCCCGAGCAACGTGGAGCACGAGGAGCTGTGAGGTCTTGGTCCCCCCCGGCCCCCGGATTCCTCTCGAAGGAGGCGCCGTGACCCCGCCGGTCGTCCACCCCACCGCCGTCGTCGAGGACGGCGCCGAGCTCGCCCCCGGCGTCACGATCGGGCCCTACGCCGTCGTCGGCCCGCGCGCGCGCCTCGGCGCGGGCGTCGTGCTGATGGCGCACGCGGTCGTCGAGGGCAACACGCAGATCGGCGTTGGCACCCGCATCTTCCCCCACGCGGTCGTGGGCACGTGTCCGCAGGACATGAAGTACAAGGGCGGCGACACGCGCCTCCTGATCGGCGAGAGGAACGTGATCCGCGAGGGCGTGACGGTGAACACCGGCACCGAGGTCGGCGGCGGCTTCACGCGCATCGGCAACGACAACATCCTCATGGCGAACGCGCACGTCGCGCACGACTGCGTCCTCGGCAACCGCGTGATCCTCGCCAACAACGTGATGCTCGCGGGACACGTGCGGGTGCACGACGGCGCGATCCTGAACGGCGGTGTCGGCGTCCACCACTTCACGACGATCGGCACGCTCGCCTACGTCGGCGGCCTTTCGCGCATCACGCGCGACGTGCCGCCCTTCACGATCGTCGAGGGCCACCCGTCGCGCGTCCGCGGGCTCAACCTCATCGGGCTGAAGCGCGTCCGCGCCTCCGAGGCGACGATCCGCGCGCTCAAGGACGCCTACCACCTCCTCTATCGCTCCCACCTGACCGCGCGAGACGCGGTCGCGCGCCTCAAGGTAGACTTTGCCGCGGTGCCGGAGGTGCAGGAGTTGGCACGGTTCGTCGAGGCGAGCGGGAGCGGGCGGCTCGGGCGGCAGGGCGAGTCGCCGGGGAGGGCCGTCGCGCCGTGAAGGGGAGGGGCACGGGGAGGGGGGCCGCATGAGGCGGAAGCTCCGCGTCGCCGTCGTCGGGGTCGGCCACTTCGGCCGCAACCACGCCCGGATCTACGCGCAGATGGAGGGCGTCGAGCTCGCGGCGGTCGCCGACCCGAACGGCGAACGGTGCGCTGCGGTCGCCGAGCAGTACGGGACCCGGGGCGTCCCCGACCACACGCAGGTGGGCCGCGTGGATGCGGTGAGCATCGCGGTGCCGACGAGCCTCCACGCCGAGGTCGCGTGCTGGTTCCTCGAGCGCGGCGTGCCGGTACTCGTCGAGAAGCCGCTCGCGGACAGCGTGGCCGCGGCGGAGAGGATCGTCGAGACGGCCCACCGGAACAACACGTTCGTCGGCGTCGGCCACGTCGAGCGGTTCAACCCGGTCGTCGTGGCCGCCACCGAGCTGGGCATCCGCCCGATCTTCATCGAGTGCCACCGGCTGAACCCCTTCTCGTTCCGCTCGACCGACGTGGGCGTCGTGCTCGACCTGATGATCCACGACCTCGACGTGATCCTCCACTTCGTGAAGTCGAAGGTGGAGCGCGTGGACGCCGTCGGCGTGCCGATCCTCTCCGAGCACGAGGACATCGCGAACGCCCGGCTCACCTTCGCGAACGGGGCGGTCGCGAACGTGACCGCGAGCCGCGTGGCCGTCCAGACGATGCGCAAGATCCGAGTCTTCTCGCCCGACTCCTACATCTCGCTCGACTACACGAAGCGGCAGGGCGTGATCTTCCGGAAAGGGCCGAAACTGACCCTCGACGTGGTCCGGAAGATCAGCGAGGACCCGGCATCGCTCGCGGAGCTCAAGGGCAAGGAGTCGGTCTTCGGCGAGCTCCTCCACTCCGAGACGATCCCCCTGCCGGAGCACGACCCGCTCGAGAAGGAGCTCCTGAACTTCGTCGAGAGCGCGCGCTCCGGGCAGCGTCCGGCCGTCACGGGCGAGCACGGGGTCGAAGTGCTGCGCATCGCGGACGAGATCCTCCGCGCGATCCGGCGCGCGCGGGCGGCCGTCCTGCCGTGATCGCGGTCGCGGGCGACACGGTCGCCTGCCTCGGCGGCTGGCGCGGCGATCTCCTGCTGACGAGCCGCGGCGGCCCGCTCGCGCCGGTCGCCGAACTCGGGTGGAACGCGAGGACCCAGGCGACGCCGCAAAGGAGGCTCCTCCTCCACGAGAGCCACGTGTTCGTTCTCGAACCCGTGGACGGGTACCGGCTCCTTCCGCCGCTCCGGGTGCGGCGCTATTCCCTCGATGGCCGCGAGCTCGCGCGGGAGGAAGGGGGGGATCGGGGGCCCGCGCACCTCTCCTACCACGCCGTGGGTTCGAGGGTCACGCGGTGCGGCATCGACGCCGCTACCGGAAGGCCGACGGTCGAGGAGGAGGACTTGGGCACGCACCTCCCCGGCCCGCGGCTCAAGGAGTGCTCGGGGGCGCCGCTTTTCGCCGACGGCGCGCTCTTCTACCCGGCGCGCATGCACGGCCTCTTCCGCGGCGGCGAGATCCTCTTCCACGGCGACCCCGCGGCGCCGCAGCTCGTGCGCGGGGAGGTCGTCTGCGCGGGGAACCGCGGCGGCCGTCCTGGGGTCTACCGGCAAGGACGCTGGCACCCCCTCGGTGGCGAAAGGCTCTTCCCCGATTGGCGGGCGCCCCTTGGTCCCCTCGTCGCGCCCTCGGGCGAGGGCCTTATCGTCCTTCGCCGGGAGGGGGGGGCCCTCCCCGGCCACGGCGCCCCGCCGGCTCGGCTCCCGGAGGGCGTCTACAGCGCGATCGTGGTCGTCGGCGGCCGGCTCATGGCGCTTCGGGAGGCGGAGACCCCCTCTCTCGTGGCGGTCGAGTTCTAGGCGGCCCCCGAGGCCCCCTCCTTTGCGCTTTTGACAGCGGGCCCAGCGCCCCTTACCTTGTGCGACTCTTGTGCGCCCGGTCCCTTGGGACCGGAGGGCCCCTGTTGCGTCGGTGAGGGGGCGGGGTCGCGATGGGGCGGCCCCATGAGCATCGCCGACGGAGAGGATTTCTGTGTCCATCGTCTCGCTCAAGGAGCTCCTCGACGCGGGGGTCCAGTTCGGCCATCCCACCTCGGTGTGGAACCCGCGGATGGAGCCCTACATCTTCGGCAAGCGCAACGGCATCCACATCATCGACCTCAAGGGGACCGTTCGCGGCCTGATCCGGGCCTACAACTTCCTCCAGAGGCTCTGCGGGGACGGCCACATGGTCCTCTTCGTGGGGACGAAGCGGCAGGCGCGCACCGCGGTGGTCGCCGAGGCCCGCCGGTGCGGGCAGCCCTACGTCGCCGAGCGCTGGCTCGGCGGGATGCTCACGAACTTCTACACGATCCGCACGCGCCTGAAGCGGCTCGAGGAGCTCGAGGTCCTCGAGGCGCAGGGCGTCCAGGCGTTCAGCTCGAAGAGCGAGGCGAACCGCGCGGCGCGCGAGAAGCGCAAGATCCAGAAGAACCTCGACGGCGTCCGCACGATGGAGAAGCTGCCCGGCGCGGTGATCGTCATCGACCCCGTGGTCGAGCACATCGCGGTCGCCGAGGCGGGCAAGCTCGGCATCCCGGTCGTGGCCCTGCTCGACACGGACTGCAACCCCCGGCCGATCGACATCCCGATCCCGGGCAACGACGACGCGATGCGGGCCATCCAGATCGTGCTCGCGCGCCTCTCGGATGCGGTCCTGCGCGGCAACCAGGACTGGAAGGTGCGCGAGGCGATCCTCCGGAAGCAGGAGGAGGACCGGCGCCGCGTGGACGAGAAGCGCCGCGAGGACATCCGCAAGCGCCAGCGCGCGGAAGCGGAGCAGCGCAAGCGGAAGGACGAGGCGGAGAAGAAGGCGCGCGCCTCCCACGCGCGGGCCGTGGCGCTCGCCGCGGGCGAGGAGGTCGCTGCGGAGTTCGAGCCGGACGAGACGCCCGTGGCGCCGGAGCCCGACGAGCCCGCCCCGGCGCCGGAGGAGTAGCGATGGGCGTCGACGCGAAAACCGTCGCCGAGCTGCGCCGGCGCACCGGCCTCCCCATGCTCAAGTGCAAGGAGGCGCTCGAGGGCGCGGGCGGCGACCTCACGCTGGCCGAGGAGAACCTCCGCAAGGAGGGCCACAAGACCATCGACAAGCTCAAGGACCGCGAGATGAAGGAAGGGGTCGTCTTCACCGCGGAGGAGAAGGGCGCCGTCGCGGCGGTCGCGGTCCTCTGCGAGACCGACTTCGTCGCGCGCTCGGCGGACGTCCAGCAGTTCGGCGAGATGCTCGCGAAGGACCTGCTCGCGCGGGCGCCCTCCGACCAGGGCCACGGCGACGCGCTCCACGGGATGAAGCTCGCGGACGGCAAGACCGTGAAGGACCACCTCGACGACCTCGTCGGGAAGCGCATCCGCGAGAACATGAAGATCGGGGCGTTCGCGCGCTTCCGGCCCCAGCCGGGCGGGTACGTCGGCACCTACGTCCACCACAACAGGAAGATCGCGTGCCTCGTGGAGCTCGACGGCAAGGACGTCGCGGCGCGGGCGCCCGCGAAGGAGCTCGCGAAGGACCTCGGGATGCAGATCGCGTTCCACTCGCAGCTCGTCGCGCTCGAGCCGAAGGAGCTCAACCCCGCGTGGGTGGCAAAGGAGCGCGAGATCTTCGTCGCGCAGGTGCAGGACATGCCCGAGGCCAAGCGGGCGCAGATCGCCGAGGGCAAGCTCAGCAAGCGCTTGAAGGAGGTCGTGCTGCTCGAGCAGCCGTTCCTCAAGGACGAGAAGGTCTCCGTGAAGCAGCGGGTCGAGGCCGTGGCCAAGCAGGCCGAGACGCCGCTGCGCGTCCGCCGGTTCGCGCGCATCGGCGCCGGGGCGTAGCATCTCCGTCCGGGCCGCGGCCCAACGAAAGAGGCTCCCATGGACTTCGACGAGATCGTGCTCGAGACCGACGAGAAGATGGGGAAGTGCGTCGAGCACTTCACCCACGAGATGAAGGGCGTCCGATCGGGGCGCGCGTCGCCCGGCCTCGTCGAGGGGATCAAGGTCAGCTACTACGGGACGCAGACGCCGATCGGACAGATGGCGCAGATCTCGGTCCCGGAGCCGCGCCAGCTCGCGATCAAGCCGTTCGACGCGAGCCAGATCCAGGAGGTCGCGAAGGCGATCCAGGCGAGCGGCCTCGGCGTCAACCCGAGCGTGGACGGGAAGATCGTCCGCCTGACCATGCCGCCGCTCTCCGAGGAGCAGCGCAAGAAGCTCGTCGGGCTCGTGAAAGAGAAGGCGGAGCAGGCGAAGGTCTCGATCCGCGCCGTGCGGCGCGACAGCAACAAGCACGGCGACGAGGCGCTCAAGGACCGGGTGCTCACCGAGGACGACCACAAGAAGCTCAAGGACGAGATCCAGGAGCAGACGAAAGAGCACGAGAAGCAGGTCGACGAGGTCCTCAAGAAGAAAATCGACGAGCTGATGACCGTCTGACGGTCACGGCGCGGGGTCGTGAGGGGGCGCGGGGGCCGCGGGACCTTGGACGAACTCCCACCCGAAGCGCCCCTTGATGCAGAGGTGCCCCTCGGTGATCGCCGCGTCGAGCGGCGAGGTCACCTTGACGATCCGGTTCTCCTGCGTGTGGAGCGTCAGGGTGCAGCCGACCCCGCAGTACGGACAGATCGTGTCCGTCGTCTTCTGGCGCGTCTCGTCCCACGTGCCCGCGCGCCGCATGTCGTGCTCGCTCTTGAACATCAGCGCGCCGGTCGGGCAAACGCCGATGCAGTTGCCGCAGTAGACGCACGCCGACGCGGGCAGCGGCACGTTCTGCTCCGTCGAGATGCGCGCGTCGAAGCCGCGGCCCGCCACCGCGATCGCGAACGTGTTCTGGGCGTCGGTCCCGCACGCCTCGACGCACTTGTAGCAGAGGATGCATTTCGCGTAGTCGCGCACGTAGAGGTCGTTGTCCACCTTGACCGGTTGCGCGACCGTCTCGGCGTGCTTCCCGTCGCCCGCGTGGTGGTGGCCCGCCTCCCGGTCGTCGCGGTCCTTGGTCGCTTCGGCCCCGGGGCCGTAGCGCTCCGGCTTCGCGCCGTACCGGGTCATCATCGCGGCCACGGACGGGGCCGTGGACAGGTCCACGGTCGAGGCGAGGAACTCGAGGACCATCTTCCGCGAGAGGCGCACGCGCTCCGAGTCGGTGCGGACCTTCATGCCCGGCTCGACGGCGCGCGAGCAGGCGGGCACGAGCGTCCGCGCCCCCTCGAGCTCGACCACGCAGACGCGACACGCGTTCACGGGCGTGAGGGTCTCGAGGAAGCACAGCGTCGGCGTGTCGATCCCGCGGGCGCGGCAGGCGTCGAGGATCGTCGACCCCGCGGGGACGCGCACGGCCTTGCCGTCGATCTCGATCTCGATCGCGGGCACGTCGGGCCGGGGCGGCGCGACCGGCGGCCGGCTCGGCGGCGGCGGGGGCTCGAACCAGATCGGGGCGTCGCTCACCGGGTCTCCTTCGCGAGCGGGCCGAGGAGGACGGACTCGATCGCCGTGGACGCGGTCTGCCCGAGCCCGCAGATCGACGCGTCGCGCATCGCCTGCCCGATCTCCTTCAGGAGCTTCAGCTCCTCGTCGCGCGAGCCGAGCGGGCGGCGCGCGCGGAGCCGCGCGAGCAGCTCCTCCTGCCGGACGGTGCCGACGCGGCAGGGCACGCACTGCCCGCACGACTCGTCGCGGAAGAACTCCGCGATCCTCCGGAGGATGTCCACGAGGTCGGTCGTCTGGTCGAACGCCATGATCACGCCCGACCCGACCGCGAGGCCGGCCGCGCGCGTGTCCTCGAACGTGAGCTTCAGATCCAGCTGCTCCGGCCCCGCGAACGAGCCCGCCGCGCCGCCCACGAGGACGGCCTTGGGCGGCTTCTTGAGCCCGCCCGCTTCCTCGAGAAGCTGGCGCAGCGTGCGGCCGAACTCGACCTCGTAGAGGCCCGGCCGCTCGACGTGCCCGGACACGCAGAAGAGCTTCGTCCCGGTCGAGCCGGGCGTGCCCCGGGCGGCGAAGGCGGCCCCGCCCTCCTCGAGGATGAGCGGCGCGCTCGCGAGCGTCTCGACGTTGTTCACGACGGTGGGCTTGCCGAAGAGCCCGATGTGGACAGGGAAGGGCGGCTTGCTCCGCGGCTCTCCTCGCTTCCCCTCGATCGAGTTGAAGAGCGCGGTCTCCTCCCCGCAGATGTAGGCGCCACCGCCGCGCCGGATCTCGATGTCGAACGCGAACCGGCTGCCGCCGACCGAAGGCCCGAGGAACCCCTTCGCCCGCGCCGCGGCGATCGCCTGCTCCATGCGCTCCGCGGCGAGCGGGTACTCCCCGCGGAGGTAGACGAAGCTGCGCTCGCATCCCGCGGCGAAGGCGCCGATCGTCATCCCCTCGAGGACGGCGAACGGATCCTCCTCCATGAGCAGCCGGTCCTTGAACGTGCCCGGCTCGGATTCGTCCGCATTGCAGACGAGATAGCGGGGGGCGGCGGGGGCCTTGGCCACCGCGTCCCACTTCCGGCCGACCGGGAACGCGGCGCCCCCGCGGCCGACGAGCTTCGAGGCGAGGACCTCCGCGACGGTCGCGGCGGGGCCGATCTCGAGCGCGCGGCGGAGCCCCTTGTAGCCGCCGGTCGCGAGGTAGTCGTCGAGCCTGGCCGGGTTCGTAACCCCCATCCGCTTGAGCAGGCGGAGCCCCGGCGAGCCCGCCTGCGGGACCGAACGTCGGATCGTCTTCAGCCGGTCCTCGCGCGAGAGCTTCGGCCTGACGCGTGTGTCCGCGACGGCGGGGGGCGACTTCAGGAGGGGAAGGACCTGCTCGGCGTCCGCGGGGGCGACCGTGAACGTGCGCGGCGTCTCTCCCGCGGCGGTCACGAGCACCGCGGGCGCGCGCTCGCACTGGCCGAGGCACGGGCTCCGCTTCCACGCGACCGGGCCGGTCCGGGCCCCCGCCGCCCCCACCTTTCCCTCGAGCGCGGCGCAGATCCCCTCGGCGCCCTTGATCCGGCACGCGATGTCGTCGCATACGTGGACCACGGTCGGCGGACGCGGCGTGGTCGCGAGCAGGTGGTAGAAGGTCGCGACGCCGTAGGCCTCGGCCGGCGGCACCACGAGCCGCTTGCAGATGTAGTTGAGCGCCCCCTCGCCGATCCAGCCGACGCGCGCCTGCACCGCCTGGAGCGCGGGCAGCAGGAGGTCCCGGCGCCCGCGCGCCTCGCGACCGCCGACGAGCGCGGTGTGCGCCTCGGCGTCCATGTCGCGCTCGCCCCCGACCCATCCGGACGCGGGGGGGCCGAGCACCACATCGACCGCGGCGCGCTCGCCTGCGGTCGGCTCGACGGCGGAGACGCGGATGTCCATCAGTGCCGCAGGCGCTCGACGCGGATCGCGGTCGCCTTGAACTCCGCGGTGCCCGACTTCGGATCCGTGGCGTCGATCGTGAGGAGGTTCGTTGCGACATCGTCGGGGAAGTGGAGGGTCATGAAGGCGAGGCCGGGGCGCAGCGAGTCCACGCGGCGCACCGGCACCTCGACCGCGCCGCGCCGCGAACGGACGCGGACGACCTCGCCCTCGTCGAGCCCGTACCGGTCGGCGTCCTCGGGCGAAAGGTCGAGGCTCTCGCTCCGGCGGAGCGGCGTCCCGTAGCCGGAGGTCTGGACGCCGGTGTTGTACTCCTCGAGCCGGCGGCCGGTCGTGAGCCGCAGCGGGAACTCGTCGTCGAGGCGATCGACCGGCGGATCGTGGTCCACGGGAACGAACGAGACGCGCGGGCCCTTGACCGGGCGCTCCCAGAGGCGGCTGTGGAGAAAGAGCTCGCCCGGGTGCGACTCGTCGTAGCAGGGCCAGCGGATCCCGTCGTTTTCCTCGAGGCGCTCGTAGGACATGCCCGCGTGCACGGGGCTCAGCCGCCGCACCTCGTTCCACACGCGCTCCGCATCCGGCTCGCCCCAGTCGTGGCCGAGGCGCTTCGCGAGCGCGAAGAGGATCGCGATGTCGTCGCGGGCGCCGGAGGGCGGGTCGATCGCCTTGCGGACGCGCTGCACGCGCCGCTCGCTGTTGGTGACCGTGCCCTCGGACTCGCACCACGCCGCCGCCGCCGGGAAGACGATGTCCGCGATCTCGGCGGTCCTCGTGAGGAACATGTCCTGCACGATCATGAGCTCGAGCCCCTCGAGGAGGTGGCGCGCGCGGTTCTGGTCCGCCTCGGACTGGAGCGGGTTTTCCCCGATCACGTAGAGCGCGGTCAGCTCCTTCTTCTCCATCGCCTCGAACATGTCGGAGAGGTGCCACCCCTTCTCGGGCGGCACCTTCACGCCCCACGCCTCGTCGAACTTCCGCCGGCGACCGGCGTTCTCGACGTGCTGGAACCCGGGCAGCCGGTCCGGGAGCGCGCCCATGTCGCCGCCCCCCTGGACGTTGTTCTGCCCGCGCAGCGGGTTGAGGCCGCAGCCGTAGCGGCCGACGTGGCCGGTCAGGAGGGAGAGGTTGATGAGCGCGAGGACGTTGTCGACCGCGTTGTGGTGCTCGGTGATCCCGAGGGTCCAGCAGATCATCGCGCGACGCGCCCGCGCGTAGGCGTGCGCCATCTCCTTGATCACGGCCGCGGGCACGCGGGTCTCGCGCTCCCCGTACTCGAGGGTGCAGGGCTCGACCTGCTCGCGGTAGGCCTCGAACCCGGTCGTCGCGTTCCCGATGAACTCGCGGTTCTCGAGCCCGGCGTGGATGATCTCGCGCGCCATCGTGTTGGCAAGCGCGATGTCCGACCCGACGTCGAGGCCGGCCCAGGTGTCCGCCCACTCGACGGAACTCGTCCGCCGGGGGTCGATCGCGAAGAGCCGCGCCCCGGCGTGGACCCCCTTCAGCAGGTGGTGGAAGAAGATCGGGTGCGTCTCGCGGGCGTTCGAGCCCCAGAGCAGGATGACGTCGGTCTCCTCGATCTCCTCGTAGGAACTCGTTCCGCCGCCCGCGCCGAAGACCGTCGCCAGACCGGCGACGGAAGGGGCGTGTCACGTCCGGTTGCAGCTGTCGATGTTGTTGCTGCCGATCACGACCCGGGCGAACTTCTGGGCCGTGAAGTTCATCTCGTTCGTGCTCTTCGAGCAGCTGAACAGGCCAAAGGTCGTCGGCCCGTGGCGGGCGACCGCCTCCTTGAGCCCCCTGGCCGCGCGGTCGAGCGCCTCGTCCCAGGTCGCGGGCCTGAGTTCGCTCCCGTCCCGCACGAACGGATGGTTCAGTCTCGCGTATTTCCGCGTGGGCGCCGCCCCGGTGCGCACGTTCATGGTGCTCCTCCGGTCATCTCAGGAATGGTAGCATGCGGACTTTCCGTGGACCACGAGGCCCCCGCCGCCCCCGTCCGGGACGCGCACGTCCTCGCGCTGCGCGACGGCGAGCCGCGCGGGCGCGCGCGCTCGGAGCGCGTGGCCTCGGAGGCGCCGCTTGAGATCCGATTCGGCGGAGCGGCGTCGACCGTGCTCATGCGGACGCCCGGCGACGACGAGGAGCTCGTTCGGGGTTTCCTGTTCAACGAGGGGCTGATCGGCGACCTGGCCGATATCGTCTCGCTCGCGCATCCCCCCGCGACCGGCGACGAGCGCGGCAACGTCATCGACGTCGAGCTCGCGCCGTCGAAATTCGTCCCCGTGAAGCGCCTCTTCTACGGCTCGTCGAGCTGCGGCGTCTGCGGCAAGAACTCGATCGCGGATCTCGCGATCCGCGCCGAGCCCCTCGTCTCGCGCCTCGCCGTGCGCCGGAGCGTCCTCTCCGCGCTGCCCAACCGGATGCTCGGCGCGCAGGCCACCTACCGGGCGACCGGCGGCGTCCACGGGTCGGCGCTCTTCGCGCCCGACGGCGGGCTCGTCGCCGTGCGCGAGGACGTCGGCCGCCACAACGCGGTGGACAAGCTGGTCGGCTGGGCGCTTGCGCAGGGGCTCGTCCCGCTGTCGGACCGCGGCCTGCTGGTCTCCGGCCGCGTGGGCTACGAGATCGTCCAGAAGGCGATCGCGGCGGGCGTCCCCGTCCTCGCGGCGGTGGGGGCGCCCTCGTCGCTGGCGCTCGATCTGGCCGTGCGGTTCGGGATCACGCTGGTCGGCTTCCTGCGCCCCGACGCGATGAACGTCTACTCGCACCCCGACCGGATCCAGGACGACTGAAGCGGGGGGGCACGGGGGGGTTCCAAGGGCCTCCCCTCATCCCAGCACGGCGGTCACGGCATCGAGGATCTCCGCGGCATCCTCGCCCGACGCGACCAGGACGAGCTCGGCGCCTCGCCCCGCCTCGAGCGTCATCATCTCGAGCACGCTCCGCGCGTCGGCGCTCCTCGTCCCGTGCCGGATCTCGAGTCCGCCGCGGAACCGCTTCATCGCCTGCGCGATCGCGCTGCATGGCCGCGCGTGGAGCCCGTCGGGGACGGCGAGGCGCACGGTGCGGCGGATCAACCCGTCCCCCAGCGCGCGTGCAGGAAGCGCTCGAGCGGCGCGAACGCGAGCCGGTCCACGAGGAGGCCGACCGCGACGATCACGAACATGACGCCGAGGACCTGGTCCATCGCGTGCAGCTCGCGGCCGTAGTGGAGGAGCTGGCCGAGGCCGAACCCGGTGAGGATCGTCACGAAGATCTCCGCGGCCATGAGCGACCGCCACGCGAACGCCCAGCCCTGCTTCATGCCGGTGACGAAGAAGGGGAGCGCCGCGGGGAGGACTACCCGCGTCCAGGTGTGGAGCCCCTTCGACCCCATCGTGCGCGCGGCGCGCACGTAGATGGGCGGCACCGAGCGGAGCCCGTCGCTCGCCGCGAGGAGGATCGACCAGACCGTCCCCATCACGACCACGAAGAGCATCGCCGACTCCGTCTGGCCGAACCAGAGGAGCGCGAGCGGGAGCCAGCAGACGCTCGGGAGTGCCTGGAGGCCGAGCGCGACGAGGCCCACCGTGTCGCGGCCGAGAGCCGAGCGCGCGGCGACGAAGCCGAGCGGGACGCCGAGGCAGAGGCCGAGCGCGTAGCCGACCGCGAGGCGGCGGAGGGTCACGAGCGTCGCGTCCGCGAGCGTGCCGTCCGCGAGCGCGCGGCCGAGGAAGGAGAAGACCTCTGAGGGCGCCGGGAAGAGCGTCCGGTGCCAGAGGCCCGCGCGCGCGACCGCCTCCCAGAGCGCGACGAGGAGCGCGAGGAAGAGGAGCGAACGGGCGCGGCGCCTCACGATGCGTCTCCCGCGGGCGCGAGGAGCCGCCGCAGCGCGTCGGTGATCCGCCGCGCGAGCCCGGCGACCTCGAGCGAGAGGATGTCGCGAGGTCGCGGGAGGTCCACCGCGAACTGCTCCCGCACCCGGCCGGGCCGGGGCGTCATGATCACGACCCGGTCGCCCAGGCAGACCGCCTCGCGCACGTTGTGGGTCACGAAGAGGATCGTCTTCCTGCGCGCCTGCCAGATCTGCTGCAGGTCGCCGTAGAGCTGCTCCCGCGTCATCGCGTCGAGCGCCCCGAAGGGCTCGTCCATCATGAGGACGCGCGGGTTCGGGGCGAGCGCCCGGGCGAGCGCGACCCGCTGCTTCATGCCGCCGGAAAGCTCGTGCACGTTGGCGTGCAGGAACCCGTCGAGGCCCACGAGGCGGAGGTAGTAGAGCGCGACGTCGTGGCGGGCCGCGGAAGTGAGGTTCGGCTTCAGCTTGAGCCCGAAGAGCACGTTGCCCGTCACGTCAAGCCAGGGGAAGAGCGCCGACTCCTGGAACATCACCATCCGGTCGCGACCCGGTCCGGGCACCGGCGCGCCGTCCACGAGGACCTCGCCGCGGTCAGGCCGGTCGAGGCCCGCGATGAGGTTCAGCAGCGTGGACTTCCCGCAGCCGCTCGGGCCGACGAGGCAGACGAACTCCCCCTCCGCGATGTCGAGGCTCACGTCCTCGAGCGCCTCCACGATCCCCTTGCTCGCGCGGTAGGACTTCGAGACGCCTTGGACCGCGATCTTCGAGGGGGCGACGGGGCCTAGCTCCTCGTCGAGCGTCATCCGGGGGCCTCCGTGAAGCGTTCGAGGGGGAACGCGCGCTTGAGGAATCCCGTCCTCACCGCCCTCTTCTGGAGCTCCTCGAACGCGGCGACGGGCGTCCGCGCGTCGAAGGCGAGCCTCGACCATGCGCGGTCGAGCAGGTCCCCGGGCATCTCCCGCCTCGTCTCCGCGAGGAGCTCCGCGGCGACCTCGGCCTTCGCCTCGGCCGGGTGCGCGGCGATCCACGCGGTCAGCTCGACGTGCGCCGCGACGAACCGGCGCGCGAGCTCCCGGCGCTTCGCGAGGAGCCGCGTGCTCGCGACGACCACGGTCGTGACCGCGTCCTTCTCCTCGTGGTAGAGCCTGCCGCCCCCCTCCATCTCGAGCCGCGAGACCCACGGCTCCACGGTCCACGCGGCGCCGATCTCCCCGAGCCGGAAAAGCGGGAGCTGGTCCGGGTTCTCGGTCGGCACCACGAGCACGTCGCCGCCCGTCTGCGTGACCGCGAAGCCCCGGTCGAGGAGCCACGCCCGGCACGACAGGTCCTGCGTGTTCCCGAACTGCGGCGTCGCGACCCTCTGGCCCCGGAAATCCTTGTCGGCGCGGATGCGGCCGTCCCCCTGCACGACGAGCCCCGCGCCCCCCCGCGCCGCCCCCGCGACCACGCGCACCTCGTCGCCGCCCGTGCGCACGTGCGCGTTGAGCGCCGGGCTGAGCCCGACGTACGCGAGGTCGATCGACCCCGCGAGCAGCGCCTCCATCGCGCTCGGCCCCGCGTTGAAGACGCACCACTCGATCCGGATGCCGGGACCGACGCGCTCCTCGAACCAGCCCTTGTTCTCGCGCGTCCGGGCGTGCCCGATGAGCCCCTGCGCGTGCGTGATGTTCGGGAAGTGTCCGACGCGCAGCGCGTTCGGCTCGTCCCCCGCGCCGCACGACACGAGCAGGATCGCCACCAGGGCGCGCATCCTCCGTCCCTTATACCCGCGGACCGCGGGGTAATGGGCGTCACCACCGGGTAGCATGCCGAAGCGGCAGACGCGTCGCTCTCGCGTGGTCCGGCGTCTGCTGAGGGCGGGCGATGCGAACAGGAAGAAGATCGTGGGGGGCCTCGGGGGCGCTGTTCCTTCTCTGCGCGGCGGCGTCGGCGCAGGAGGACCGGGCGGCGGCGCTCGCGGAGGCGTCGGCGGAGGCGGCAGCGACCGACGGGACGCTCTGCCTGCTCCTCGCGCGCGAGGCCTTCGAGGCCGCGGACATCGAGGCGTCGCGGACCGCGCTCTACGCGGCGCTTGTGCGCGCGAGGGAGCGCGCGATCCTCCGCGGCCACGAGGGCGCGGTCGTCCGCGCGGATTTCTCTCCCGACGGCCGGGCGGTCGCGACCGCCTCCGAGGACGGGACCGCGCGGCTCTGGACCCTCGGGGGCCAGCAGACCGCCGCGCTCCTCGCGGGCGCGCCCGTGCGCGACGTGCGCTTCCTCGGGTCCTCGGACCGCGTGCTCGTCGCGACGGACGCGGAGCTCTCGATCTTCGACGGAGCGGGAGCGAGGCTCGCGGCGTTCCCCCAGGCCCCCTTCGATGTACAAGGCGCGATGGTCGCGATCTCGCCCGCGGCCGGCGCGCTTCGCCTCGTGGACGCGAACGGAAAGGTGCTCCGCGATCTCAAGGTGAAGGGCAGCGGCCCCGCCGCGGGCGAGTTCGCCTTCTGGGCCGTGACTCAGGACGGGAAGCTCCGCTGGTACGACGCGCGCGGCCGCGAGAAGCTCGTGACGCCGGCCGCGGGCGCGACGCGCGCCGTGTTCGCCGCGTCGGGGCCGGTCCTCGCCACGTTCGGGAGCGCGATCGCGGTCGAGCTCTGGTCGCCGCAGTGCAAGAAGCTCGCCCAGCTGCTGCACGCGGGCCCGATCGAGCAGGTGTCGATGTCGCCCCGGGGCGACCGGATCTTCACGGCCTCCGCGGACGGCCACTACGCGTTCTGGACGGCGGACGGGAAGCGGCAGCTGCGGATCGCGAAACCCGGGCCCTGCCTCTTCGCCCGGGTCTCCGAGGACGGCACGAGGGTCGTGACGCTCGACGGCACGGATCGCGTGTCCGTGTGGACGTGGGACGGCGTGCCGGTCTCGAGGAAGTTCGAGGGGATCGTGCGCGTCGAGCCGAACGCGCGGTGCGCGGGCCTGATCCTCGGGTTCAAGGACGGGACGCGGCGGTTCGTGCACGGGGGGCTCGAGGAGGTCAAGTCGCAGGACCTCCTCGGCGGCGCGCTGACTTGCAGCCGGTGGGGGGGGCCGTGGCTCTTCCTCGGGGACGAGGGGGGCCATGCCGCCCTCCAGCACTGGTACGGCGCGGGCCCCGCGTACCTCGACGGGCACTCGGGGGCGGTCCTCCGCGCGTGCTTCTCGGCGGACGGTGCGCGGGTCGTGACCGGCGCGCGCGACTCGACCGCCCGCGTGTGGGACGTCGATCCTCCGGGCGTCCCGGCCCTCTACCACCCGGAACGCGTCACGGGCATCGCCTATGTCCCCGGCCGGCTCATGACCTGCTCCCGCGACGTGCTGCACATCCGGGAACCGTATGGAAGTATTGTTCGGGAGATCCCGCTGCCCTCGCCGCTCCTCTGGTGGGGACAGGGGGAGAAGCGGGTCGCCGTGGCTTGCAAGGACGAGCTTGCCGTGAGCCTCTACGACGACATGGGCAAGGAGGTCGCCCGGCTCCCGCACGACGGCCTCGTGAACGGCGTGGAGATCGCGCCGAGAGGGGACCTCGTCGTCACCTTCTCGGCGGACCGGACCGCGCGGCTCTGGGACGGACAGGGCAAGCTGCGCGCGACGCTCGACCACCCCAAGAGCGTCGGCTCGGCGGCGTTCAGCGAGGACGGGAGCCTCGTCCTGACGACGGCGGATGATCGACAGGCCCGGCTCTGGTCGGCGGAGGGCAAGCTCGAGGCGACGTTCCCGGTCCCCGAGGAGGTCTGGTACTGCGTCTTCTCGCCGAGGGGCGACAGGCTCGTCGGCATCCCGACCAAGTCGGCCGTGCCGCACGTCTGGACGTCGCGCGGGGAGGTGGTCGCGGAGCTTCTGGGCCACGAGGGCCCGGTCCGCGCCGCGAGCTTCTCGCCCGAGGGCGACGCGATCGTGACCGCGTCCAAGGACGGGACCGCGCGGCTCTTCGACGCGGACGGACATCCGGCTCGCGTCCTTCCTCATCCGGACGAGGTCTTCAAGGGCACCTTCCTCCCGGGCGGGCTCGGCGTCGCGACCACGTGCAAGGACGGCGCCGTCCGCCACTGGGACCGCGACGGCCGTCTCCTCGCCGTCATGCGGGGCCATGTGAAGGCCGTCTGGTTCGTCGAGTGCACGAAGGACGGCGCGACGCTCGCCACCGCGTCCGAGGACACGACCGTGCGCCTCTGGCCGCTTCGCCGCGAGGACCTCCTCCGCATCGCGCGGGAACGGTCGTTCCGCGACTTCACGGCGGAGGAGCGCGACCGGTACGGGGATCTGCTCGCCAGGTGACTAGGGCGTCAGCGTGGTCACGGATCGCGGCGGCAGCGCGATCGCGAGGCGCCCACTCTTCGTGACGCGCAAGGCCGGGATCTCGCGCCCGTAGGCCTTCTCGGGCTCCGACGTGAAGCTGCCCCCGTAGGCCCCCTCGGGAAGGCCGTCGATCTCCGCCGCCGCCTTCCGGTCCGCGGTGTTGAGCAGGACGACGACCGGCGTCTCCTTGTCCTTCGGCAGGAACGCGACGCCGCGCACCGACTCCGAGCCCCCCTCGAGCCCGACCCGCACCGCCCCCGGCCGGATGTAGCGGGAGAACTGGCGGATGTGGTGGGCGGTCGCGTTCAGCGAGAGCGGCATCGCATCCGACTTGGGGTCGAGCCACACCCGATACGGGAACGTGAAGAAGCCGTCGGCGCCGAAGCGGTCCCACGCGACCGCGTCGGCCTCGGTCAGGCAGAGGAGGATGTGCCGTGCCACGTCGAGGCCCGTACCCTCCATCCACTCGGTCTGTGCCGCGGTGATGTTCAGCTTCCTCGCCCAGTCGCGCACGGCGCGTCGCGCGGCCGCGTTCTGCGCGCTGCCGTGATAGAGGTGATACGTGATCTGCCGGAAGTGCTCGAGCGACGCGGGGCTCTCGGCCATCGCCTTCAGGTACCGGTCCGCCTGCGCCACGTTCACGCACTCGGGCCCGCTCATCCTCGTCCGGAACCCGGCGTCGGCGATCCGGCGCCCCGCGGCGGCCGTCAGCTCCGCGCACGTCCTCGGGTCGCCCGGCCGGTCGTTGCCCGGCTCGTTGAGCACGCTCCAGTAATCCGGCTCGATCCCGTAGCGCTCACGGATGTGGGCGAGGAAGACGACGGCCATCTCCGCGTACTCCTCGGGCTCGAGCAGGAAGGCGGGCGTGAGCTTGCTGCGCAGGTCGTAGCTCACGTAGACGACCATGCGATCTCCCGCGGCCTCGATCCTCTCCTTCAGGGGGAGGAGGTGCCTCTCGACCTGGTCGTCCTGCCACGCGAACCGGAACGCCTTCGCATCGGCGCGGAACGGGTCGTCGTTGTCGTTGGTCTGCTCCACCTGGGGGCCCACCTCGATTCGCACCCGCGTGATCCCCATGTCCTTGACCAGCGCGTCGTGCATGCGGGAGATCAGGTTCTTCGGCAGCGCGTGGTTCATGCCGACGCGGTCGTACGTCTCGGCCGTCGGCGCCCTCAGCCAGGCCACGAACGCGTTCTCGAAGCCGACCGGGTTCGGTACGCAGCTCCACGCCTCCCACGTCTGGTGGGTCGTGGTCCGATCGACGCGGAGGCGGACCGGATCGTCGGCCCCCGCGACACCGCCCAGCAGCGCGAGGCACGCCGCGAGGGCCCTCATGCCGCTCAGTGCGCCGGCGCCGGCTTCATCGCGAGGTCGTCGAAGAGCGTCACGGAGTCGGCCTTCGTCCAGAGGCCGCACCAGCCGGACCGGAACGTCGCGTCCGTCGCCTCGACGACGGCCTTGCCGTCGAGCGTCGCCTTGAACGTCGCGCCCGAGAAGGAGACCTCGAGCGTGTGCCACTTCTTGAGAGCAGGCGGCTCGATCGTCGCGCTCGCGAGCTGCGTGCGGTTCCCGTCCTTGAGCACGTAGATGCGCAGGTTCCCCTCGAGGGAGTTCGCGCGCACGACGTAGTAGTTCTCCGCGTCCTGGGCCCGGAAGATGATCCCGCCGGAGGCGTCCTCCTCGCCCGACACCGGGTGGAACCGGACCGTCGCGACCCCGTCGGAGTAGGAGAGGCCCGTCCCGGCGACGAGGCAGACGGCCCACGGCTGGACGGTCCGATCCTGCCGGAGCACGCGGTTGGTCGCCCCGCCCTCGGCCGCCGCCTGCCAGTTGCCGTTCGCGGCACGGAACGCTTCGGGCAGCTTGTCGCCCTTCTCGAAGTCGAACGACGCGGCGGCGGGCGGGCCCGCGCTCGCGAGGTCCGGCAGCTTCATCGGCTCGCCCTCCTCCTTCCCTTCCCCAGCCCCCTCCGCTTCCTCCTCCTTGGGCTCGGGCGGCGCGAGCTTCACCATCGCAGCCTCGTTGAGCGCCACGGCCTTGAACGTGAGCGTCTTGCCCTCGCGCTCGACGACCACCTCGACCTCGGCGCCGGCCCGCACCTCGGCGGCGATCTTCAGGAAGCCCCGCGGGAACGCGGTCTCGGACTCGTCGTCGAAGCCCTTGGCGTCCGGGACCTGGTGCCCGTTGTACTTGAGGAGCAGGTCGCCGCCCTTGAGGCCCGCCCGTTCGGCGGGGCCGCCGGGGACGACGGACTCGATCTCGACCCCTCTTTCGGGCCTCGCCGTGAACGACGGCCGGAACCCGAGGTAGCCGCGCTCGTCGCCCGCGAGCGCCGGCGTGACGAGGCAGAGGACGAAGAGAAACCGCACGCGCATGCGCACCTCCCTCCGCGGATGGTAGCACCTCCGGGCGGGGGAGTCAGGGCCGCGAGATCTTGCAGACGAGGCGCCCGTAGGGGTCGCGCGACTGGACCGCGCAGCGCAGACGCTTGCCCCGGATCGCCTGGTCGAGCTTCTCCTTGTCCGTGCGGCCCTGCCGTGACGGGAGCTCGGCCGCGTCGATGTTCGCGATCCGGATGCGCTCCACGGACCTGTACTTCTCCCGGTTGCGTGCCTCCTGGGTCTCGACGATCGCGTCGAACGTGTCCCCGTCGATCCCGGCCGTCACGCTCACGATGATCGTGTCCGTAGGCACTTCTCCTCCGTCCTGGTCCCGCCCGGGTGTCGAAGACCGAGACGCCGGGGGCCCCTATGACGGCAAGCACCCCGGCGCTCGACCAGAGGAAGCCTCCGATGAGGCTCGCAGGGGCAGACGCAGACGGCCGCCGGAGTCCCTCACAAGGAAGCAGCCACGGCCGCGTACAAGGCCGTCAAGAAGAGCTGTGACTCCTGCCACTCGGTCTACCGGAACCAGTAGCGCGACGGTACGCTGCCAATTCCGCTGCGAGAAGAACACGAACTGGGAGGCGTGGTCCTTGGCCTTGCGGGATGGGAGGGGGCCTCGGGGGCCTCAACGCCCGAGCCACAAGGGCGCCGCGTCGCGCAGCGCGTCCTCGAGCATGCCGTCGCCGCCGAGGCGCGCCTCGACGATCGCCGCGAGGATCGCCTCCTCGCCCTTCCCCGTCTCGCCGCGGGTGATGTGCTCGCGCGCGATGCGCAGCAGGGCCGCGACGCGGGCCCTGCGATCGCCGAGCTCCGCGCGCATGCGCGCCCCGGCCGCCGCGAGGTCATCCCCCAGGGGTTCGAAGGCCCAGCGCTTGAGAACCGGATCGCGCTCCTTCTCCCACGGCACGTTCTCGCCGGCGGCGCCAAGGAGCTCGAACGCCTCCGCGATCCGGCGGTCGCGCACGTCGATCCCGCGCATGCGGGCGAGCCACGCCAGCGGGGTCCCCGCGGCGCGCGACAGCATCGCGATCCGGATCTCCTCGCCGGTGAACCCCCGGAGCGTCAGGAGCCACGACCACGCCGCGCCGTACTTCCGCCTCTGGGCCTGCGCGGCCTCCCCGAACTGCGACCGGTAGTACCAGACGAACACCGGGTCGTCCCCCGTGATCTCGAGGTTCGGCACGAGGACCCCGTCGCCCGTCGCGTCCTTGGGCACCTCCTCCCCCCCGGGCCCCCCCTCCTCCTCCACGGAATCGACGAGCGCGCGATAGCGGTTCCCTTCGGGGAGCCGCTCCATCCCCGGCCGGATCGACTCGAGCCTCCTCCCCGCCCTGCGGCCCGCCTGCGCCATCACCTTGCTCTCGAACGGGTTCGAGTGGCCGTAGCGGTACACGTGGCCGAGCTCGTGCGAGAGGAGCCCCGTCCACCAATGGGTGCCGAAGAAGCCGTAGATGGTGTCGCCCGGCAGCCACATCCAGCCGTTGTCGCCGGCGAAACCGCCCATCCCGATCACGGGCAGCGGCATGTGGTCCGAGCGCTCGACGTCCAAGTGCGAGATCCGGTACGGGCAGGTCTCCTCGTACGCGCGCAGCGCGAGGTCGATGCAGCGCGCCCACGCGCGGGCGTTCGCCTCGAGGCCGGGGAAGCACCAGGTGCGCACGCGGCCGTACTCGACGGCCGACGCCTGCTCGACGCCCCCGAGCTCGAGCGTCCGGTGGAAGCCGGGGCCGCGGATGGTCAGGCGGTAGCGGAGCTTCGGGACTTCTTTCGGGTCGAGCGGCGGCGTCCACACGGGCTCCGCGGGCTTCGCGGTGCCGGAGGCGCGGACCTTGCCGTCGAGCACCTGCTCCCACGCGATCGAGTACGGCGCGTCGGGGCGGAGCAGGAGCCCGCTCTCGGCGCGCAGCAGGAAGCGGAGCGAGATCGAGTTCGCGCGGTCCTTGTACTGCTCGCGCCAGTTGCGGATGAAGCCGACCATCGTCTCGAACTGCGGCGCGCCTTGGAACTCGACGCGCTTCCCGTCGAGGGGGAACGGGCGCGGGTAGAAGCGGAAGCGGCTGCCGGCCTGCTCCGAGCCGAAGTGGAGCACGACCTCCGGCATTCCGGCGAGCAGGACCTCGCGGGTCTCGTTGCCCGTGAACGTGAAGTCGAGCGGCAGCGCGTCGGCGCTCGTGTAGCGCACCTCGAGCTTGCGCGCGCCCGCCCCCTTGAAGACGTGGGCCGTCGCGTCCTTGGGCTCGGTCTCGAGGACCGTGCGTCCCGGCCCGACGGCGCGCCGCAGCACGTAGCCGCCCCGCTCGTCCGGGCGCCGCACCGCCTGCACGACCATCGGCGCGTCGCCCGCGGTCTCGACCTCGAGCCGGCCCTGCACCGCCTCGACGTCGCGGTGGAACGAGAAGTCGGGCCACCCGAGCGTGATCGCGTGCGCCGTGCGCGGCTCGCCCTCCGCGGTGCGGAGCTCGATCACGCGCGTGCGGTCGAGGGCGACGAACTGCCGCCCCTCGTCGCGCACGGCGAACCGGACGCGCGCGAAGACCACGTGGCCCGCCGCGGGCGTCGCGGACGACAGGTCGAGCCGCCACGGCCCGCGCGGCAGGTGGACGACCGCGTCGCCCTGCGCGTCGGTCGTGACGGGGTCCGCGGCGAGGTCGAACGCCTCGTGGAGCGCGCGCACCTCGACGCCCGCCGCCGGCACGCCCATTGGCGACTGCACCCGCACGGTCACCGCGACCGGCCCGAGCTGCCGCTGCGCCTCGGCCCGCGCGACCGCCTCCTCCGCGTCGCGCTCCGCGGGCGGCACGGCGACCGGCGCCGGGGACGGCGCCTCTGCCCGCAGCTCCTCCCGCGCGTACGCGAGGACGCCCGCCGCCGCGGGGCCACGCCCCTCCGCGGCGATCACGGGCTGCCCGAACGGCGTCGCGTGCCGGCACGTGCCCGAGTCGTCGAGCACGACGCCGTCGGCAAGCGTGTCCAGGTCGAAGTGCAGGAGGACGAGCGTGCGGCCGTCGCGCAGGAAGCTCCGCTCGGGCTTGAAGTCCGCCGTGTACCGCGCGCCGCGCGAGACGCGCACCTCGTCGATCGCCCCGCGGAAGAAGTCCACGGGGTTCCCCGCCCCGTCCGGCTCCGCGCCGACCCAGAGCGGGAAGCGCGAGAGGACGTGCGGGTCCTTCGTCTCGACCTCCGCGTGGAGCTTCCCCCCCGCGAAGAACCGCGCCGCCTTCCCGTCGTAGGTGAAGGCAAGGTGGGTGAAGCTCCTCCACTTCCACGGCTTCCGCGCGCCGGCCGCCGCGAACTCGCGGCCGCACCGCACGAGGCCGTGCGGGTAGTTGTAGTGCCTCGACGCCCAGTAGAGGCCGAAGCCCGCCTGCGTGTTGCTGATCATGCACCCGGAGTTGGCCGGGTCGCCCGCGCGCGCCCAGCACTCGATCGTGAACTCGCGCGGCTGCTCCCCGACGTCGATCCGCAGCGCGCTCGCCCCGTCGAGCTCCAGGTACCGGTTCTCGGCCGTGAGCTCCATCTCCCCGCGCCCCTCGTTGCCCGCGCGATCCGTCGCCGTCCACGCGACGGTCCGCGTCCCCTCGCCGACCTCCACGGCCGCGCGCACGACCGGCCCGTCCGCGGGGTAGATGCGCCCCGCCACGGCCACCGCGCGCAGCGGCTCGTCCGAGCGGAAGACGAGGATCTGTTTGCCGACGTGGCGCTGCGGCGGCCCCGAGAGCCGCACCTTCGGCCCCTGCGCGTCGAACGCGAGCACCGCCTCGCGCCGCGCCTCGAGGCCGTCCGCGCCGCGCGCGACCACCGCGACCGGTCCGTCGCGCACGACCGTCCACGGCACGAAGAAGCGGCCGCGCACGTCGGGTTTCACGGGCTTCCCGTCGATCGTCAGCGCGGCGTCGGCGGGCTCGACGACGCCGACGATCACGATCTCGCCGGTGCGCGTCGGGATGCGGTCCCACTCGAGTCGCAGCTCCGGCGGCGCAGGGGTGGGCGGGGGCGCGGGGGAGGGAGGGGACGGCGGCGGGTCGGGCACGTCCTTCTCCGCGGGGAGATCGACCTCGACCACCCCCTCCTGCACGCTGCCCACGGTGCGGGTCGCGCGCGCGAGGAAGAGGATCCCGTACGCGGTGTCGAGCGCGGGGCCGTAGCCGCGATCGGCGCTGGGCATCACGCCGTCCGCCGCCTGCGCGGCAAGGAGCTGCCGCGCGCCCGCCGCGTACCAGTCGTAGCTCCGGTTCTTCGATCGGAACGTCTTCGTCGCGGTGAGGATGCACGCGCGCTCGATGCCGTAGAACGCGTACGAGGAGACGTCGTCGAGCCCGTGCTCCATGAGGAGGCGGCCGAGGTAGCCGCGACCGAGGACGAGCGCCGGGTGCTCCCGGATCGCGCGCGCGGCGTCGCGGCCGTGGATCGCCTCGAGCGCGATCGCGAGGCTCGCGATCCCGGCGGGCGTCATGCTGCGGGCGGCCCCCGCGTCGCCCGGGCAGTAGCCCCAGCGGCCGTGCTCGTTCACGGCGCGCTCGAAGTGACCCCTCACGGCCTGCCACGTCTCCGGCGGGACGGGGATCCCCTTGCTCGCGATCGCGCGGAGCGCGAGCACGGCGTACTGCGAGCACGAGTTGTCCCAGCGGCCGGGGTCGTCCTTGTCGGTCGGGCCGAGGCACCGGTACCCCCAGGCCCCCCCCGATTGCATCCCCGCGACGAGGCGCTGGCGGAGCGCCTCGATCGGGACGCGATAGCGCGCCGCGTCCAGCTCGCAGAGCGCGATCGCGAGGAGGGAGAGGACGTAGGTCTCGCGGTCGCGGTGCTCGAGCGGGCGCAACGCCGGCGAGCCGCCGCGGTCGAACACGAGGAGCGTCGTCTCGAGGGCCTTCGCGATCGCGGCGTGGTTCGGCGGGTACTCCGCGGCGCGGAGCGCGATCACGGCGAGCGCGGTCGAGCCGATCGCGTGGTGGCCGTCGGGATCCTTGATCCAGAGCGCGCGTCCGTCGTCGAGGAGGTCCCGGCGGAGGTAGCGCGCGCCGCGGACGATCGCGGCAGAGATCTCGCCGGGCGACGCCGGACCGGGGCGGGCGTAGCGGTCGGCGTTGCCTGCGATCCACGAGCGCCACAGGTCCGCGTCGGGGAGGATCCTCTTGCCCGACACGGTGAGGAGGAGGCACTGCGCCCCGTCGCGCACGTCGTCCTCCTTGTCCCCGAGCGCCGCGGCGACCGCGCGCAGGATCGTGAAGTCCTGCGGCTCGCGCGCGGCCCAGTCGCGGCAGCGCGCCGGGTCGAGGCACTCGATCGCGATGGCCCGCGCCCACTCGGTGAGCTCCTCGGGCCTCACCGTGAGGCCGCGCGCGAGGAGCGCGTCGTAGACGATGCGCGCGAGCGGCGGGACCGAGAGCAGCCTCCGGAGCTCCTCCTCGGGCAGGACCTTCGGCGCGAGGATCCGCGCGACCTTCTCGGCGCCGGGCCGGGCCTCGCGCATGTGCTTCAGGAGGAGCGGCGCGTGGTCGTCGTACCCGTAGGCGAGGCCCTCGGCGAGGACCGCACGGCTCGCGTCGTCGCGGGACTGCAGGTAGGTCGCCTCGACGATCTTCAGCCGCTCGGGCTCGGGGCCTTCGGCGAGGGCCGCGGCGGCCTTCCGCGCGACGAGGGGCTCCGCGTCCTCGAGCTCGAGCGCGAGCGCGGCGAGGGCCTGCCAGCCGGGCTCTTCCTTGCGCGAGAGCATCCGGAGGCCGACGGCGGCGGGCTCGCCGCCGGGGTGGAACCGCACCGTCGAGACGATGGCCGAGACGGAGGGCTCCTCGGCCGCGAGGAGGCCGGCGAGCACGAGGAGCGCCGCGAACCCCCTCACGCGCCGGAGTATAGCGACTCCGGTGTCGCGGCTTGGTCAAAAGGGACGCCTTGCGGCGGCCGCGCGACGCGGGACGAACGCAGGATGCAGGCCATCGAAGTGCTGCTCCGGCAGTTCGACGACGCGTGGCGTCATGTGGGGTGCAACGAAAGCGCATCGCGTCAGGGCGCGTCTGCGCGGCAGGACCGGGAGCGAGATGACCCCGACCTCACCTCGCTGGTGTCCATCCGCGAGGAGGCCTACCCGCTCCTGCCGATGGTCGTGTCCTGCCTTGATTCCAACAGGCCGGATCTCGCCGCCCTCCGGGCCATGAGGCCATCAGCGGGACGTGCCGCAGAGGCCGCCGGACGGCGGCGCGACGCCGGGATCCCACGAAGAGAGCGCGGCGAGGCTCGCCGACGGCGCGGCGGGCGGTGAAGGGCGGACGAGCGGGTGGCCGAGGATCACACGCGCCTGTCCGTCGGTGATCACGTACCGGTCGCCGCCCAGGTAAAGCCAGTGCATCAGGTAGCCGGCGCCTTCCTCCGTGCACACGCTGTCCGTCCCGGACGCCGGGCACTCGAGGGTGTCGTCGATCTGGTCGTGCCCGCCGAAGGCTTCGACCGTGTGCGTAAGGCCCAGGTAGTGCCCGATCTCGTGCGCGAGGGTGCGGCCGGCCTCCTTCGGGCCGAAGGGGTCGAAGTCCACCATCACGCCGCTCGCGCGGGTGCCGTTTCGCGCGGGGCCGCCCACCTGGCCGGCGATGCCCGCGTACCCTCCAGGCACCTCCCGCACGAAGAACACGTTGAGGCGCGTGTCGGGCGCGACCGCGGAGACCTTGTAGAGATCCTCGTACTCGACGTAGGTCACCTCGTCGTAGATCGCGTCGATCGGAAAGTAGGAGACCTTGCCGAGGCGGAGCCCCTGCTCGCCGAGGATCAGGTCCGTGAACGCGAGCATCGCCTGGAGCTTGGTGTCGCTCGCGGGGTCCGCGACGCCAAGCCCGGGCGCGACGAAGACGTTCAGGTCGAGCACGCCCGCGGCGACGACGCCACCGGGCCGCGTCTGCACGATCGCGCGCACCGAGATGGTCGGCGCCGGCGTGTTGTGCGAGAGGCGGAAGCGGTACGTCCCGCCGCCCTCGACGAGCTGCACGGGCGTGCGGTCTGAGCTGGGCACCATGAGCGCGAACACATTCGACGCGGTCCAGGGAAGGCTCCCCGGGACCGCGTGGTCGATCGTATAGACGTAGCCGGCCGGGCCCTCGAACGCGGCAAGCGCGACATGCCCCGCCGCCTGGACCAGCGCCTCGATGGTCAGGCTGACCCCCTCGGCCGGCACGTCGATCTCGAGCCAGGGCGTGAGCCCACCCTGGAGCGCCACGTTGCCGAAGTCCGTGTAGGCGCGGCCCCACGTGGTCGTCGCGGTCACGTGCACGTCGACGGCGCCGAGCGACGTCGCGATGCGCAAGTGAAAATCGTGCGCGGCGACCGCCGACGCCACGTACGTAAGCGGGAGCGAGACCGACTCGCCGGGCGCGAGCGCGCGCGGGAGCCCGGCGATCGAGAAGCCCGCGGGCAGCGGATCCGCGGCGCCCGGATCGAAGGGCGTGGCGGCGTTGGGGTTCCGCACGGTGACCGGAAGCATCGACTCGTCGCCCTCGACGACCTCCCCGAAGTCGACCGCGTCGGCCTCCACGCGCGCGTCCTCTGCCGTGGCCTCGACGGTCACGTGCACGTCGCGCGTGTCGGACCGGAGGTCGATCTCCGTCGTGAACGTGCCCGCTGCCGTGGGCGTGAAGACGAGCCGCACCTCGAACGAGTCATTGGCGGCCACGTCACCGAACGCCAGCCCCGGCGCGTAGAGGAAGGGGGGCCCGGGGGGAAGGGTTTCGCTCACGGTCGCTTCGGTGGCGAGCGGGTTCGGAACGAGGACCGTGAACTCCGTCGGCACGTCGGCGCGCAGGATGCCTAGGTTCTCGTGCTGCTCGATCGCCAGCGCGGGCGCGCTGCCGCCGCCCCCGCAACCGGAGAACAGGACGCCGACGACCAGTAGGGTCCGAACCCTCCGCATACCCGCGCCCCGGTCGCGGCAAACGGCGGGCCTCGTCGATCCGAGGCCTAACGTCACGCGCGGGTTGGCACCCTAGGGTGACAGCGATCACCGGCACGTCCCCATGGACGCTCCAACCTGTGTGTCGTGGCTAGTGCGCGGGCTCGGCCTTCTTGAAGCTGCGGGTGCTGTCGTCGTACGAGCGCCGAGGAACGTCGCGAAGACGGTGAAGCGAGGGCGCGAGCCTGTCCGTGCTCGGCCCGTCCTGACCCACGAGGACGCGAAGGCCCTCCTCGACGCCGCCGACCCCCACCTGCGGGTCCTCCTGATCGCGGGGCTCTGCACCGGGGCGCGGCCCTCCGAGTTGCTCGCGCTCAAGTGGCGCGACGTCTCGCTCCACGGCGGCGGCTCGATCACGCTCTACCTTACGGCGCGCACATGCAGTGGAGCGTCTGGGACGTATTCGTAGCGCGCTATGCCGCCGACGGCGCGGTCACATGGGTCCGCGGCGCCGGCGCCTACGCGCCCGACGAGTTCTTCCAGCCGGGCGACATCACGCTGGACGTCGGCCTTGTGTACGCAATGCCCACCGACGTCGTCGCACTCGCGAACGGCACGGTTGTCCTCCGGGGCGGGTTCGAGGGCTACGGCTCGTACGTTATCCGAACGGGCATGACGGCCGAGGAGCAGCAGACTCGCGTCGTCGCCGCGATGGGCCCGGTCTTCGGGGCGGGCGAGGCGAACGAAACCCGGATTCTCGGCACGCCGGACACGGAATTCACCGGCAACGGGACGGTCTACACGGTCGATGGGTTCCTCGCGCGTCTCGGGACCGACGGGAACCTCGCCTGGGCGCGGACGACTCCGACGACCGCGTACGCTGCGGTGAACGGTGGCTTCGTCGCATCGCAGGGCACCGACATCGTTGGCTACGACGAGAACGGAGCGGTGCTCGGCACCCGCGCGCTCTATTCAGGGACGTTCACCCCGACCCGCCTGGCTCCCCTTCCCGACGGCTCGCTCCTCCTCACCGGCACGTCCGGCGAGGCGACTGGGAGATGCGCCAGAGCGAGGAGGCGTGGCTCTACACGGTCGGCGTGAAGCGCACGCTCCAGCACGAGAAGGGCGCGGTGCAGTTCGAGAACGAGCAGATGAAGTACGAGAAGGCGCTCGCGGAGTACAACCAGGCGAGGGCCGCGTCGCCGTGGAGCCGCAGAAACCCGACCCGTACGCCTACGAGCAGCAGCACCGCACGAGGCTCCGGCAGGAAGTGGTGTTCGTCAGCGGCAAGGTCGCGACCGCGCGCAACCCGCAGGACGAGTACCTCGACTAGTGGCACTAGCCCGCAGGATGCCCGCGGTCCTCCTGAATCGTGCGGGCCAGTCGGCGGACGCGAGGGGGCTCCGGTGGCCGGTGGCCCTCTCCGCAACCGTCTCGATGTGAGCCGAAGCCGCCGCGCGCACCCCGGGCACCCGCCGGCGCGCTCGCGCTCGTGCGTCGAATTCGACGCAGAACGGGACGATCCGCGTCTCCTTGCGATGCGATCGGACGCGAGGGCGTCGTTGCGGACGTGTATCGAGTCGATGCAACTCCCGTACACCAAATTTGCTATAGGCTAGATCAGTGTCTGTTGCTCGCTTATGGTGAGGTCTCCTGTGAATCGCCCCACAACCCAACTACGGAGGAGACCACCCATGAGGCACCTTGCTGCGTGCGCCCTGGCGATGCTGTCGTTCGCCGCCGCCGCCAGCGCCGATCCCATCGACTTCGACAGCGACCCCGTCGGGAGCAAACCGCAGGGGTGGACGAGCGACGATTCGCCGATCGTTCACTTCTACGACTCGAACCCCATTCTGCCGCCCTTTTCGAACGGCCTCGTGCTCGTCAGCGTCGGCGTCGGCAACAACGCCCTTGCCGTTCTTCGGAACGACGACCTGAGCGGGCTGATCATGAACTTCGATCAGCACATGGCCGCGCTCTCGTTCTCCTTCGGCAACGACGACCCGGCCCTCACGTCGGCGGGTGACCTCGCCATCCTGAAGGTGTTCGACGGGTTCACGATGGTGGGCATGACGGTCATTCCGATGAACCGGAACGGCCTCATGGACCAGCAGATCGGCATCGTGGCCCCGAACTTCAACAACGCGCTCTTCTACTACGGCGATTCCAACCTGCTGCCGATCACGCGCGGCGAGCGGGGCCCCGGCCTCGTCGAGCTCGTGGACAACATCAACTACCGCGTCCCCGAGCCGAGCCTCCTCGCGCTCTCCGGTGTCGGTGCGCTCGTCGTCGCCTGGCGCCGTCGGCGCAAGATCGCCTGATCCCACGACCAAAAGACGGCATTCGAGAGCCTGCCCCGCGGCGGGCTCTCGTGCTGGTTCCACACGCCTTCGCCGCCTCCCCAGCCTCTGCCGCGGTGGCGCCCCGGGGCTCGCGCGGACCGCGGGCCGCCTGCCAACCTCGCAACCCGATGGGCACGGAGGGATCCCGGCCGCTCGACGACGAGGCGCTCGACCTCGGCTGCGGCGAGGGCGCGTACGCGATCGAGGCGGCGGTCCATGGCGCCGACGTCCTCGCGATCGACGCGCGCCGCCAGCGCATGGACGAGGGCGCGGCGGTCGCCGCGCGCCACGGCCTCCGGAACGTCCGCTTCGCGCAGGAGGACGTGCGCCGGGTCACCCGCGCGACCCACGGCGAGTTCGACGTCGTCCTCCTCCTCGGGCTCCTCCACCATCTCGACGCCCCGGTCGCCGTGCTCGAGCACCTGCGTGAGCTCTGCCGGAGCGCGCTCCTCGTGGACACGCTCGTGAGCCTCGCCCCGGACGCCGAGATCGCGTGGCGCGACCGCGCCTACCGCGGCCACTGGCACCGGGAGCATGCGGACGACGACCCGCCCGAGGCGCGCCGGAGCAAGGTCCTCAAGTCCATCGACAACACGTTCAGCTTCCGTCTGTCGCGCGAGGCGCTCGTCCGCGCGAACCCTATAGGGAATTGCAACGCAGGCCCGGGGTCGGAGGGCACCGGGGGGACGCGGCTTTCGGGAGGCGCAGGCGGCGAGGCGCCGCCCGGGCGGCACCGCGGGGGGCCCCGCGGCGCCCCGTGAACCTCCCCGGCCGTCGCGCGGGCGGACCGCGGCCCCGGCCGTCCCGAATCCGCACATGAACTCATGAACTGCCCTACTGCCCTTGCCCGCTCACCCCTCCGGCGGCGCGCGCGCGTCGAAGGGGTCGTTGCCGCCGCGCTCGCCGATGTGGCCGAGGATCCGGTCGATGACCTGCGGGTCCGTGATCACCGCGACGATCCGCATCTCCACGCCGCACCTCGCGCACAGCAGCGGGTCCACCTCGAGGATCCTCCTCAGGAGCCGCGCCCACGAACGGCGGCGCGACCTCGCGAAGTCGGAGTCCGTGTCGCCCGGGGCCGCCGGCGGCGGCCCCCCGCGCCCCCTTCCCTCCCCTTCCGCGGCGCTGTGGAGACGGCCCGCGCGGTTACTGTACGCGCCGTGGTAGCGGACGAGGTGCTGGCCCCTGTCGGGGATCTGCTGCGAGAGCGCGTGGATGAGCTCAAGCGGCCCGAACGCGACCTCCGTCGCGCCCGTGCGCGGGTCCAAGGGCGTCCGCACGAGCAGCCGGCCGTCCGGCCCCTCGCGCACGCGCGCGTCCGGAAGCGGCGGCCGCGCCACGTACCGCGCGAGCCGCTCCCGCTGAGCAGGGCGTGCTCTCGCTCGCCTGCGGCATCGCGAAGGTGCAGGAGGCGGTGCCGATCACGGTCGAGGCGCTTGAGAGGCCGCGGAAGCGCGACACCGAGGGGCTCGGCGCCCGGGGCCGTTTCGCGGGCTGGGCGTCGCTCGGCCTCGGGTTCCACGGCGACGGGCGCGTCGAAGGGAGCAACGACGCGTTCGTGAAGGAGCAGGCCGCGATCGCGGTGTCGCTCCTCCAGCGGTCGGCGTCGGTGGACGAGCTGATGGCCATCCTCAAGGAGGCGGGCACCCTGCACGCGAAGGCCGCGGTCGTGATCGCGCTCGGCGTGCTGCCGGGAGCCGACCCCCGCGGCGGTGGACGCGCTGGTGCGGATCTACAGGGACGACTCGATGCCGAACACGGTGAGGGCGCTCGCGATCTGCGCGCTCGGCGCGCTGGCGGACCCCCGCCCGGTGCCGGTGTCGGCGCTGCTCGTCCGCAACTACAACTACTTCGTGCGCTGCCTCGCGCTCGACGAGATCGCCACGTATCTAACGGCTGCAAGTCCGCTTGGCAGGCGGGATTCGCTGCCGGCGTACCAGGTCCGTTTCGGATTCAGCAAGACGTACCCGGTTCGTTTCGCCCGGGTTCCGGGCGGGGCGCCGACCCTCGGGAGACGAACCCGGCACCGTTTGCCGGGGTCCTCCTCCTCTCGGTTCACGGCGGCGGAAGGCCCAGCGTATGGGCGGCTTCCCGGCGGAAGCGATCCAGTCCCGGGTTCGCTCCGTGCTCGCGACCCCCCGCGACGGCCTGGTGGTACCACTTCCGCGCGGTCTCTCCGTCGCCGAGCTTCCAACGCGCCATGGCGAGGAAGAGCCAGTCGTGCGCATCGCCGCCGGACCGGAGGTCGACGGATCTCTCGAGCGCCGCGACGGCGCCCTTCCAGTCGCCCGCGCGGTACCGGGCGATGCCCAGCGTGTTCCAGAAGGCCCCTTGGTCGGGGTCGAGGCCGACGGCGGCCTCCGCGAGCATCACGGCGCGCGGCGGATCCCCGCTGCCCGGATCCTCGGCCGTTGCGTGAATCCACGCCAGATCGTTGCAGAGCGGCGCCGCCGCCTTGGCACGACCCCCGGACGCGACAAGCTCGCCAACCACCGTCTCGATCGCCCTCTCCTCTCCTTGGTCTCCGCTCGGCGCGAGCGATTCGAGGGTCTCGCGCAGGAGCAGATCTGCGTCGGTCCTCTTCCCGAGCATCAGGAGCAGTTCCGCGAGGTTGCTGACCGAGAGAATGGTGTCGGGGTCGCCGACCCCCAGGGCGCGCCTCCGGACCTCGAGGGTCTCGCGGTGGAGCGCCGCGGCCTCCGCGTGCCTGCCCAGATCCCGGAGCGCGTTGGCGAGGTTGTTCATCGAGCTCAGCGTGTTCCGGTCGTCGCTGCCGAGTGCGCTCCTCGCGATCTCCCATGTCTTGCGGAAGAGGTTCTCCGCGTCCGCGTGCTTCCCTTGCGCCGCGAGCGCATTGCCGAGGTCGATCATCGAGCAGATGGTGTCCAGGTGGCCCTCGCCGAATGCACGCTTCCGGCCCGCGAGAGCCTCGCGGTGGAACGTCTCGGCCTCCCCGTTCTTTCCCTCCTCCGCGAGCACGTTGGCGAGGTCGTGCGTCGACCGGAGCGTTTCGGGGTCCTCCTCGCCGAGCACGCGCCTCTCGGCCTCGACGGTTTGGCGCAGGAGCGACTCCGCCTCCGCCTGCCCCCCGAGGCGGCGGAGCGCGTGGGCCAGGCGCCTCATGGAGCGGAGCGTGTCGGGGTGATCGTCGGTGAGCACGCGCTTCCTGGCCTCAAGGACCTTGCGATGGAGGGCCGCGGCCTCCGCGTGCTCGCCCCGCTTCGAGAGTACGCCGGCGAGGTTGTTCATCGAGCGCAGGATGTCGGGATGGTCCTCGGGGAGCACACGCCTCCGGATCGCGAGGGCCTGACGATGGAGCTCCTCCGCCTCCTCGGCCTTCCCCTGAGCGAGGAGCGCGTTGGCGAGGGCGTTCATCGAGCTGAGCGTGACCGGATCGTTCGCGCCGAGCACCCGACACGACGTCTCGAGGATCTCGCGATGGAGCGCCTCTTTCTCCGCGTGCCTCCCCTGGCCGCCGATCGCATTGGCGAGCTCCTGCTTGGAGCGAAGGGTGTCGCGGTGAAGGCTGCCCAGCAAGCGCTCCTGTGCTTCGACCGTGTCAACGAGGAGGATCTCTGCGTCCTCGTACCTCCCCTGGTCGTGGAGGGCGTCGCCGAGGTCGCGCATCGCGAGGAGCGTGTCGGGGTGCTCGGCTCCCTGCACGCGCGCGAACAGCTCGCAGGCGCGTGACAGCTGCCGCTCCGCCTCTTCGGGCAGGCCGAGCTTGTCGTAGGCCCGGCCGATCGTGCGCCGGAGACGCGCCTCGACCAGCGGGTTCTCCGCGAACCGGCCTTCGAGCGTCGTCGCCGCGGCGTCGAGGACCTCCCGCAGCGTAACCCCGGGCCCCAGCCTCTCCGGCGCGATGGCGAGGAGGAGGTCGTCGTTGAGGAAGGCCTCCACGGCCTCGGCGAGCGCGGCCTGGCGCTCCGCCTGCTGCCGCCGCACTTCGGCCTTGTCGCGCTCCGTCGCGATCAGCACGTTCCCAACGGCCAGGCCCGCGGCGCCGAGGAGCAGGAGCGCCAGACCCGCGCCCACCAGCGCGCGGTGCCGCCGCGCCCACTTCTGCGCCACGGCGACGATCGACGGCCGCTTCGCGGCGATCGGCTTGTGCTCGAGGAAGCGGCGCAGGTCGTCGGCCATCTCCTGCGCCGTCGCGTAGCGACCTGCCGGATCCTTCGCCATCGCCTTCACGACGATCGTCTCGAGGTCGGGGGGGATCGCGGGGTTCAGCCGGCGCGGCGGCGGCGGGTCCTTGAACGCGATCTCCTGGATCACGGCGTGGGGGGTCTCGCCCGTGACCGCGGGCTCGAGCGTGAACAGCTCGTAGAGCGTCGCGCCGAGCGAGTAGACATCGGTCCGATGGTCCACGGGCACGCGCTTCGCCAGCGCCTGCTCCGGGCTCATGTACCGGACCGTCCCCACGAGGTCGCCGGTCATCGTCAGGTTCGCGCCGTTGTCGAATCGCGCGAGCCCAAAGTCCGTGATCCAGAGGTTGCCCGTCGCGTCCACGAGGAGGTTCGCGGGTTTGACGTCGCGGTGGACGATGCCGAGCTGATGCGCGTGGTCGAGCGCCTCGGCGGCCTGCACGCCGAGCCGCGTGGCCATGCGGAGGTAAAGGGGCTCACGGTTCGACCTGTGCGACGAGATCGGCGTCGTCCCGGCCCCCGGAGCCCCCCCTTTCAGCTCCGCGATCGCGCGCGCGAGGCTCTCACCCTCGATGAACTGCATCGCGTAGTAGTGCACTCCGCGCTCCGTGCCCACCGAGTAGACCGGGACGATGTTCGTGTGGTGGAGGTGCGCCGCTGCCTGCGCCTCGTTCCGGAAGCGCTGGAGGTGCTTCGGGTCCATCACCGCCGCGAACGGCAGGACCTTGAGCGCGACCCGCCGCCCGAGCGAGAGCTGCTCCGCCTCGTAGACGACGCCCATCCCGCCGCGCCCGACCTCGCGGAGCATGCGGAAGTCGCCGAGCTGGCGTCCCTCGAGGGTGACGTCGTCCCCGCCGGCAGGGCGCGCGGGCGCCGCGCCGCGGATGAAGTCGAGGCCCACGAGCGCCTCCCGCAGGGGGCCGGCAACATCCGCGTGCGCGGCGAGGAAGCGTTCGCGGTCCGGAGCCTGCCCGGCGCGGACCGCCCTGAGGTAGTCCTCGACGATGCTGATCATGCGGCTCTCGTCGGTCATGCATCGGCCTCGAGGAGGCGGCCGAGCTGCCGTAGCGCCCGGCCCCACATCATGCGCGCAGCGCCAGCGCTCCTGCCCATGCGCCTTCCGACCTCGCCCCACTCGAGCTCCTGGAGGCTGCGCAGGATCAGCGCGTCCCGGTACTCGGCGGGCAGGCGCTCGAGCGCGTCGGCGAGCCGCACCGCGCGCTCGCCCCGCTCCGCGTCCTCGCTCGGCGTCGGCCCGTTCGCGGCGAGGAGGCTCCCGAGCGCCGCCGAGGAGCGGTCGAGCAGCGCCTCGAGGGGCTGCTCGCGCGCGAGGTCGCGCCCTTCGTTCGCGGCGAATCGCCGGCGCGCGTCCGCGACGTTGTTCGCGAGGATCCGCTTCAGCCACGCGACCACCTCGCCCTCCGACTCGCCGCGGAACTGCTCGAACCGCTGGTGCGCCTTGAGGAGCGCCTCCTGCGCCACGTCCGACGCGTCGACCTTGGCGCCGAGCGCGCCGTCGAGCGAGGCGCGCGCGAGGACCCTGAGGAGGTTCCGGTAGGACTCGAGGAGCTGCCCCAGGGCCTCGGCGCTCCCTGCCCGGGCATCGCGGATCAGCGCCGTCCGGTTCATCCGAACCTCCTCGCGCGACCGTCCCACGCCGACATTGTCACGTTCCGCCGCGCCCGGAAACAGGGGGGGGCCCGGGGGCCCCCCCTGAGCCGCCCGCTCAGCGCCAGGAAACCGGCGCCGCGCTGCCGGAGATGCCGCCGGTGAGGTTCGTCTGCTGCGTCCCGTCCGCGGCCGCGCGGTAGACGTCCTGTTCCCGGGGGATCCCGCTCGTCGCGGAGCGGAGGTAGGCCACGTGGCTCCCCGTCGGCGACCAGCGTGTGAACCCGACCGTGTACATGCCCTTCTTGATGAGCTGGTGCAAGATGATCTGCTTCAAGCCCGTGCCGTCCGGCTTGATCGTGGAGATGCCCGTCGCGCTGCCGAACGCGATCTTCGTCCCGTCGGGCGACCACGCCGGGGCGCGGGCGACCGTCCCGCTCACGAGCGCCTGCCCGCCGCCCGACGTGTTCGCGATCCGGAGCTCCATGGTCGAGACGCGGGCATAGGCGATCTGAGCGCCGTCCGGCGCCCAATCCATCTCGAAGACGTCCGGGGCAAGCTCCCCTGCGAAGTAGTGCTGGCTCCAGACGACCAGGCTGACCGCGATCGCCGGGGTGCCGGGCTGCGCGGCGAGGCCGGTGACGTCGCCGTTCCCGTCGAAGAGGATCTCGGCCTCGTAGACGCCGCCCTCGACCACCGCGCCGCCCGACCACCGTCTTGCCACCATGGAGATGTGACCGTCACCCGGCTTCCACCCGAGGTTGCTGCTCAGGCTCACGGCGTGGCACTCGAGGGCCGGCTGGTCCGTGAGCTGTTTCGTGAACGAGGCGTTCCCGTCGTCGCGGACCGCGAAGACCTCGCGGCGCGGCTTCCCGTTCGGGTAGGTCTCGCCCTCGATGTCGCGGGTCTGCAGGAACCAGCGGTGGCCCCCGTGGAGCGAACGGCTCGGGGTGCCGCCGACGCCCGACGGGAGCGACGCCTTGCCCGAGCCGTCGGAGTTCATGGTCCAGGTGAGGCCCTGGTAGGTGTAGATGATCGTGCCGCCGCCCGTGTCCGCCGCGAGCGCGGCGGAGACCAGGACGAGGGCGACGCCCGCGGTCGCCGCCGCGCGCCGGAACGCTCGTTGCCGCATCGGATACCTCCCGTGCGACCCCCCGCCCGCAGGGCCCAGTGCCGCGCGGCAGGGAGGCGCGATAAGAGGAGGACGCGGCGGCGCAGCCGAGGTGCACGCGGGACTCCTCAGCGCAGCGCGTCGATGAGGAGCCCGGCCGCGCCTCCGCCGAGGACGAGCCACGCCGAGTTGACCCTCTTCCGCAAGAGCAGGATCGCGCTCGCGAGGAGGATCGCCGCCGCAGGCAGGTCCACGATGGCCGCGCGGCCGAGCCGCCACGTGGGACCGGGGCGGTACTCTTCGGCAGCGGCTACGTGCTGCTCGCGTTCCCCAAGTGCGGCAACAACCAGCTCTCTCGCGAGCGCGCGCTACATCCGCTCGCGCGCAGGACGTTGGTGGCCCTGAGGCCAGCGTCGGCCTCGAAGCACTCCCAGCCGGATCGCCTTGAAGGGGGCTTCGGGGACGTCAGGGCGCCTGTCTGGAGCCGGCGCCCGTGCTACGCTCGCGGCGTGGAGTTGCGCGCCGATGACCTCGCCGCCTACGCCCGCCTGGCCGCGCCGGACCGGCCGGACGCGGTCGATCGCATGCGCGGCGAGTTCGAGCGTGGCGAGCGCAGATTCGCGGACGTGTTCGTGGCCAGGGCTTTGGGGGGCGAGCTCACGGCCGCCCTTCGCGCCGCGCCCGCGGGGCCCGCGACCGTCGTCCTCGCCGGGCCCTTCGGCGACGACGACGCCGCGGCCCGGCTTGTGCCCGAGGCGCTCGCACGGGCGCGCGAGCTGGGCGCGAGGCTCGTGCGCATCCGCCCGCGCGCCGCGCAGCTGGGCCCGCGCTTCCGCGCGGCGCTTCTCGGCCACGGCTTCCGCGAGCTCGGCGAGCGGATCGAGTTCAAGACGCCGGTCGCGGAGCTTCCGCTCGACGACGGGCGGACGCTCGCGGAGGTCGGCGGGGACGCGGCCGCAGAGATGCTCGCGCGCGCGGCCGCGGGCGACCCGCGCGGGGACGACGAGAACGACGACCCCCGCGCGGCGATCGCGGAGTTCCTCGGCGCGCCGGCGTTGACGCACGGCCCCGACTGCGTCCAGGTGGGCTACCTCGACGGGAGGCCGGTCGCGTTCGTGTGCGCGCAGGTGCAGCCGACCGACGGGTGGGCGAGGATCACCTACATGGGCGTCGTACCCGAGGAGCGCGGGCGGGGCCTCGGAGCGTGGGTGCATCGCCGCGGCTTCCGCATTCTCCGCGACCAGGGCGGCCAGCTCTACCACGGGGGCACGGCGGCCGCGAACGCGCCGATGCTGCGCCTCTTCCGCGCGCACAAGTGCCGCGAGACGGAACGCATGTTCGAGTTCGAGTGGGTCGCAGCGCGATAGACCAGCGGAAGTCGATGCCGACCTCCGCGCCCGGCGTGAGGTCCAAGTCGCGCGCGCACACGACGTCGTTCCCGCAGGGCCCGGTGAGCGCGAACACGTCGGGCCCCCCCTCGGGGTTCCGAGGCCTCCCCATGACCCCTTTGAGCGGCGCGGCCGCCGAGGAGCGCGTTGATGGGGTACCGCCTCATGCTCGCCATGGTCCGCGATGCCGGGCGGTCGCGGATCGTCGAGGTGCGGATCGCCCTCCGGCTCAGCGAGACCGGAGAGGTCGCGGAGATTCTCGGGCGCCGCGCCACGGCGACGCTCAAGGACGGCCTGCGCAGCGCCACGTTCAGCGACTCGCCTGCGGCCCAGTTCGGGACTCCGGAGCTGGAGGGAATCTCTTGGCCGGAGTCACCGCGTGACTGGGAGATCCTTGTGGCAGTGGAGGCTACGCCGGACCTCCTCGTCACGCGCGACGTCGTCGCGACCGCGTAGAAAGTCGTGCCCTATGACTCGCCCATGCCCGGGTACGGTACCGACCCGCGCTGAGCTTGGTTCGAGGCCGCGCCGGCGCGACCCTCTGCGCCCGAAGGACGTCCGGATCCGGATCGGCGCCCGCCGCGGCCTCATCGCCCGCAATGCCCCCGCGCCCCCCCAACAGTCCGACGAGAAGAGTCGCCGAGAGGATCACCCGCCGCATCGGATACCTCTCGGCCCACCCAGGCCAACCAAGGGCCTACTCCTAGCAAAGAGAGGCTTCCCGGGGCGAGCGTTTCCCGAGAGGACACATTGGCGATTGCAAAGCGGAAGGCGGTCCTCCTCCTCCGCCAGCACCGCATGCTCCGCGTAGACGCCGAACAGCAGCCGGTCTGTCGGGATCCGAATGCCCAGGCTTGCGCTTGATCCGCGGACGGTGGCTGTGGTAGGCGTGAGTCGTTCCGGACTCGGGGTCACTCCAGCGAGGAGGACGGCATGCGAACGAGGATGGCGGCCCTTGGGATCGTGTTCTTGGCGGGGTGCGGGAGCGACGGGTCGTCGATCCCGCCCGGGCTCCAGCAGGCGATCGACGACGTGAGGGCCCAGGTCGTCGCGCCGATGGCGGCCACGCGCTTCGTGATCGCCCTCGCACACCCGGACCTGCTTCCCGCGGGCACGGTGGTGACGACCGTGAACGTCGCCGGTCCCTCGTTCCCCGAGGACCCGGACCAGCAGACGCTGCTCGAGGTGGTCGTCGGCGCCGACTCGTGGTTCATGCTCGTCGACCCGACCCCGACGGCGAAGCTCGCCCACCCGATCCTCTGGGTCTTCGTCGACGCGGGCACCGGGGCGATCACCGAGGTCACGGCCTTCTATCCGCCGCGGATCGACGGGGTCGACTACTACGTGACGTTCCGCGACCGTGCGGCCGCGCCCCTGCGCTTCGAGCCCGAGACGGATACGGAGGTGGTCGGGCCGTCGGTGATCGAGGAGGTCCCGTTCGAGGACCCCGACCTGCTCGCGCTGCCCCAGGCGCTGCTCGCAAACCACCCGTCGAACCCCGCCATCGAGAAGAAGGTCGCGGTCACGATCGCATCGGGCTCGGACACGGAGATCAAGAACGATGCCAAGGGGATGGCGACCCTTCTCGGCGCGCTCGGGTTCACGGTGACGCCGGTGGACTCCGCGACATCGACGCTGGCCCAGGCTCAGCAGGCGATCACCGCCGCGGCGCAGGGGCTCGGCCTCTGCGACAAGTTCTTCCTCTATGTCTCGTCGCACACGCAGCTCGTCGACGACAACGAGGACGGCCTGCCCGACGGCGGGCGGGCGAACCGGCTGGACTACGCCCTCGGCGAGCCGAACAAGACGACGTGGACCTTCTTCTCGCACGATCCGACCGGCTTCCCGGCAATGCTCGCGGGCATCACGGCGGGGCACGTGAACGTGATGCTCGACACCTGCTACGCGGAGTCGCTCGAGAGCCACCTGCGGAAGCCGATCGGACGCCCGCCGTTCAAGCCCCGGCCCGGCCAGTCGGTGAAGATCTACGCGGCCTCGTCGCGCACGAAGACCTCGGGGGGGGCCAGCGTCGCCGAGTCGATCGGCAACGCGCTCGGCCTCACGACCTCGGGGAGCACGTACACCGAGCAGGTGGTAGCGGACGTGGACGGCCAGCGCACGTCCGGGTCGCTGGACGCGAACGGCGACGGCGCCTTCGCGATCGACGAGGTCGAGGCGGGCTTCGACGCGGCGCACGGCCGGCGCGCGGGCCTCTCGCAGATGCCGCCGCCCGTGGGGACGTTCACCGGCGATCCGGTCGACGTTGTGGTTCTCGCGACCCCGGTCGGCGCCTTCCCGGCGGGCACGAAGATCGAGCTGAGCCGGATCGCCGGCGGAACCGTCTCGGGTCCCGACGTGGGCTGCTCCGACAGGCACTTGCACTCCGGCGGGGGGATCACGATCGACGGCCAAGGGCCCTTCCCCGACCCGAATCCGACAGGGTGCGGGTACGGCGCGATCGTCACGCTGGGCGGATAGCGCCGATCACCCTCCCGCGTGGGCGCCGAGGATGAGGAGGGTATCGTCCTTCGCGAGCCCGAGCGCGGGATCCGCGACGAACCGCTCGCCGTTGAGGCTCGCGAGGAAGCCGTCCGTCAGCCGGCCGTCGGCGACGACCTCGGGCACGACTCCCGGGACTCGCGCGCGAGGGCGCGGATCGCGTCGCCGAGGCTCCTCGCCTCGACCTCGATGGCCCTGCGGCCTGCCGGTATCGCGGGGGACGTAGATCACATCGCCCTTCGCGTGCGCCGCGAGCGCGAGCGACGCGGCGAACCGGCGCGCGACCGAGCGGAAGGCCGCGTAGACGACCTGCCGGAGCGCGCGGGCGAGCGGCAGCGGGAGGGCCGGGACGAGGTCGCGTACGGGGACGCTACCGGCCCCACGCTGCACGATCAAGGGGGGCGCGGGGGCCGCGGCCGGTTCGCGAGCGGATCCCCTCGGCGCTCCGCGGTGGCCGCCCCCCGGCGAGGGGCGGAGATTGCCGGCGGAGAGCGTGGGTGGGGTCGCGGGGCCAGGTCAGGGCGGCCTGACAGCCTCAAGGGGTTGGCCCAAGGCGAGAAGGTCGTGGCACAAGCGGGCCTGGAGGAGGACCAGGAGCGAGGCGTGCGCGGGGGGCGCGGCCCTCGCAGAACTTGCGCACGACTTCCGGAACATGCGCCTCACTGGCTCCACCACGACGCGACGACGTGCACGGCGGGCACCGGGATCGTCTCCGGGATCATGACGCCGACATAGGCGTTCTCCTCGATCGTGCCCGCCCCGGCGTTTGCAACGTAGTAGTTGAAGAACCCGGTCGCGTAGGCCGTCGTGCCGACCGCGCTGCCCCAGCAGAGAGTTGAACCGTGCCGCCTCGTCCCGTCGTCGCCGTCGCGCCCCGAGTTCACGTGCGCATTCGCCACCGCCGTCGCGGTCGAGCAGGTCGGCGGCACGGACCGGGGAGCCGGCCGATACCCCCATGACGAACACTCGCCAGGAATGTGCGGGAGGTCGTGAGAGACAGCTCTGCACTTCGTCGCGACCAACACCACTCGCCGTAACCCCGCGCCCGTGCTAGACTTGCCCGCACGACGGGGGCGTAGCTCAGTCGGCAGAGCAGCGGACTTTTGATGCGCCGGCACGTCCTTGTCCCGCAAGGAGTTACGACCGCGGGTAGTCCAAGGCGTCCATACCGTCCGTGGAGTCCACCGGAAGCGCAGCGGTAGCGCATCGGCGCGCTTGGGGCACCCCCGCCGCCCAGCGGGCTCGCAAGCTGCCACTGGCTCGAGTCGCCGCCGACGAAGCCGTAGAAGTACTGAAATCCCATCCCGATCGGCCACTGGTCGAACGGCCCCACCTGCGTCTGCATCCAGCCGGCCACGTTGTGGTCCTTCCCGAACCACGAGGTCCAGTAGCCGTTCTGCTTCAGGATCTCGCCGATGGTGGCCGTGTCCTTGTTGATGATCGCGTCGTAGCCGGGGAACCCGGTCGCGCCCTCGGCGACCATGCCGAAGTGGACCGAGTGGTGGTTGCGGCCGGTGATCAGCGCGGCGCGCGTCGGCGAGCACAGCGAGCAGGAGTGGAACGCCGTGTAGCGGAGGCCGTTCGCGGCGAGGCGGGCCATCGTGGGCGTCGGGATCACGCCGCCGAACGTGCTCCCCGACCCGTAGCCCGCGTCGTCGAGCATGACGAGCAGGATGTTGGGCGCGCCCTTGGGCGGCACGATCGTCGGCGGCCACCACGCCTTGGAATCGGGCTCGGTGTCCTTGATCACGCCGCCGAAGCGCGGCGGCACGGGCAGCAGGACGTTCGATGCGAGCGGCTCGGTGAACGCGGGCGAGCCCGGCTTCGCCGCTCCCCCGTGCGTGCCGATCGTGATCGGCACCAGAAACACCCCGATGGCGATCCCCGCAAGCAGAACGGCCCCAAGAACGAGTTTCCTCATGGGAAGCCTCCCGACGGAGGTCCGATGGTATCGGGGCGCTTCGCCGCCAGCAGGCCTGCCGGTGGGGAGGGGCTCCGGAGAGGGGCCCCCGTCAGTCACCCAGAACCCGGCTTCCTTGATCGAGGCGCGGTGGCTCGCCGTCCTGCCACGCGGTCAGCGCAGACCCCCCGCAACGCGCAGGATCTCACCCGTGATCCACCCGGCATCCGAGGAGGCGAGAAAGGCGGCCGCGGGCGCCACGTCCTGGACCTGGCCGATACGGCCGAGCGGCGTCTGCGACTCGACCTGCTGTCGCAGCTCGCCTTCCATGAAGCCGGCGGCGTGCACGCCCTCGGTCTCGATCATGCCGGGGTTGATGGCATTCACCCGGATGCGGCGCGGCCCCAGCTCCTTCGCGAGCGTCCTCGTGATCGCGTCGACGGCCCCTTTGGTGGCGGTGTAGACCGCAAAGTTCGGCGGGGTCATCGATGTGACGGTCGAGCTGATGTTGATGATGCACCCGCCGCTGGCGTCGAAGTACCGCAGCGCTTCCTTGGACGCGAGGAGGAGGCCCAGGACGTTCACGTCGAAGTGCTTGTGGAAGTGCTCCTCGGTGATCTCCTCGAGCGGCGAGAACTCGTAGACGCCGGCGTTGTTGACCAGGATGTCGAGCTTTCCGAACGCCTTCTTCGCCTCGGTGAAGAGCTGCCGGACATCGGCCTGCTTGGCGACATCCGCACGCACGGCGACCGCCTTCCCTCCCTTGCGCGTGATCTCCGCGACGACGCGGTCGGCGCTCTCCTTGCTCGAGGCATAGTTGACGACCACCGCGGCCCCTTCCGCGGCCAGCCGGAGCGCGATCGAAGCGCCGATGCCCTTGGACGCTCCGGTGACGACGGCCACCTTTCCTTCGAGTCTTCCGGACACGATGACCTCCTTATCGTTTCGGTTTCCTTTTTTAGTCGTCGCAAGCGTAAGCCGTGTGTCACGATAGGATCGCCGGGACGCACGTCACGGTCCTTCCTTCTTCGGGCCGGGCGGTGTCGCCGCCGCGGGCCTGCGCGCCGTCATCCAGCGGACCACGTAGTAGAAGACGGGCGTCAGCACGAGCCCGAAGAACGTCACGCCGATCATCCCGCTGAAGACGGCGACGCCGAGCGACACGCGCATCTCCGCGCCGGCGCCCCTTGCGAACACGAGCGGGGCGACGCCCAGGACGAACGCAAGCGAGGTCATGAGGATCGGGCGCAGGCGCACGCGGCACGCCTCGACCACCGCGTCGCGGCGCGACTTCCCCTCGCGCTCGAGCTCGCTCGCGAACTGGACGATCAGGATCGCGTTCTTCGCCGCGAGCCCGATCAGCACCACGAATCCGATCTGCGCGAAGAGGTTGTTCGTGAGCCCCACGACGTAGAGCCCGACGAGCGCGGCCAGCACGCAGGTGGGAACGACGAGGAGGATCGCGAGCGGTAGCGACCAGCTCTCGTACTGCGCGGCGAGCACGAGGAAGACGAAGAGGACCGCGAGCGGGAAGACCAGCTTCGCCAGCAGGTCCTTCTGCGCGAGCACCTCCTGGAGGCCCAGCTCCGTCCACTCGGTGCTCATCGTGGACGGCAGGTGCTCCTTCGTCAGCCGGTCGATCGCCGTGATCCCCGCGGCCGAGCTGGCGCCGGGCGCCAGCACCGCGAGGATCTCGGTGGACGGGTACAGGTTGTAGTGGTCCACGTAGGCAGGTCCGGAGGTCGGCCGCGCCTTCACGAGCGTGCCCAGCGGGACGCGCGCGCCCCTCTCGTTGCGGACCTCGATGCGCCCGATGTCCTCGACCCGCGTCCGGAAGGAAGGGTCGGCCTGCACGTTGACCTGCCAGTTGCGGTTCTGGAACGTGAAGTCGTTCACGTAGGCGGAGCCGAGGTAGGTCTGGAGCGCGGCGTGCACCTCGTCGAGCGACACGTGCTGCGCCTTCGCCTTCTCCCGGTCGATCTCGAGGAAGACCTGCGGCTGCGAGACGGTGAACGTCGAGAAGAACGCGAGGATGCCGGGGATCCCGCGGCCGACGTCCGCGAGGTTCATGGCGACGCCCTCGAGCGCGCGCGGGCCGGCGCTCGCCCGATCCTGCACCTCGAACTTCAGTCCACCCGTGCTCCCGATGCCCTCGACCGGCGGCGCGTTGAAGACACCGATGATCGCCTCCTGGTGCCGCGCGAACACGCCCCGGAGCCGCAGCGCGATCTCGGGGCCGGAGAGCTCGTGCCTGCCCTTCCGCTCGTCGAAGGGCTTGAGGATCACGAACACGGCGCCGCAGTTGCTCAGGTTCGTGGAGAGGAGCGGGGAAAAGCCCGGCACCTCGAGGGTGTGCGCGACCCCCTCGACCGCGCGCGCCTCCGCGCCGAGGCGCCGGATCAGCTCGTCCGTGCGCGCGAGGCTCGCCCCGTCCGGGAGCTGCGCGTTGACGAAGAGGTAGCCCTTGTCCTGCTCGGGGATGAACCCGCCGGGAACGACCTGGTTCACCTTGTAGGTGAGCCCCAGGAGGCCGAAGTAGAGCACGAGGACGACCGCCGAGATCCGGACGAGGCCGCGCACGAAGTGGCCGTACCCCGCGGAGAGCTTGTCGAAGCACCAGTTGAACGCGCCGAGGAGGACGCCGAGGACGCGGTTGACCGCGCGCGCGAGCACGAAGCCCACGACCAGCCCCGCAACGGCCGCCGCGGCATCGCCCGCCCACTCCGGCATGCCCCCTAGGCCCCCCAACTTCGCCCCGAGGAAGCGGTAGCCCGCGTAGCCGCCGCCGAGCGCGATCCCCCAGCGCGGCAGCACCTCGAGGCGATGCCCGCCCGTGTGCGGCTTGATCAGCGCGACCGCGCGCGCTGGCGCCATCGTCATCGCGTTGATCGCGGAGATCACGGTCGAGGCCGCGATCGTGAGCGCGAACTGCCGGTAGAACTGGCCGCTGATCCCCGCGAGGAACGCCGTCGGGATGAAGACCGAGCAGAGCACCAGGGTGATCGCGATCACGGGGCCGGTGATCTCGGCCATCGCCTTCAGGGTCGCCTCGCGCGGCGCCAGCCCCTTCGCCATCCAGCGTTCGACGTTCTCGACCACGACGATCGCGTCGTCCACGACGATGCCGATCGCGAGCACGAGCCCGAACAGCGTGAGGTTGTTGAGCGAGAAGCCGAGCAGCGACATCACGGCGAACGTGCCGATGAGCGAGACCGGCACGTCGATCATCGGGAGGATCGTCGCGCGCCAGTCCTGGAGGAAGACGAGGACGACCACGAAGACGAGGACGAACGCCTCGAGCAGCGTGCGCACGACCTCCTTCACCGACTCCTCGATGAAGACGGTCGTGTCGTAGGCGATCTTGTACTCGACGCCGCCGGGGAAGCGCTCCTCCAACTGCTCCATCCGGTCGCGGATCCCCTGCGCCGTGTCGAGGGCGTTCGAGCCGGGGAGCTGGTAGATGCCGAGCGCGGTGGAGGGGTTGCCGTTCAAGTAGCTCGACACGTCGTAGTTGCGCGCCCCGAGCTCGACGCCGTCGAGCACGACCCGGCCGCTCGCGTCGCGCTTGGGGTCGCTGACCACTTCGCGGAGGTGCGTGACACGGCCGCCCTCGCCGGTCTTCACGATGATCTCGCCGAACTGCTCCGGGGTGATGAGGCGCCCCAGCGTGTTGACGACGAGCTGGAAGGGCACCTCCTGCTGCTGCGGCACCGGCGGCTGCCCGAGGCGGCCGGCCGCGACCTGGATGTTCTGCTCGCGGATCGCGCGCGTCACGTCGGTCGCGGTCATCTGGCGCACCGCGAGCTTCTCGGGGTCGAGCCACACGCGCATGCTGTAGTCGCGCGCCCCGAAGAGGACGACGTCGCCGACGCCGTGGGCGCGCGCGAGCGTGTCCTTCACGTTGATGGTCGCGTAGTTGCTCAGGTAGAGCTTGTCGTAGCGTCCGTCCGGCGAGACGAGGTTGACCACGAGGAGAAGGCTCGACGAGCGCTTCTTCGTCGTGATCCCGATCCTCCGCACCTCCTCGGGAAGCCGCGCCTCCGCGATCGCCACGCGGTTCTGCACGAGGACCTGCGCCCGGTCGAGGTCGGTCCCGAGCTCGAACGTGATGTTCAGCTGCATGACGCCGTCGTTCGTGCAGCGCGACGACATGTAGAGCATGCGCTCGACGCCGTTCACCTCCTGCTCGATCGGGAACGCCACCGTCTCGGCGACCGTCTGCGCGGTCGCGCCCGGGAACGACGCGGTCACCTGGACGATCGGCGGCGCGACCTCGGGGTACTGCGCGACCGGGAGACGCAGCAGCGCGACGAGCCCGACGAGCGGGATCGCGATCGAGAGCACGGTCGCGAAGACGGGGCGATCGACGAAGAAGCGCGCGAACATCCGCTACCTCGTCACCGGCTTCCCGTCCCGGTCGAGCGGCTCGACGGGGTAGTTCACCCGCGCGCGCTGCAGGCCGAGCACGACCAGGCGGTCGCTCGGCGAGATGTCCGCGTGCTGGCCGTCGCGGGGCAGCACGACGCGCACGCCGTCGTCGAGCAGGCGCCCGAGCGCGATGTCGCGACGGAGCACGACGTTGCCGTCGCCCAGCACGAGAACGTACTTGCGGTCCTGATCGCTCAGGATCGCGGTGTCGGGGATCAGGAGCGCCTTGTAGGGCGGCGTCACCGGTGCCCGCGCGCGCACGCGGTACCCGGGGGTAAGCCGCCCGTCGGGGTTCGGCGCCGCGGCGCGGACCTGGATCGTCCCGGTCTCGGGATCGACCCGGTTCTCCGAGAAGTCGATCGTCCCCTCGTGCGGGTACCCGTCCTCGCCCTCGAGCCCGAAAGAGAGCGGGATCTTGAACTCGCGCACCGCCTTGCGCGGCGATTGCGGGTCGGACTTGAGCCGCGTGGCCCGGTACACCTGGAGGTTCTTCTCGTCCACGAAGAAGTAGATGTAGATCGGGTCCACGGCGACGATCGTCGTGAGGATCGGGTCGGTCCCGCCCGCGTTGACGAGGTTCCCTTCGGTCAGCAACGCGCGGCTCGTGCGGCCCCCGATGGGCGCCGTGATCCGCGCGTACTCGAGCTCGAGCCTCCTCCGCTCCGCCTCCCGCTTCGCGGACTCGATCTGCGCGCCGAGGGCCCCGACGTCGGCCTCGAGTTTCTCGACCTGGCTGCGGCTCGCGCCGCCCTTCTGGAGCAGCTCGGTCTGGCGCGCGAAGTCCTTCTGCGCCGCGACCAGCTGCGCCTCGTAGATGTGGACCTCCTCGGCCGCGCGGTCGAGCTCCGCCCGGAACGGGCGCTCGTCCAGCGTGAAGAGCAGGTCGCCCTTCTTCACGATGTCGCCGTCGACGAAGTTGACCTTGTCGATGTGGCCGCGCACACGCGACCGGACTTCGACCGTCTCCGGCGCGGCGAGCCAGCCGCTGGCATAGGCGAAGTCGACGATCTCGCGCTCCTCGGGGTGGGCGACGGTGACTTTGGGGGGCGCCGGGGGCGGAGGCGGCGGGGGACGCTTCGCGCACCCGATGCCGAAGCACGCGAACGCGACCGTCGCCGCGATGTCAAGGGTTCTCATGGAGTCTCATCTCCCATCCGCCGCCCAGCGCCCGGTAGAGCGCGATCAGGTTGAGCGCGATCTGCCCGCGCAGCGCGGCCAAGGAGTCCTCCTGCTCCGTGAGCGTCGCCTGGAACAGGAAGACGGGCGTGAAGTCCACGGCGCCGGCCTTGTACTGGTCGATCGTGATCTCCACGGTACGCCGGGACGCGGTGACGCTCTCCGCGAGGGCGGCGGCCTCGTCTTGCGCCGAGAGGAAGAGGGTCGCGGCGTCGTCCGCCTCCTGGCCGGCGCGAAGCACCGTGTCCTGGAATTCGGCGACGCGGACCCGGAAGGCCGCCTCCTCGCCCTCGACGAGGGCGGCGGTGCGACCGTACTGCAGGATGTTCCAGCGGAACGAGGGGCCGATGGCGCCGAAAAGCGCGCTGCCATTGAACAGGTCGCCGAAGTCGTCGGCCCGGTACCCGATCGTCCCCGTGATCGAGAAGTGCGGGTAGTACTCGCCCTTCGCGATCCCGATGTGCGCGCTCTGCGCGGCCGCAAGGCGCTCCGACCGGCGCACGTCGGGCCGGCGGCGGAGCAGGTCGGCCGGGATCCCGATCGCGACCGAGGCCGGGACGGTCGGGATCGGCCCGTTCACGCCGAGGGTCTCGGAGAGGTCGCGCGGCGGCGACCCGAGGAGGACCGAGAGCGCGTTGCTCGCCTGCCGGAGGCCCGCCAAGAGCGGCGGGATGCGGGAGCGCGTCTGCTCGAGGATCTGCTTCGCCTGCTGCACGTCGCGCTCGGTCACCGCTCCCGCCTTGAACTTCTCCTGGGTGAGCTCGTACGAGCGCTCCTGGACCTCGAGGTTGCCGCGGACGTGGACCAGGCGCTCCTCGAACGTGCGGTAGAGCACGAAGTTCCTCGCGACCTCGGCGAACAGGAGCACGAGCACGTCGTCGTAGTCGGCGATCGAGGCCTGCAGCTCCGCGTCCGCCGACTCGATCGCGCGGCGGACGACCCCCCAGAGGTCGAGCTCCCAGCTCGCGGCGAGGCCGAACTCCCAGTTCGTGGTCGTCGCGTCGAGCGTGGGGGAGAAGTTCGCCGCCTCCTTGCTGCCTCGCGCCGCGGTGAAGCCGCCGAACGCCGCCTGGTCCTGCGGGTACAGGTTCCCCGCGGTGTACTTGAGGCGCGCCTGCGCCACGTGGATCCGCTCGACGGCCGCCTTGAGCGTCAGGTTCTCCCTCGAGGCCTGGTCGACGAGCGCCTCGAGGGCGGGATCGTTGAAGACGCTCCACCAGCTCGAGAGGTCGGTCTCCTCGCTCTGGATCCGCGGGTCCTTGTAGTCGATCCACTGCGGCGCCGTCGCGGCCTCGGGCGTCACGTAGTCGGGACCGATCTTGAAGAGCCCGCACCCGGCGAGCCACGCGACCGCGAGCGCGGCCACCGCGCGACGCTTGGCGGGAATCCGAACGCCCCTCATGCCGCGCACGCCGCCCGGGCGGCGGCGGGCGAGACGACCGCTTCCGCACCGAATACGCGGGTCCCCCCCGGCCCCCATCTTCAGAACCTGTACACGATCCACGCGGCCAGGAAGTCCACGTCCGCGCCCGGGCCGCTCTCGCGGATGTAGTCGCCGGCGAAGAAGTGCGCGTAGACGACGTTGAAGGTGGTGTGTCGCCCCGCTTCCCACTCGACCCCGATGCTCGGCTGGGTCCCGATGTAGCGCGCGTTGCCGTCCGCGCCCCGGATCACGCCGCCCCCGTTGTTGTAGATGCCGTCGCCCGTGCTGTAGCGCCAGAAGAAGTCGCAGTCGAGCGTGAGCGTGACCGCCTCGGAGACGTGGACCTCGATCGACGGGTGGAGGTCGATCAGGTTCTCCGGGCCGATGAGGGCGATCTCGCCGAAGTAGGCGCCGCGCGGGAAGAGCGGGTTGAACGTGCCGAGCGTCGCGTCGGCCGCGCTCCCGTCGCCGCTGATGACGTCCGCCTTGAGCCCGAGCCGCGGGGCGAACCGGACCGAGCTCAGCGTGAAGCCGGTATCGGTGGCGAGCGTCCACGCGCGGATCCCGCCGCCGGCGAAGGACCCGAACTGGTACACGCCCTCGAAGTTGTAGTCCCACGCGCCCGCGCCGCCGAAGAGCCTCGCGCCGAGCGACTGCCGCCGCTCGTCGCCCGTCCCCTGCACGAACTCCGCGCCCGGGCGGTCGAGGCCGAGGAAGTAGAGGTCGGCGTTCGCGCCCTTGACGCAGCCCAGCGGGTGCGTCGTGTAGACGCCCCAGAACATCTCGTCGGAGCGCCCGTCGTCGAAGGCGCCGGGCTCGTTCTCGACCGGCTTCGAGAAGAACACGTCCGCGTGCCAGTCGCCGAAACGGCCGAGGACCCTCGCGGCGTCGAACGATCGGCGGATGTTCGGGCTCTCGCGCACGGAGACGAGCCGCTGCGACCCGTAGAGCATCTCCTGGCGCCCGACCCGGAGGAGCAGCGAGTCGTCGGCCTCGGTCCACGCGCGGACGTCCGTGAAGAGCTGGTGGACGTCGAGCTCGTCCTCGTCGGTCGGTCTCGGCCCTCCCTCCCTGCCGTCCTCGAGGCTCGCCTGGAGCTGGCCGAAGAGACGCACCCGGGGCCCCACGTGGAGGTCCGCGTGGAGGAGGTAGCGCTGGAGGAGGTACCCGCCGTTGAAGGGCGACGCGGGATCCCACTGGTAGTTCCTGTAGTACTCGTAACGCCAGCGGCCCTCGCCGCCGAACGACAGGTAGCGGTCGCCGCTCTCGTTGAGCCGGATGTACTTGATCGGATCCCAGAAGTCCGAGCGCTTCGACGGGTCCTTGAGGTACGAGTAGTCCTCGTCGTAGCGGAGCTTCCGGTACGACGGCACGACAACGGCGGCCCCGGGCTCCTCGCCCGGCGGCGCCCCCGTGGCGCATCCGAGGGTGGTGGCGATCGCGATCCCCATGGCTAACAGAGCCCGGGCGCGGCGCGCCGCCAACGTGCTTCCGTGGCGACGCGCACGCAGCATCAGGCCTCCGCGTGCAGGTGGGCCTCCACCATCCAGAGGAGCTGGTCCGTCCCGCGCGAGATCTCCGTGAAGATGTCCGCCGTGCCGGCGTCGCGCAGCTCGCCCGCCTGGTCGATCGCCTGCCGGCTCAGCTCGCCGAACCGGGAGAGCGCGGCCGCGAGCGCGTCCGCGTGGTCCCGACCGGACGCGATCCGAAGCGGGTACTCGCCGAGCCTGGACCGCTCCGCGCTCGTCCGCACGGTTCCCTCGGCGACGTGGCCGAGCTGGACCGCGCGCTCGGCCACGAGGTCCACGTACCCCGCGACCTCCTCGTGGACCTTGTCGAAGAGCGCGTGGAGCCCGAAGAAGGCCGGGCCCTTCACGTTCCAGTGCGCCTGCTTCGCCTGCATCATCAGGTCGATGGCGTCCGCGAGCCGCGCGTTGAGGAGCGCCGACGCTTCGGCGCGCGCCTGTTCGGGAAGGTCGATCTTCGTCCGGTGCATGGGCATCTCCGTTCCGTCGTTCAATCCGATCGCCCGCGGCCCGCCGCGCAGCGACCCGCAGCGGGAGCCGCCCGGCGTCGGAGGTCCGCGAGTCCACCGTCGTCCTCACTGGCTCCGGTCGCCGCGCGGCGCCGGCCGCTGGTAGCCGCCGTACACGGCGACCGGGGACCACTCGGGGCTGACCGCCGGCAGCGGCGGCGGCCCGAGGTCGGCGAAGGGGCCGACCGCGTAGACGATCTCGCCGCCCGTCACCGTCAGAAGCGACTCGATCGAGCGGATCCGCTCCTCCGGCACCGTCATGTAGTCCTCCGTGAGGATCGCGAAGTCGGCGTACTGGCCCGCGGCGATCCGTCCCTTCACGGCCTCGTCGCCGCTGAACCAGGCGCTGCCGACCGTGTAGAGGCGCAGCGCCTCGTCGCGCGTGAGCCGGTTCCGCTCGGACAGGAGCGGCGTGCCGCCGACCGTCCGGCCCGTCACCATCCACGCGAGCGAGACCCACGGGTTGTGGCTGCTCACGCGCGTCGCGTCGGTGCCGGCGCCGACGGGGATCCCCGCGTCGAGCATCGCGCGAAGCGGCGGCGCCTCGGCGGCCGCCTCGTCGCCATAGCGCTTCGCGAAGAGCTCGCCGGCGAACGCCATGCGGTCCTGGATCGCGATGCCGCCCCCGAGCGCCTTGATGCGCGCGAGGTTCCGCGGCGAGACCGTCTCGGCGTGGTCGAAGCACCAGCGCGCCCCGTAGCCGGTCTCCTTGAAGACGGGCTCGAACACGTCCAGGATGTGCGAGATCGACTCGTCGTACGTCGCGTGGATTCGGATCGGCCACTGGCTGCGTGCGAGGACCCGCGTCACGGCGGCGAGCTCGTCCTCCATCTTCGACTTGAACTCCGGGCGGGGCGCCATGAAGTTCTCGAAGTCGCCCGCGGACCAGACGAGGTTCTCGCCTCCGCCCTCGAGCGCGTAGCGGTTGAGGCTTGCGGTGGAGAGGTCGAACCTCATCTGCTCCGCCACCGTCCACTTCTCGTAGTCCTGGAGCTCCGAGCCGGCGGTCTGCGCGAACAGGTAGTAGGAGATGCGCACGGGCAGCCCGGACCGCGCCGCGAGCGTTTTGGTGGCCTCGTAGTCCTTGGGGTACATGTGTCCGCCCCCGCCGGCGTCGACCGCGCTCGTGAGGCCGAAACGGTTGAGTTCGCGGTAGAACTGCCGCGTCGAGTTGACCATGTCCTCGCCGGACAGCGGGGGGAGCTTCCCGACCGTCGTGTAGAGGATCGCGGGGCTCGGCTCCGCGTGGAGGATCGCGCCGCCCCCCTCCACGAGCTCGAGGCGGCCCCCTTCGGGCACCGCGCTCGCGCTCGTGAGGCCGAGCGCCTCGACGCCGGCGCGGTTCAGCAGGCCTTGGCTGTACAGGAACAGCACGAACACCGGCGCGCGGGGCGCCGCGTGGTTCAGCTCCGCCACGGTGGGCATCCGCTTCTCGCGGAACTGGTACGGCGAGAAGCCGCCGATGATGCGCACCCACTGGCCCGGCGGCGTCCGCTCGGCCTGCTCGGCGATCATCCGGAGCCCGCGCTCCAGCGAGTCGACGCCGTCCCAGCGGAGCTCGAGGTTGTAGAAGCGACCGGCCCGGACCGCGTGCAGGTGGGAGTCGTTGAGCCCCGGGATGACGCGCCGCCCCCCGGCGTCGACGACGCGCGTGCCCTCTCCCCGAAGCCCCTTGACCTCCTCGTCGCTGCCGACGGCCACGAGGACGCCGTCGCGCACCGCCAGCGCGCTTGCCTCCGGCCTTGCGGCGTCGAGCGTGGTGACCTTCGCGTTGAGCACGATGAGCTGGGGGGACTGCGCCGCCTCAGGCGGATCCCCGGCGGCGCAGTCGAAGGCGATGGCAAGGAGGGCGACGATCGCCCCGAGACCCGGAACTCCCTTGGCACGGTTCACGGAAACTCCTCCCGCGGCCGCGGCTTGCCGGAGCCTACTGCTTCCTGGAGCCGGCCTGCGCCTTGTGGCTTGCGAAGACCTCCGCGTAGGAAGGCATGTGCTCGATGAACAGCTGCGCGGCCCCGGGGCCGCCCGGGTTGCGCCAGTCGTAGAGCAGCTCGCAGGAGATCCCGAACCAGGTCCCGATCGTCGCGCCGGCGTCCGCCATGCGCAGGATCGCCGCCTGCTGGACCTCCGGGCTCTGGCACCCCGACGCGTCGGTCACGACGTAGACGTCGTAGCCCGCGTCCAGCGCCGAAAGGGCGGCGAATACGACGCAGACGTCGGTCGTGATGCCGGCCATGACGATCTTCTTCCGGCCGGTCTTCTTGATCGCGGCCACGAAGTCGGTGTTCTCCCACGCGTTGATCTGCCCGGGGCGCGGGATGACCGGCGCGTCCGGCAGCAGCTGGAGGACCTCGGGGAGGAAGGGCCCGTTGGGCCCGGTCTCCGCGCTCGTGGTGATCACCGCGGGGACCTTGAACTGCTTCGCGGCCTTTGCGAGGCCGACGACCATGCTCTTGAACTCCGTCGTGGGCGCGCTGTGCACGAGGTTCATGAGGCCGGTCTGGTGGTCGACGAACGCGATGACGCAGTTGTCCGGCGTGTACCTCTCGCGCTTCCCCTCGGGGGCCCAGGTGGGGCTCGCTTTCCCGGGCTCCTGCGCGAGCACCGGGGCGACGCCTGTCGCGAGGAACGCCCCGCCCGCGCACGCGAGCACGAGCAGGAGGGTCGTGGGCGAAAGCAGCTTTCGACGCATGGCGGACTCCTTGTCAGCACCCGGGCTGTCCCTCCCCGCACGGGCCACCCGGAGGCGCCGCGCGGTGCCGGCCAGCCGACCCGCTGACATCCTGCTAAGCGTCCCCGCTGGACAGCCCCCCCGGCCCCCGGTAGTCCCGTGGCCACCTCGCCCGCTCAGACTCGTGTCGCACCCATGCGCGCGCGACCCAGCTCCGGGCGTCGAAGCCGCGGCTCCGCGGATCCGGATCTTTACGATCCGGCGGACGCGAATGCTTGTGGCGGCCCTTCACACCCGGGACTAGAGTGGAGGGACGCGCGCGATCCGCGGGCCGGGCTTGGGAGGCGGCGCGCGCGGCTGACGGACGTGGGCGCGGACCAGACGACGGTCGCCATCCAGCGCTACCTCACCGATCTGGGGGGGCGTGGGGGGGCCTCGTCCGCGCAGCCCGTCGTGCAGGGCCTGCTCGAGAGGGCGGTCGATCGCCTGCGCCTGCTCTGCGCCACGATGCTCTACCGCAGCTACCCGCGGCTCACCCAGCCGCCCTTGAACCTCCAGCCGGACGAGATGCTCAGCGGCGTGATGGAGCGGCTCCTCCGGGCGCTCCGGGAGGTGCGGCCGGGGACCGTTCGCGAGTTCTTCGGCCTCGCCACGACGCACATGCGCTGGGAGCTCAACGACCTCGCGCGGCGCCTGGACGAGCGGTCGCGGGCCAAAGAGCTGCGCGAGGAGTCGTTGCCGGCCGTGTCCCCGTCCTCGTCGGGCCTGAGCCCGAACGCCCGGCGCATGCTCGAAGCGATCGAGGGCCTCCCGCGGGACGAACGCGAGGTGTTCGACCTTGTCCGCATCCAGGGGATGACCCACGACGAAGCCGCGGAGCTGCTCAGGGTCTCCACGAAGACGATCCAGCGGAGGCTCGGGCGGGGCCTGCTGCTTCTGGCGGAGGGGCTCGGCGACCTCCGTCCCACCGAGAAGACCCGCGGCTGACCGCCGCCTGAGCCCCGCGCAGACCGCGATGGCAGACGAAGCCCGCCTCCGCAGACTCCTCGAGGAGATCCTGGAGTTCGGGCGTACGCCCGAGGATGCCTGCCGCGACTGCCCCGAGCTGTTGCCGGAGGTCCGCGCGCGCCTGCGCGTCGCACGCGCGGTGGAGGCGGAGCTCGAGGCGATGTTCCCGACGCCGCGTGTCGGGGGCGGCGCGGCGCCGCGGGCGGAGCCGGGCCTGCCGCGGATCCCCGGCTACGGGGTCGAGGGCATCCTCGGCCGCGGCGGCATGGGCGTCGTCTACCGCGCCCGGCACCTGGGCCTCAACCGCCCGGTCGCGATCAAGATGCTCCTCTCGGGCGGCTTCGCCGGTCCCCCGGAGATCGCGCGGTTCCGGCGGGAGGCCGAGGCCGTGGCGCGCCTGAAGCACGCGCACATCGTGCAGGTGTATGACGTGGGGGAGCTCGAGGGCCGGCCCTACTTCACCATGGAGCTGATGGAGGGAGGGAGCCTCGCGCAGAGGCTCGGCGGCACGCCGCAGCCCGCCGGCAAGGCGGTTTCCCTCGTGTCCACGGTGGCTGCGGCCGTGCAGGCGGCGCACGACGGCGGCGTCATCCACCGCGACCTCAAGCCGGCCAACATCCTCCTCGCCGCGGACGGCGCGCCGAAGGTCAGCGACTTCGGGCTCGCGCGGCGCATCGACGACGGGCCCGCCCTGACGCTGACCGGAGCGACCCTCGGGACCCCGAGCTACATGGCCCCGGAGCAGGCGGCAGGAATGCCCGGCGCGATCGGCCCGGCCGTGGACATCTACGCGCTCGGCGCGCTCCTCTACGAGCTGCTCACGGGACGCCCTCCCTTCCGGGCGGACACCGCGGCGGAGACCGAGCGGCAGGTGATCGCGGAGGAGCCGGCGCTGCCGTCGCGCCTCAACGCGAAGGTGCCGCGGGATCTCGAGACCATCTGCATGAAGTGCCTGCGCAAGGACCCGAGGCAGCGGTACCCCTCCGCGCGGGAGCTGGCGGAGGACCTCGGGCGCTTCCAGCGCGGCGAGCCCATCGCCGCGCGCCCCGTCGGGCGGCCGGAGCGTCTCGTCCGGTGGGCGCGCAGGAAGCCAGCGACCGCCGCGCTTGTCCTCACGGCGCTCGCGTTCGTGGCCGTGGCGTTCGTGGCGGCCATGCGCGAGGCGGCCCTCGCCGCGGAGCAGCGGGCGGAGGCCGCCAAGTGGGAGTCGCGCCTCGAGTTCGTGATCGGGCTCCAACGGCAGGGCCGCTTCGCGGAGGCGCGGACGATCCTCGGCCGCGTGCCCGACGCCGGCTCCGAGGACCTGCGGCAGCGGATCTCGCAGGCGCTCCGGGAGCTGGGCGTCGTCGAGCGGCTCGACGCGATTCGCATGAACCGCGCGGCGTCGGGGAAGGACGACTTCGGCCGCGCGCAGGCGGGCCGCGACTACCAGGCCGCGTTCGCCGCGGCCGGCCTCGGCACGGTGGACGAGCCGCCCGCCCGCGTGGCCGAGCGCATCGTGGCGACCGGCATGGGATGCGCGATCGTCGAGGCGATCGACGATTGGGTGTTCTGCGCGACCGACCGGGGCAGGGTCGCGTGGCTGCTGAAGGTCGCGCGGCTCGCGGACCCCGATCCGGCGTGGGGGGACCGGGTCCGCGATCCGACGCTGTGGGAGAACGGGGCGGCGCTCGCGGAGCTCGCCCGCGCGGCCCCGATCGCCGAGCGGTCCGTGCCGCTCCTGCTGGTCCTCGCGGGGTTGCTCGAGGGGGCCGGGGGGGACGCCGTCGGCTTCCTGAGACGCGTCCAGGCCGCGCACCCGGCCGACTTCTGGGCCAACTTCACGCTGGCCGAGGCGCTCGGGGCCGCCGACGAGGCGATCGGGTTCTATCGGGCCGCCATGGCGGTTCGCCCGCAGGCGCTCGCCGCGTACGTCAACATCGGGAACGCGCTCGCCGGCCTCGGCCGGACGGACGAGGCGATAGGGTACTGGCGCCGCGCGCTCGAGATCGATCCGCGCTCGGCCTTGGCGCGCCTCAACCTCGCGATCGGCCTCCTGAACCGGGGCGAACCGGAGCAGGCGCTCGAGCATCTCGAGGAGACGATCCGGGTCGCACCGGAGCTGGCCATGGCGCACGCGGCGAAGGGCCACGCGCTCCTCGACATCGCGCGGCCGGACGAAGCGGAGGTCGCCCTGCGTTGCGCGCTTGAGGCGCTCCCGGAGGGCGACCCGCGGCACGCCTACGTGGTCCAGCTGATGGAACGCTGCGACCGCGAGCGGGCCGCCGTCCGCCGCCTCTCCTCGGTCGTCCAAGGGGTCGAGAAACCCATCGACGGCGCCGAGGGCGTGGACCTCGCCCGGCTGGCCCTCCGCACCGGCCGTTACGCCGCCGCCTGCGAGCTTTATGCGGATGCGTTCACGGTCGCGCCCGCGCTTGCGGCGGACCCCGGGAGCGGCGACCGCTACAACGCGGCGTGCGCCGCGGCCCTCGTCGCCGCGGGGCGGGACCCGGACGTCGGGGCCGCCCCGGAAGACGTGCGCGCGCGCTGGCGCAAGCTGGCGCTCGACTGGCTGCGCGAGGACCTCCTGTCATGGGTCGCCGTCGCGGATCAGGGCGCGGGGCCGCGCCTCGGGGCGCTGCGGGAGACGCTCGATCATTGGAGGACCGACCCCGATCTCGCCACGCTGCGCGAGCCGGGCGACCTGGAGCGTCTCCCTGCCTCCGAACGGGAGGCGTGCGGCGCGATCTGGGCCGACCTCGACGCGTTGCTCGCGCGGGTCTCGGACCGGCAGTGACCCGGCGCCTGTCCACCCGGTCACGCCCAGTGTTCCACCGGCGCGGTACGCGGGAGCGGGTCCCACCCGCGGGCGAAAGGAGCTGCCCCATGGGCATGATCAAGGTCAAGGACGGCACGCAGATCTATTTCAAGGACTGGGGAGAGGGGCAGCCCGTCGTCTTCAGCCACGGCTACCCGCTCAACGCGGACAGCTGGGACGAGCAGTTGATACTCCTCGCGCAGCGCGCGACGCTCAAGGTCTACCCGGGCGCGCCGCACGGCTTCTCGGTGACCCACCGGGACCAGTTCCACAAGGACCTGCTCGAGTTCATCCGTGCTTAGGGTGCGCGAGGATCGGGGGGCAGGGGGGCGCGTCGCCTTCGTGGTCGCCATGGCACTCGTCGGCGGCTGCGCCACGGGGCCGAAGTCCGCCGCCCCCGAGGCCCCCGCGGTTCCGGGATTCGAGAGCCGCTACGCCGACGTCAACGGCACGAGACTGCACTATCTCGTTGGCGGCAAGGGCCCGACGGTCGTGCTGCTGCACGGCTACACCCAGACGGGCTACATGTGGCGGCCGCTGCTCCCCGCGCTAGCGCGCGACCACCAGGTGATCGTGCCGGATCTGCGTGGCGCGGGCGAGTCGGCGCGGCCCGCGGCGGGCTACGGGAAGAAGAACATGGCCGTGGATGTCCACGAGCTCGCGCGTGCGCTCGGCTGCGAGCGCGTGAGCGTCGTGGGCCACGACATCGGGCTCATGGTCGCGTACGCGTACGCGGCGCAGTTCCCGAAGGAGACGTCGCGCGTGGTGCTCATGGACGCGTTCCTGCCGGGGATCGGCGACTGGAAGAACGTCTGGCTGATGCGCGACCTCTGGCACTTCCACTTCTACGGGGACGTGCCGCTGCGGCTGGTCGCGGGGCGCGAGGACATCTACTTCGAGCACTTCTGGAACGACTTCGCGGCCGATCCGAAACACTCCGTGCCCGAGGCGGATCGGCGCGTCTACGTGCAGGCCTATGCGAGCGACGGCGGGATGCGCGCGGGGTTCGAGTACTTCCGCGCGTTCGAGGCCGACGCCCGGGAGTTCGCGCAGCTCGGGGCCACGCCGCTCCCGATGCCGGTGCTCGTCCTGACCGGCGAAAAGGCGAGCGGCACGTTCCTCATCGAGCAGACGAAGCTCGTCGCGACCGACGTAGAGGGGCAGGTCGTGAAGGGGGCCGGGCACTGGTTGATGGAGGAGGCCCCCGGGACGTCGATGCCCGCGATCGTCGCGTTCCTCAAGTAGTCGTCGAGGGGGCGAGCCGAGCTGGCCCCCTCCCGACCCCCCTGCCTCGAGCGCCGGAGCTAGCCGACCTCGAGCACGACGCGGAAACGGGCCTTCCCGCTCATCATGCGGGCGTACGCCTCCTCCGCCTTCGCGAGCGGGAACGTCTCGATCATCGGCTCGATCCCGGCGCGCGCGGCGAAGGCCATCGCGTCGGTCGAGTCCACGGCCGTCCCCGACGCCCACCCCTGCACGCGGCGGCTTCCCATGATGAGGTCGATCGCGCCCACGGCGAGCGGCTCGAACGCGGCCGCCACGACGAGGAGGCACCCGTCGACGCCGAGGCCCGGGACCAGGGCGGAGATCGCGTGGGCCTCCGGCGCCGTGGCGAGGATCACGTTCGCGCCGCCCAGCGCCTGGAGCCGCGCCGCGGCGTCTTCCGCGGCGGCATCCACGTAGTGCGAGGCGCCGAGCTCCCTCGCGAACGCCTCCTTCTCCGGCCCGCGGGAGATCGCGACCACGTGGAACCCCATCTCCCTCGCGTACTGGACGCCCAGGTGGCCCAGTCCCCCGAGCCCCTGCACGGCGACGAGATCCCCCGGTCTCGCGCCCGAGTTCCGGAGCGCGTTGAACGTCGTCACGCCCGCGCAGAGGAGCGGGGCGGCCTTCGCCCAGGGCATCCCGTCCGGCACGCGCGCGACCGCGATCGCGGGGATGACGAGGTACTCCGCGTACCCCCCGTCGCGCGAGACGCCGGTGATGTTCCCCTGTTCGCAGTGGACGAACCGGCCCCGCTGGCAGGCGGGGCACGTGCCGTCGTGGCCGCCGTGCCAACCGACGCCCACGCGGGTCCCGCGCGGGAACCGGTCCACGCCCCGCCCGACCGCGTCCACCTCGCCGACGACCTCGTGGCCGGGGACGCGCGGCAGCTTGAGGCCGGGCCAGAGGCCGTCCTTCACGACCTGATCGCTGTGGCAGACCCCGCAGGCGCGGACCTTGATGCGAACTTCGCCCGGGCCCGGCTCGGGCACCGGACGGTCCTCGAGCACGAACCCGGCCTTGGCGGACGGGACGACCATCGCCTTCATGTTCGTCGCCGGGTCAGCGTGCGGACGCGTGCGCCGCTTGCGACAGCGCCTTGCCGTTCGCCTGGAGCTTCACCTCGATGTTGCCGCGGGTCGCCTTGGAGTAGGGGCAGATCGTGTGCGCCTTGGCGACGAGCTGCTCCGCCTGCGCCTGGGGGACGCCGTTCAGCTCGGCGTTGAGGGTCGCGTCGAGGAAGAACCCGCTCTCCTCCCGGTTCAGGTTCACGGTCGCGGTCACCTTGATGTCCCGCGGCTTGAGCGGGATCTTCGCGAGGCTCGCCGCATACGCGATCGCGCCGCCGAAGCAGCCCGAATAGCCGGCTGCGAACAGCTGCTCCGGGTTGGTTCCGGGGCCATTCGACCCCGGAGGGGAGATCTGGAGATCGATCTTGCCGTCCGGACTCGTGGACCTGCCTTCGCGGCCAGCAGTGGTGGTGGCGGTCTCGGATGCGAGCACGGCCATGGTTTCCTCCTTGGAAGCGCGTCCTCGGGGCATCTTTCTCGGGCCGGGCGGACCGTGGACGCCCTCGTTGCCGGGCCGCCCGTTTCCCCTGTAAGCGCGGGAGGTGGACACGGGCCGATCGCCGCCGGCCGCGGCCGTGAGGAAGCCGGCTCGCAGACTGTCTGCCCGCGCGGCGCTGACGCGAGGGTCACCGGAGGTCTAGAATCCGGTTTGCGAAGGGAGGTCGGACATGGACTTGGACCTCGACCGGAAGAGCATCGTCGGCTGGGTGGAGTCGGCGCCGGAGGAAGCCGGCGCAGGCTTCATCCCGGCGAAGGAGAAGTTCCTCGTCGAGATGCCGATCGGCGAGGGCGGCATGGGCGAGGTCTTCCTCGTCACCGACCGCGACCTCAAGCGGCAGGTGGCGATGAAGGTCCTTCGCCGCGACGTGTCGATCGGCCGCGAGCAGCGCCTCCACTTCATCGCCGAAGCGCAGGCGACCTCGCAGCTCGAGCACCCGGGCATCCCGCCGGTGCACGACTTGGGCCTCACGCCGGACGGGCGCCTCTACTTCACGATGAAGCTCGTCTCAGGCCGGACGCTCCGCGAGGTCCTGCACGACCTCGCCTTGAAGCGCAAGGAGGTCGCGCGCGAGTACACGCTTCACAAGCTGGTCTCCGTCCTCGAGCGGATCTGCGAGACGATGAACTTCGCGCACGAGAGGGGCGTGATCCACCGGGACCTGAAGCCCGAGAACGTCATGCTTGGCGACTACGGCGAGGTCCACGTGATGGACTGGGGGCTCGCGCGCGTGGAGCGCGCCACGGACGGGGCGGAGCGGATCGCGACCGCCCGAGAGCTGACCGGGTTCATGACGGACGACGGCACGATCAAGGGGACGCTGCCCTACATGAGCCCTGAGCAGGCGCGCGCCGAGGCGCTCGACCGGAGGAGCGACGTGTACGCCTTGGGCTGCCTTCTCTACGAGGTGCTCACGCTCCAGCCCGCGTTCGACCCGAGGGACAAGGAGCTTCTCGCGAGGAAGCAGGCGGGCGACGTGGTCGACGTGGCCTCCCGGAACCCGCGGCGCCCGGTCCCCGAGCCCCTCGCGCAGGTCTGCCGCAAGGCGATGGCCACCGTGCCGGCGGAGCGCTACCCCACGGCGGGCGCGTTGGCGGGATCGCTCCGCGCGTGGCTCGACGGCCGCGCGCAGCGGGAGCGGCGCCACGAGGAGGCGGAGGCGCTGGCCAAGAAGGGCGCCGAGTCCGCGGACGGGTTCCACCGCGCGCAGGCCGCGGCGAGGGAGGCGGAGGCGGCGGCGCGAGCGGAGGCCGCGAGGCACGACCCCTGGCGGCCCGTCGCGGAGAAGCGCCCACTGCTCGAAGCGCGGAGCCGCGCGAGGGAGGCGCGCGTCCAGGTCGCGCTCTCCTTCGCGGAGGCCGCGAAGCCCCTTGAGGCGGCCGTGATCGCGGAAGAGGAAAACGCGTCCGCGCGAGCCGCGCTCTCGGCGCTCTGGAAGGAGCGGCTCCAGGACGCCGAGCGCCGCGGCGACGAGTCCGATGTCGCGTATGCGCTCGAGATGATCCGCCGCTACCACGTGGGCGAGTGGACGAGCGAGGGCACGCTGACGCTCGTCTCCGATCCGCCGGGCGCCCGGGGCGTCCTCTACCGCTACGTGGAACGCGACGGCGTCCTCGTGGCCGAGGAGGAGAGGGGGCTCGGGGGGACGCCGCTCGGGCCCGTGACGCTCGCCGCAGGGTCGTACCTTTGCGTCCTCCGGAAGGAGGGCTTCCGTGACACGCGATATCCCGTTCGCATCGCGCGCGGCGGTGCCTGGGAGGGCGAGGTCCGGCTCCGCACCGACGACGAGATCGGCGACGGGTTCGTGTACGTCCCCGGTGGGCCCTTCCTCTACGGCGAGGGCGGGGAGGCGGCCGTCAGGAGCCCCCCCGACTTCGCGATCGCGAAGCACCCGGTGACGTTCCGGGAGTATGCGGAGTTCCTCGATGCGATGCCCGAGGACGAGGCGGAACGGCGCAAGCCCCAGACTCCGGGCGACGGCCTGTACGTCGAGCGCGGCCCGGAGGGCAGGTGGCGCGTCCTGCCGGCCCTCGTCGAGGGCAAGGCGCGCGAGTTCTGCCTCAACCACTACGGAGAAGGGTTCGAGTGGCGGATCCCTGTGATGGGCATCTCGTGGGACGATGCGGTGGCATACTGCGCGTGGAAGACGCGGGCGACCGGACGGGAGTGGCGGCTCCCGACCGAGGAGGAACGCGAGAAGGCCGCTCGGGGCGTCGACGGGCGCCGGTTCGCGTGGGGGGAGATCGAGGACGCGTCGCTCGGCAAGTGCCGGGAGTCGCGCGATCACGGAGCGCAGCCCGAGCCTGTTGGCGCCTTTCCGGCCTCGGTGTCGGTCTACGGGATGGGCGACGCCTCGGGCGGGATGTGGGACTGGACGGACTCGTGGTTCGACGAACGGCGCTCGTCGCGCGTGCTGCGTGGTGGGTCGTGGAACTACCACCCGAAGGCCCTGCGGTGCGCGTACCGGGGCGCGTCCTTGGCGCGCGGGCGGCACGCGCATATCGGGTTGCGCTGCGCCAGGAGCCTGTCGGAGTATTCCGGCGCTTTCCCCCGCGGCAAATAGGCTGCGGGCATGGCAAGGACCCCTCGTCGCCGCACCGGGGGAGCGCCGGTGTCGTTCTGCATTGGCAGCGGCGCCGGCGCTGCCTCTCGTTACAGCGCGGCCGCGCCTTTGATGAACGCCAGCAGCTCTGGATTGACCACGTCGGCATGCGTCGTGCACATGCCATGAGGGAACTTCTCGTAGACCTTCAGCACGCCGTTCCTCAGCAGCTTCGCCGAGAGCGGTGCTGAATTGGCGATCGGCACGATCTGGTCGTCGTCGCCGTGCATCACCAGCGTCGGCACGGTGATGATCTTCAGGTCTTCCGTGAAGTCGGTCTCGGAGAAGGCCCTGCTACCGACGTAATGCGCCTGCGCGCTGCCCATCATGCCTTGGCGCCACCAGTTCTGGATCACGCCTTGGGACACCTTCGCGCCTGGCCGGTTGAAGCCGTAGAAGGGACCGCTCGCGAAGTCGAGATAGAACTGCGCGCGGTTCGCGGCGAGTTGCTTGCGCAGGCCGTCGAACACCTCGATCGGGAGGCCGCCTGGATTCGCGTTGGTCTTCACCATGAGCGGCGGTACGGCCCCGATCAGCACCAGTTTGGCGACGCGACCCTGCTTCTGCCCCTGGCGCGCGACGTAGCGGGTCGCTTCGCCGCCGCCCGTGGAGTGGCCGATGTGGACGGCGTTTTTCAGATCGAGATGCTCCACCACTGCAGCGATATCTGCGGCGTAGTGGTCCATGTCGTGGCCGTCGCTGACTTGGCTCGAGCGGCCGTGGCCGCGCCGATCATGGGCGATGACGCGGAAGCCCTGGCCAACGAAGTACATCATCTGCGTGTCCCAGTCATCAGCGCTCAGCGGCCAGCCATGATGGAAGACGATGGGCTGCGCCTTCTTGGGCCCCCAGTCCTTGAAGTAGATGTGCGTGCCGTCGTTAGTGGTGATCGTGCTCACTGGTTTGACTCCTTGCAGCGCACCTGCCGGGGCCGGCTTTGCGACCCCGGGCTGGTGCGGCGCCCTAGACCCTGATCAAGCGTGATAGGAGGACCGGCGTCTGTCCCAAGTGGCCTGAAACGTCCTTTCCCACGGGTATACCGGCGATTCGCGAAAAAAGCTGGAACCCGCGAGGAGGACGTTTCAG
>Ga0187893_10000528_pt1 | contig 98600 bp, 81 predicted proteins | sample MA1701074metaG_FD_139574 | JGI IMG/M metagenome (GOLD analysis project Ga0187893, IMG submission 139574) | White microbial mat communities from a basaltic lava cave in the Kipuka Kanohina Cave System on the Island of Hawaii, USA - MA170107-4 metaG ...
CTTTCTCGGGTCGCCTTCCTTCTTCGCCTCGCGAAGTTTCGATTCGTTCTTGCGGCGGTAGGCATCGCGCAGCTTCTTAGATTGGTCTCGGATTTCGTTGGCCCGCTGCACTCCCGGCGCGGGGAGCTTGTGCTTGGCAAGGAACTGTTCCACGTACACGTCCCACTCGTCTTTTTCCTTCGGCGATTTCTTGACCAGCCACGGCTCCTCGCCATGCTCCATGCGATAGGTCTCGCGCAAGCGATTGCCGCCGCGACGCAGATATTCTTTGTATTCTTCCGTCGTCTGCTTGAGCCCCTCTGCAACTAACTCCAGAATCCGAGGGTCCGGAAGAGCGTCATAGAGATACACCAAGTCCCAGTAATCGTCCGTGGAAATCAATTCGGCGCCGTTCCACCTCATGACGTCTGTCGGGGTCCAAATCTCTGTCCCATAGACCGACCCGAGATCGTCGGGGGTGATTTCCTGCACATGCCAGGGCTCGTCGAAGGTTGCCCTCTGGACATCGACCGTCTTGTAGGGGCTTGGGCTGTCTGCAGTGTAGAAGCGAACCGACAGGGGGATCCATCGCCCAGCGATCTCCTGCCATTCCGTTCGGGAGTAAAACTGCAGCCGGCCGTAATCACCATACAGCGCAGCTTCGACGGGCAGTCCACCCTTGGAATCATCGAAGGTCCACAATAGACGTTGCGCACCATAATCCGCGCTGACCGTCGGGCGACCATTCTCCAGCCCCTCGCGAAACGTGGCTGATTCGAAGCCTTTGGAATAAATCAAAGATAGTCCAAAGGGGTTCGACAAAGAGGCGTCGGGTGTCCAGGAGGGGCGCAAACCGACAGTAACGGGGTCGACGGGGGCTCGGGCCATTGCGTCGCCAACGGGACCTACAAAACCAGTGAGAGGACGCTCCACAGATGGCAAGTACCACGCCTGTCCTTCGTGGATCATGCTGTTCCGTGTTCCTGAGAGGCTCTTCTTTGGGATTTCAAAGAATTGCAACTCTTGGTCGGACAGCCCAGGGGGATGAGCGTCAAAGCGCGCTTCATGGTACTGATTCTCATCGCCCAAGTTGCTTTCCCACACGCTTTGCCCCACTGTCCGGGTGACGTGTCGTTCCACAAGCCCATCGTCGTAGCCGCCGAACCACGAAACCGTCCATTCAATCCGTGAAGTGCGAGGGCGCTCGAGTTGGAAAATCTTACGAAGACGCGTTGGATAGTGTGCGCCGGTGTCCGGCGTCTGAGCCAATACCACCGCAAGAATGCAATGCATGAACACGTTTGGATCCCCTACTTGTCGTCGATCGGGCAAACCCCGGAACCAATAGGATACTGTTGCGTTGCGATCCTGATCGTGGCAATCTCTTTGCAAGATGAATCGGAGCACAATGCGGCGTCACCGCACTGGTAATACATACAATAGTCTACCACCTCACCAGTGAAGGTCCAGCACTGCCCTTTTTCCCCTGCCTTTATGCCCACAAGTTTGGGAAACGGAAACCCTTCTCGTGCCTGAGCATTGCAGTAGGTCTGTCCTTGAGGGCAACAGCCGACGGAGGTGCATCCAGTTGTTTGGTCCGCCCTCTTCGCGCAGAAAGCTCCCACTGAACAGTCATCAGATCCCAAAGGCCTCGCAAGCACCTGAGTGACGCCGGGGCGCTGGACCCCTAAAAAGTACAAGGCGGTCGTTCCCGACAAGAGCACAACCACCACAACCAACCCACTCAGAGTGTTTTTCTTTTTCATTTGGCACCTCATCATCTGACGGGACCGCCCGCGTACACTACCGGGCGTTACGAGAATAAATTGTACCCCCCCCCCTCGTCACTTGTCAAGGAAAAAATGGAAAAATCGAGTCGTGCACCGCTTTAGCCCGGATGGACCACCTGGAGCTGACGAGTTGCACCGCCCCGCCCTCATGTAACCCGCAAACTTCGGGCGAGAAGAACCGTCGGAACAACCAAGGAAGCCACCAGAATCGCGGCCAAGGCCCCTCTCGCGGCCCAAGGCATGCAGGCGTCGAACAGAATGAGCGATATTACAAAGCTTCTGACCGCGGCTTGCACAACTTCGGGCGAACGCAGTAACGCAGCTCGAAAGCCCAGGTAGGCGAGCGCGGCCGTAAGTGAACCGACCAGCCAAAGAAAGCTCAATTGGGCGTTGGGGACGATCCACGCCAGCGCTGACAATCCGGCCACCGCCGCACAAACGCCAATCGTGCCGACGGTCAACCTGAACCTGGAACTCACCCCGGCCTCATGGCGGGCGAAATAGGTGACCGATGCGACGTAGAGCCACATGAGTCCGATGGGGGTCAACGCCGCCGGTGTAGCCCAGCCGCTCTCGGCTGGCGTCCACAGCGGAGGGCCGCTGTGCCACATCCCCAAGGCGAGGTTCAGCGCCCGGCATAGACCCATGACGGCCGGCGCAAGCGGCGTCGATTTCAAAACGGCGTTGTACAGCACGATGGCGACGATCAGCAATCCCGCAATCACCGCGGCTCGCGTGGAGACACAGGCCGCGACCATGAATCCCAAGGCGAGAAGTCCAATCACAAGGTGCAAAGCCGTTGGCCGTGAAATCCGGCCAGAGGGAATCGGTCGTTGTGGCCGCTCAACGCTGTCGCGCCGCCAATCGCAAACATCGTTAAGCACAACTCCTCCGGCATAGAGGCACATCGACGCAAGCACCAGGCCGATGATCTCGCCCCATCGACTCAATCCGACGCCGACATACAACGACCCCGCAATCACGTCGGCGGCGGCGGTGAACAGATTCGGCGCACGGACCAGATCGAGATAGGCCCGCAACTTTCTGTTCACGACGGCATCCATTGATTCAGATGATCGAGAGCCTCTCTTCCCGCGGTATCCGGGTCGTCCAGATAGGGATACAATTCAACCGTAATCCAACCACCATACCTTGTGGAACGAATCGCCTTCAGAACCGCCGCGAAGTCAATCGCCCCGTGGCCGGGTATAAGATGCTCGTGTACGCGCGTCGCGGCGATATCCTCGACGTGGTAGTGCCTCGTCCAGCGGGCCAGTCGCGCAATCGTCTCCGGCAACGGATCACCGACGCAGTAGAAATGCCCGACGTCAAAGTTCAACCCAAACATCGGGGACTCCAACCGCTCCGCCAATTCCTCGAACTGGGCCGCATTCTCGATGAGCAAGCCCGGCTCCGGCTCGACCAACAGCAAAACGCCCTCATCCTCCGCGCAGCGAAGCGCCTCTTGCAATCCGTCCTCAAACAAATCCAGGGCTTCTTCGTGTGAAATTCCTTCATCGAGCGGTCCGCCCGGCTCGGTGGTGATGCACTTCGCCCCCAACCGCCGCGCCAATCGCAACGCGGCCAACGTGTGCTGCACGCGCAATCGCCGAAAGTTCGCGTCCGGCTCAATCCACGACGGATGCCAGAAGTCCTGGACCTCGCTCATCATGAAGGCGTTGATATTGGAGAGGGTCAGCGAATGGGTTTCCAGCCGGCGGCGGATGTCTTCCACCGCCGCGTCCGGGATCGTCATGGGCCAGGCGTGCGGCGTATCGGCCATCAGTTCCATCCCCCGATAGCCGATCCGCGCGATCCGCTCCATCGCTTCGCCGATGGACCATCTCCGATAGGCGTTGGAACTGTAGGCGAACTTCATGATTGCGGCGTCGGCCAAGTGGACCGCGGCGAGCCTGCGACGTGCTTCACAAGGCGTTGCCATTGGCTAAAGAGATCATGTTCATGCACGTCGATAGGGTCTTTGAAGAAGAATCCCAGATGCGGCATCGGTCCGCCTCCCGCTCGCTTGCACTCCAACACCGTGAATCGAACCAGGTCGATGATGAGCGGCGCGGCGAGGATCGAGTCGCATCCACACCATGTAAACTGCATGGACATCTTCGTGCCGAGAAAGCCCTCGAAATGAATGAAGTCCCATGCCACTTTCCAATCGTCGAGCGAGGGCACGTAGTCGATCGACACCAGCGTCGTCGGCGAGCGCCCCACAATCCGCGACACAATACTGTCCTTGGTCTTGATCTTCGACTGTCGCGTTTTCGGGTCGCGGAGCACGGCCCCATCGCGATTGCCAAGAATGTTCTGTCCGACCCAGCTCAGCACCGGCAAGTGCCGCATCGCAAACATCGGGGCGAGGATGGATTTCACCAGCGTCTCGCCGGTCTTGCCGTCGCTGCCCATGTAGGAAACGCCCAGGCGGGCTGCTCGCTCGCGAATCGCAGGTAGGTCAATGCCTAGGGATGGCGTGAAGTTGATGAACGGACAGCCGGATTCAATCGCCGCCAGGGCATATAGAGAACTCGTCGGCAATACATTCGATCCGCGCTTCGCGAGGGCACGTTGTAGCCTGTCGAATCGGGCGTGCGCTCCATGGCGCCGGAAGGGCGGCTCGGAAGATGCGACGTGAACCACCACCACGCAGTCCAGATCGTGCCGTCGGCGAAATGCCGCAATATCGTCCGAAAGCCGCTCGATAGCATCCGCCCCCGACCGTTCCTTCTTGATTCCTTTCTGATCGGCGAGTTTTCGGATTGTCGGCCCCGCGCCGTAGAGTGATCCCGGCTGGACATTGCGTTGAAAGGTCCGAAGTCGCGGCGCACAGCGTCGAACGACACTCTCATCGAACAGGTTTGCCTTTTCATGGGCTTCACCGATCGCATCGAGAAGGGTTTGCGATCGCACTTCGTGTCCGCCTATCACAATCTTTCCGGGATTGATCAATGGGGCATCGTCGAACACCGGCAGTGCGCTGACCAGCCCGGTCGTCGGGGTCAGTCGCTGCCCAAGCGCCGTTACCCCCAGCGCCACGGCGCTGCCCACGCGCCCGCCCGCGCCGATCAACCACAAACCGACCTTGTCGTTCGCGTGTTTCATGGCCCCCAATCTACCGAAAATCGAACATCGTAAGGCATCCCGGTGGACATGCCAACGGATACATGGTTGGAATCAACATTAGCCCGATAAGGTTTCCAGTCACTCCCGGGTCCCCCCGTTACGCAACTCATTGAAACACGTTGACGATGAATCCGAGAAGGCGCTCGACTAATGTCCTTGACGGCGGGAGGCTCCCCTATGGCCGATCGAACCACAAATCAGAGCGGCGGCATTGGATCGGAATTGGTCCGCGAAAACATTTTGTTCGCGGATATCGTGTCGCAGTTCGTCGCCGGGCTGGGCGAACGTGTCAGGCAGATGGAGGATGCGATTCAGACGGCCGATTTCGCCGCCTTGCAGGTAGCGGCCCATCACCTCAAAGGCACCGGCGGCGGCTATGGCTACCCCATCCTCTCCTATCGCGCCGCCCAACTTGAAGAATACGCCAGCGAACAAGCCCTCGATCAATGTTTGGATTCAATCGAAGAACTCAAGGGCCTATGTGAGCAAGTCGTTGTAGATTATACCGAATAATGTGCTTCGCGGACGGTAACCGGCAGAGTCTTACAGCCCTACCGATCAGACGGCCACGCCAACTCTCGGCCCCGGACCCGCCGGTGTCCCGTGCGACTGCTTGAACTTGCTAAAGTTCTCGGTAAACAACCCCGCGAGTTGTGCGGCTTTGGCGTCGTACGATGCCGGGTTTCGCCATGTCGATCGCGGCGAAAGCACCTCTGAAGGAACTTCGGGACACGCTTTCGGAACCGCCAGACCGAATACCGGATCGGTCGCATAGGTGACGTCGTTCAAAAGTCCGCCGAGCGCAGCGGCCACCATGGCCCGCGTGTGGCGAAGGTTCATCCGCTGACCGACGCCGACGCCCCCGCCGGTCCAGCCCGTGTTCACCAGCCAGCAATCGGCGCCATGCGCCGCCATTCGCTCGCCAAGCATGTTCGCATAACGCTGAGGCGGCAGGGGCAGGAACGGCGCGCCGAAACAAGCACTGAACGTCGCTTCCGGCTCGTTCACTCCGTCTTCCGTTCCGGCGACTTTGGCCGTGTATCCCGATAGAAAATGATACATGGCCTGATCGGAAGTGAGCTTCGCGATCGGCGGTAAGACGCCAAAAGCGTCGCAGGTTAGGAACACGATGTTCCTGGGATGACCACCTACGCTGGGAATGACGGCCCCGGGGATGTATTCCAGTGGGTAGGCCGCCCGGGTGTTCTCGGTAATGGCCGCGGAATCGAAATCAATCTTCCGCGCTGCCTCGTTCATAACCACGTTCTCAAGTACCGTACCGAACCGGATCGCCCGAAAAATCTGTGGTTCCTGTTCCTCAGACAGCTTTATGCACTTCGCGTAGCAACCGCCCTCGATGTTGAACACGCCTTTGTCGCTCCAGCCGTGTTCGTCGTCGCCGATGAGCCGCCGTTCGGGATCGGCGGAGAGGGTCGTCTTGCCCGTCCCGCTCAGCCCGAAAAACAAGGCCACGTCCCCGCCGTGTCCGACGTTGGCCGAGCAGTGCATTGAAAGCACGCCCGCCATCGGCAACAGGTAATTCATGATCGTGAAGACGCTCTTCTTGATCTCGCCCGCATAGGCCGTACCGCCGATTAATACCAACCGCTTGCCCAGGTGAATCACAATGAACGTCTCCGACCGCGTGCCATGCGCGCCTGGATCGGACTTGCACGTCGGAACGTTGATAATTGTGAATTGCGGCTCATGATGGCCCGTCGAACCGGGCGCCGGACGGATGAAGAGCTGGGCTGCGAAGAGATTGTGCCACGCCGTCTCCGTGACGATGCGGATGGGAACGCGGTGGGACTCTTGCGCGCCCGCAAACATATCGCGGACGTAGAGCCTTCGACGGCGGCAATGCTCGATCACGCAACGATGCAAGGCATCGAAATGTTGTTCGCTCATGGGAGCATTTACTTTGCCCCAATGGATTTCGCCGCGCGAGCCGGGCTCCTCAACGAAAAACTTGTCGCTGGGCGATCTTCCGGTGTGCACGCCGGTGGAGCAGACAAGCGCGTCATTGTCGGCACGCGACGCCTCACCAGCGCGCAAGGCGTGGTCGTAAAGCTCCGCCGGAGGCAGGTTCCAATAAACCTCGCCGCAGTCATTCAGCCCGCAGCGATCAAGCCCCACTCGACTTGGGTTATATCCGAGGTTGCTCACGGTGTCCTAGTTTACACAAGCGATCATTGACCACAACCTCCAATTCACCTGAATGAGTTAGCCACGGGACCACAAATCGTCGGGCATGAGCCGAGGTCGCCCGTCGCGCCCCACGCAGGCCAGCGTCGTGGAAGCCTCGCACGCCGTTTGACCGTTCACTTCCACAACGTAAGTGTGGTCCACCCGCGTCCGCGTGATTCGCGCCACCTGCGCCATCACCGCGACAAGATCGTCATATCGAATGGGAAGTAGATACTTGCAAGCGGACTTGTACACGACGAACAGTACGTCCGCCGACTCCAGGTCACGGTAGCGCACTCCGTTTTGACGAAGCAACTCGGTGCGGACGTGCTCAAAGTATTCCCAGTACTTCGCGTGGTGCAGATACCCCATCGGGTCGCACTCCGCGTAGCGCACACGGAACTCGACGCGGCAACGATCGCCGGACTGTCCGATTGTCGATCCGCGCATGACGTCCTCAGTTCTGACAGCTGCCATTCTATCATGCAGTAATGGCCGCTCCACGCCCATTGATGTACCTTCAATGCCCTTACAAATCTGGAAGAGCGGCCCGCCGCGACCTGTCCCAATCGAGACGGCTCTACTACTCCGCCCATTCAACGGCCAATCCCCCCACACGCGGACGCGGCACGCTCCGGTCGAGATAAACCGCCAACCGCGCCCAACGACGCCGTGGCGCATCGGTCGCGGTGTCGGAGGATTCCTTCCCCTCGCAACCATGCAACGCATATTCATGCGTCGAGCCGAACCGAAAAAGCAGCAGGGCGTGCCCGCTGAGGCGTTCGATACGGCGAACGACCCCAATGTGTCGAGCGAGCCAAACCGTCTCGCGAGCGCGGATGTTCGCCCACCAGCCGAAAGACAAGTTTGTCTCCACTTGAAGCCGCAAACTATCCGGATAGGCGGCTCCGTTGATTTCCACCAACTCGTACCCATCCCAAACCACGCGCCGAGTAGCCAGCCCCCGCGCAAAGGGCACGCCGTCACGATCGTAAGCCGACATCTCCACTTGCCATTCTTCTGTTACTCCCTTCCGCACAACCCTCGGCCATTCATCGGTGGGAGGGTGAAACTCGACGAAAACCGCTTCCGTCCCCCGTCGAGGCGGAGTGGGCCACTTTAACTTTGGCCGCCCAGGACGGTTCGAGTGCGGATCCAGGTATATGGAAAGTGGCCAGTCCACATGACCTACGAGTAAACCCTCCTCTCGACCGTGGTTGTCCTCGCTCTGGACGTAGTGAGCCGGGGACTCGTGGGTACGAGAGGGATTCATGCGGTTGTACACTCGCTGGACCCGTTCGAATCGTGGAGAATAGGCGGATAGCTCGACAAATCGATTCGAGTCTTGGGTACTGACGGAAGTAGCCGGTGAACGGCAAACAGCCGCGCAGCCGAAACCGTTTAGAGCAACACCAACTAGCACAAGGTCACGGAAAAGCGGCACGCATGGTTTTTGAGAGCTCAAACTAACCTAGGTTCCGCGACGCGTCGCTTCATGAAATGTGCTGGCTTTCCATAACCTGTGCCTTCGAGTGCCTTGAGTGTATCGTGTTCAATATCCTCTAGACCACCAAGCTTACTCGTCCATCGACCTGTCGGAAGCTGTAGAGCAACGTGAGTAAACTCGCCTTTCGTAGTGTAGATCGCGATTTTCTCAAACCCTGCTTCGAGATCGATGGTGTCACAAAGTTCAAAGCCCGTGGTCGCAAACATATTGATATACGACTGCGCCGAATAGTCGGAATCTGCGATACCCGGCCAAAAGTACTGACCGCTAGGCGTCGGCTCGTACCAACGCTTTTCGTCACCGAGTACCCAAGCGACGCAATTATATGCTGTCGTCGCACGGCTCGTTACTTGGTGATTCTCAGCGTTTAGGTTGGGGCAAAACGCCTGAAGTGACCTTAACTTGTCCACCCGCGCCGCCGACCCCATTTCAGCCATGCATCGGCCATCTTCTTGACATTGCCTCGATCCTTTGGTGAGACCGGATCGTTGTGCGTGATTTGATAAAGGGCTTCAAACCAATGATCTGGTTCAGCCTTCTGTAGTTCGGTCAAAATGTATGGGATAACCTCATGCCCCCAATTTATGATCTTAAGGTAGGCGGGATGCGACATGCGATCCTTGATGCGCGGACAACCAGATGTTTCTTGAATCCACTGGTCGGCGAGCTCTCGAAACGGCAACTCATTTCTCGGCGTCGGCTGCATGGTCATACTAGAGGATACGATTATGATCGGATCCTCAGGCACGTCTGGAACGAAAAAAGCAGCCTTGGAAGTGTCATCTATTGCTATCGGCATCTGCTTTCTCCGTAGTCAGTTTTTCAACACGCAGAGTCCAGTTCCCTAACAAGACACGATCTACAAGGAGGTTAAACTCGTATATTCCAAAGCTCTCTAGCTTCGTCTGCATCTGCAACACTAATGTGTTCTTCCCTCCAATTGACGGCAAATCAAATTGACCTTTAATTGTAGGAAGCCTGTCTTTGCCATCTTCATCAATACAATTGATTTCAAGATTATGTGAACCTCTCTCTGCCGCATCACCTTCAACTCGGGCAACTACTGCGGCCCGAAAAATTATCGGAGTAGATTCCGCGCGTACTTGATCTATGCCAGCACGGAGCATGCTCGTGGTTCCGTCCGGATGATTGCTTGCAGATTCAGCTAGGATTATCCATCCTTTCATCGCCCTTCATTCTACGACATCCCTTCTGTACTAACAACTTCTGTGAATTCGCCTGATAAACGACCCCAAACCATTAGGGCGGTACACTGCGACCTGCACCCAGGCCCGTCGCTCCTTGACAAAACTTCGCCCGTCCCATAAAGAGACACCCCAGGTACTCAAAGAACGAGAGGTACCCGCTTCATGGCCGCCGGAGAGTCGGTATCACGGTCCGGGAAAAACTTCACCATCCCCGATGCGCTCGCTTTCGATGACGTTCTGATCATCCCCCGCCGGTCCTCCGTCCTGCCCGACCAGATCGACGTGGGCACGCAGCTGACCCGTACCATTCGCCTGAACATCCCACTCGTCTCCGCGGCGATGGATACCGTCACTGAGTCGCGACTGGCCATCGCCATCGCCCAGGAAGGCGGTATCGGCATCATCCATAAGAACCTCTCCATCGAGGCCCAGTGCCGCGAAGTCCACAAGGTAAAGCGGTCGGAAAGCGGCGTCATTCTTGACCCCGTGACTCTCGGACCCGACGCCCCTGTCGCCCGGGCCAAGGAGGTTATGTCGTTGCAAAACATCTCCGGCGTGCCCATCGTCAACGACGACGGCAAGCTCGTCGGCATCATCACCAGCCGTGACATGAAGTTCCTCGAACGCGACGATCTCAAGATCCGCGAGGTGATGACCGCTCAAGACCTCGTCACCGGCCCGCCGGATACGACCCTGGAGGATGCCGCGAACATCCTCAACCGCGCCAAGGTCGAAAAGCTCCTGCTGGTCGACAAGGGCCACAAGCTCGCCGGCCTCATCACCATGCGCGATATCGAACGTAGTCGGCAGTTTCCCGGAAGCTGTAAGGACGCTCGCGGTCGTCTTCGCGCGGGGGCCGCCGTCGGCGTGCACGATTTCGACCGCGTCGAGGCGCTCATCGCCAGCGATGTCGATGTCATCGTCGTCGATACCGCCCACGGTCACAGCGACAATGTCATCGAGACCGTCAAACAGCTTCGCCGACGCTTTCAGATCCAGATCATTGCGGGCAACATCGCCACGGCCGATGCGGCCAGGGACTTGATCGGGGCGGGAGTCGACGCCCTCAAGGTCGGCATCGGGCCGGGCAGCATCTGTACCACCCGCGTGGTTTCCGGCGTCGGCGTGCCGCAACTCACCGCTATTCTGAACGTTGCTTCCGTGGCCGGGCCCGCGGGCGTCCCCGTCATCGCCGACGGCGGCGTGCGCCATTCCGGCGATATCACCAAGGCGCTTGCCGCGGGCGCTCATACCGTGATGATTGGCTCGCTCTTCGCCGGACTGGAAGAATCTCCCGGCGAGACCGTCACCTGGAAAGGCCGGCGCTTCAAGGAATACCGCGGGATGGGTTCGTTGGGGGCGATGGTCAAAGGCTCCGCCGAGCGTTACGGGCAGTCGGCGTCAACGTCCAGGGGCAAGCTCGTACCCGAGGGTGTCGAGGGACGGGTTCCCTTCCGCGGACCCCTGGCTGATTTCGTTTATCAACTGGTAGGCGGGCTTCGCGCGGGAATGGGTTATTGCGGCGCGAAGAACGTCGAGGAACTGCGGACCGAGGCGACCTTTAACCGCGTGACCACGGCCGGCGTCGTCGAGTCCCATCCCCACGATGTGGTCATTACAAAGGAATCTACGAATTATGCCTTCGAATACCGAAATGAATAGTTGGGTGAACCACCAAGCGCCACGGGTTGTTTGTCTTCACGCATTTGGCGTCATTGCATTGACCACGCTCGTTGGCGGCTGTCAAACGATGGTTGATCCGTTCCGAGACGAACTCGCCGGAAAGCAAGCAATTACAACAGCCTCCGTCGAGAGCGTTCGCTCGCTGCATCTGATTCCGACGGTCCGTCAACGGGACTACACTCCGGTCGAACTCCTCGCCGAACCCGACGAGGTCACGCACCTCCCGCTCTATTTTGAGGATACCTTTGAGGACTGCGGGAGTGACGACGGCCAATTCGCTTGGACCGGCATGGACTATTGGCACCTGTTCTATTGGCGCGGGCGTTTCCTTTTCGATATTGTGGCCTTTCCCGTGAACGCCGTAGTAACACCGCCGTGGACGGTGATGGAGAGTGATGGTCGACTCAGCCGTCGGGTGTGGGGGTGCGATTTCGACTCCAAGCGGTCGGCTGAGCCGGCGGCGAATGAACCAGTCGAAGCGGATTCAACGGGAGGATGAACGCGATCGCGGATCTCCGTCCTTTGGCTTCCCGTTGTCCGGCCTGCGGACAACCCATCGACTCGCGGGTCGCCTCCCGCTGCCCGCTCTGCGGCTTCAAACTCGGCGATGAACAACTAACCGGCGCCGACGTCACACCCTATGGCAAGGCGTACGCTCAGGGTGAACCCGGTTGGTGGGCCATGTGCCGCTGGATCTGGTCCGCCGGGTCGGGACGTTTGCAACATATCGCCCCGATGCGCATGTCGGCAGCCGCGAAGCGGTTCGCGTGGATCAACACCCTGCTGCTCGCGATCAGCATTGCCGGGCTGCTAGCGACTCGCGTCGGGTGGCGCTCGGTGGGGTCGTCACCCGATCTTGAGCCGAGCAAATCGGTCAAACCGGTGGGCCGCGGGTGGTTGCACGTCGCCGCCGCTCCGCGCCCGCTCCCTCCGGGACAGGCCCCGCATATCGCCGTCGATCTTTGGTGGAATCCCGTTCAAGCCCTCATCGCCTCCATTATCGCGGGTCTCTCCGTACTCCTGCTGATTTGGCTCATCATTCTCGTCACCCGCTCCGGATTGAACATCGCACATACGACAGCGTACCGCGGTGAGCAGCGAATGTCGGCGGCGTTTCTCTATAGTACGGCCTGGTGGATCCCCGCACTGGCCGGGATCGTCATCTGTTTTCTGAGGCCACTTTCTTCCATCGGCCAATTAAGCGCGCAAAGCTGGTATCCCACCAACCGGGGGCTTTCGCTGCTCGCTGGCACGGTTGTTGGGCTGGCCGCGAGCCTTTGGTGGTTCTGGCTCATTCGACTCGGGGCCACCGCCCCGGCAAAGACTCGCGGCCGGGTCATGGCGTTCTGCATGTTGGGGATTCCATTGTTGCTGGCGGGCGCGGCGCTAGGCTGGTGGATCGGATTGGCGGTCTTACACGAGTTTCTTACCGTTCACTTGAACATACACTTTTGACGGAGCGACCATGAGTCCCGCAACCATCGTCATCCTCGACTTCGGCGGCCAATACGCGCAACTGATCGCCCGCCGGGTCCGCGAAAACCACGTCCACAGCTTGATTGTGCCGCCCGATGTCACCGTGGATGAACTTCGTCGCCACAACACCGTGGGTCTGATTTTTTCCGGCGGCCCGTCGAGTGTATATGCCGCAGACGCGCCGCGCTGCCGCCCCGAGATCCTCCAGGGCGGTTGGCCGATCCTGGGCATTTGCTACGGCCTGCATCTCATCTGCGACATGCTGGGCTGCAACGTAAAGCCCGGCGCGTCGCGGGAGTTCGGACGAACTCCGCTCGAAGTTCTCAACCCAGACGTGCTTCTCGCCCACGTGCCCGCGAAGTCTTCCGTCTGGATGAGCCACGGCGATATCGTGAAGGAGGTCTCCGATGACTTTGCCGCCCTGGCGCAGACCCCCAACTGCCCCTTCGCCGCCGCCAAGCACAAGTCCAAGCCCATCTTCGCTGTCCAATTTCATCCCGAAGTGACGCACACTCCTTGCGGCGCTCAAGTTTTCCGCAATTTCCTCTATGACATCTGCGGTTGCACCGGCGACTGGCAAGTGGGCAACGTGGTCAAGGACGGCATCGATGCCATTCGCCGCAAGGTGGGCGACACCGACCGCGTGATTTGCGGCCTGTCCGGCGGCGTGGACAGCAGCGTCGCCGCCGCCCTCATCCACGAGGCCATCGGCGACCGCCTCACCTGCATCTACGCGGACAACGGGCTGATGCGCAGCGACGAAACAGATATGGTGGAATCGACCTTCCGCCGGCACTTCAAGATCGATCTTCGCGTCGTGGACGCCACCGACCGTTTTCTGCAGCGCCTCGACGGCGTCGCCGACCCGCAGGAAAAGCGCCGCATCATCGGCCACGAATTTATCGAAGTCTTCAAGGCCGAAGCCAAAAAGATCAAGCACGCCCGCTTCCTCGCCCAGGGCACGCTCTACCCGGACGTGATCGAGTCCGGCCACAGCGTCTCCGGCCAGGCGGCCAACATCAAAATCCATCACAATGTCGGCGGCCTCCCCGCCGAGCTTGGCTTTGAGCTGGTCGAGCCGCTCCGCGATTTGTTCAAGGACGAAGTCCGCCGCGTCGGCGAGCACCTTGGCCTGCCAGAGGAAATTGTATGGCGACACCCCTTCCCCGGTCCGGGTCTTGCGGTCCGCGTCATCGGCCCCGTCACCCGCGATCGACTCGCCGTCCTCCGCGCCGCGGACGCCATCATCATCGAGGAAATCCGCGCCGCGGGATGGTACAACAAGATCGCCCAGGCTTTCGGCGTCTTGCTGCCCGTGAGCACCGTCGGTGTCATGGGCGACTACCGCAGCTACGCCGGCCAGCACGTCGTGGCCGTCCGCTTCGTGGAGTCCACCGACTTCATGACCGCCGACTGGGTGCACATCGACTACGAGATTCTCGCCCGCATCTCCAACCGCATCATCAATGAAGTGGACGGCGTCAACCGCGTGGTCTACGACATTTCCAGCAAACCACCCGCGACCATCGAGTGGGAATAGCGGCTATCCGAAAACCACGCGAGCCGCGAACTCCTGGTTTTTGTATAGCGAGCCGCTGCCCCCGACTCCGATCGGGCTTCAGCCCGCGCGGACTTACGGCCATGGAGCCCGTTTCCGCGTCTGGCAGAGTGCTACACGATTTCCGATCTTGCTCTCGATAAAGACGTGTTGGGACAGCTTCCAGTGCGGTTGGCATGGACCGGCCTTTTCAAGTCCAACCCGTCACGGCCTATTCGTTGCAAGAAGTCCCGGAACGGGAAGCCCGTGCTGCTATTCTAGGACGTATTCGATACCCGCCGGCTCCACTGATCTATTAGCTTTAACGGCCATGTAAGGGCATCCAGCAAGAATTCTCGATTTTTCATAGGTATCCGCGAACTTTCCAGCCCCAAAACCGTCATCACTCTGATAGAATGGACGTTCGCAGTTTGATCCCTTAAAGGGACCGAGCGGCCGTCGCGCACGGATCCAGACTTCGGCGGTCTCGCGATGGGCCGTTTCAAAGACATGCCCCGACTCCGATCGGGGGCAGGCTGAGGGGACATGGCCGCACAATTCCGGTTTAGGGATGCGCAGTCCCTTTCGGCGTAATCGGTATTCAAAAAGGGGCGCACGCCTCGTGTCATGCCATCGAATGTCGCTGGCATCGTGGAACAATCGCCCCCTCACCTAGCAAAGGAGACTTGGTCATGAGATCCCCATCCACACGACGCAGGCCCGTCCGTCGAATCGCCATTGGAACGGCGACCCTATCCCTTGTTGGAATCGGGAGCCTGTTGGCGCTTGGCGCATCCTGGGCGCCCAACCCCGCGGCAGCCAACCCGAGCGCGATGACACGAACGTCGGAGCTGACTTCGGGAATGGGCTGGGTCCGTCTCGCTGGCAACCGTTTCTCGGCAATCGAACTCGAGCAATCAGTCGACGCCCTTTCTCCTGGATTATTCGGCGGAGAGCCCTCTCAACCCGCAGAGCCGGCGCCTGTTCCCGGCGCCGTTTGCTGTGTGACATCGGGCGGAAGCTGTATTGTGCAAGGTGGATCCAAGTGCCCGTCGGGAAGCACTCAGAAACCCTGCCCATGTCTGGAGCCTATTTGAGAAACGGCTTGTCTGCGTGTCATGAAAGAGTGTCTTATTGATTCCTTGTCGCCGCCAGGGGAGGGCGAGCGCTATTTGCCTGGCTTGAGATTTCAGGGTACGCGCGGAGAAAAGAACACGACGTCCGTTCCCGGTTGGCCCCAAACGCCGGGATTCGCTTCGTCGTCAACTCCGTCCTCGTTAACGGAGTAGAGAACCGGGTTGCCTCTTGCCGTCCGGTATCCGAATTCGACACGGGTGTAGGGATCAACCATGATCGCGGATTCGGATTGGGGAATGACTTCCTTCAGTTGAGGGGGCCAAGCCCCGTGGTCAAGATGATGGCGACAAAGAAACGCCGCGATTAAGGCCGTGTTTCGCATCGCCTCAACCCGCGCCTGAAGAGTCAGTCCGGGCACGAGGTCCGGCAACAATGGCGTCAGTATCCTGGTCGCATTGCGACGGCCAAGATTCGACCGCAGAGCCGCGTAACGGGAAGAAACATCTCGAATCGGAAGTTCTCCCAGCGTTTCGGCCTCCTGCGTAAAGCTTTCAATAAATTCCGACACATCGTCCAATGAAACGTCCAGGGAGCCCGGGCCGTTGCCATCGGGCGAATTCCAAATACTCCGTGCAAACCCGGGGAGGCGCGCGTCCAAGGCCTCCAAATCCAAGTATTGATGCCCGCCCAATTTGCCGGCCCGCAAGATGCCTTCGAAGAGCTGCGATAACTTCAATCGCTCGGCAATGACCGCCTCCTTGTAACTTGGCAACGGTGGGTCCGAGGCGGCCCACGCGATGTACGGCTCTATCCGACGACCCTGTTCCACGGTTGCTTCGAAGATGAACAGAAGAACCTCGTAGGTTCGCATCCGCGACGTAGTCGATGCTTCCTTGTGGTAAACAGTGCGCCCGTCGCCCAGGTCCAGTGCAATGGATCGAGCCGCGGTCAAACTCGTGATCGCTCGCCTGTCATCACGGGCGTGAAAATGGTGCAGAGCTCGAGCCGCAAGCGCCCTACAGCATTGTTCTGCCTCTCCGACATTCACCGGAAAATTATAAATGATCCAGTCAGGATGCCCGGTCTCGATCTTGTTTCCAAAGTTGAACCTGTAGCTTCGAGATGCATCTTCGATTCCACCCAGTTGATGACGCCTCGCCTCCAACCATGCCTCACTTTCGGCGAATCCGGCGCTGCCGACAAGGTGCATGGATCGTTCGATCTCGTCGGGAATGTCCATGACGGCGTCGTGAAGAAGTTGCGCCGGAATAGGTTGGAGCGGCAGTTGCAGCCGCTGAACCGCTGGATGGAAGGGATGGGTTTCTCGCACCTGTCGGACGGCGTTCGAGAACCGTTGCAATTCATCGAGTTTCTCCACGATGTATTGCTGGCTGCCGCGTACCAGTTGGGATCGAATCTCCGTCGTGGCCCGCGCCGACGTCGCTTCCGCGTAGAGAACCGTGATCGTCGCCGCGAAAGATGCCAAGACAATCGCCGCCAACCCCGCCGCCGCGGTTTGCCACCGATACCGGCGCAGAGTCATTCGCAGAAGGTACCATCGGCTGTCGCGCTTGGCTTCGATGGCTTCGCCGGCAAGATAGCGATGAAGATCCTCTCCGAAAGCGGCGGCCGACTGATAGCGGCGGTCGGGGTCCTTCTGCAGGGCGCGCAAGAGGATGGTGTCCAAATCGTCGTCGATATCCGCCCGAATCGCCGAAGGCCGTACCGGCATGGTATTCAGAATGTGGTCCGCGATTTTGGCCTTGGCCACGCCGTCGATGGGGTATGGGTAGGCGTCGGTCAGCGCTTCGTACAGAATAACTCCGAGCGCGTAGACATCGCTGCGCACGTCCAATAGACCGGAGTCGCGACGGACTTGTTCCGGAGATGCATAGTGCCACGTCCCCGCAAAGATGCCGATCTGGGTCATCCTCGGCTCCGTGGCCGATTCCTCGTCCACGATCCGCTTGGCGAGACCGAAATCGAGAATATGGGCTTTCCCCTCGGAATCGACGATGACGTTGGTCGGCTTCAGGTCCCGGTGAATCACGCCATGCTGATGCGCGTAGTTCACGCCGTCGCAAACCTGCAACAGAAGTCGGATCGTTTCATCAACGGCCAGCGTTCGAGAGCCCAGGTAGACGTCGAGTGGTACACCCTCGACGTATTCCATGGCGAAGAAATCCCGCCGATGGTCCTGTCCGCACTCGAAGATGGCGACGATGTTGGGGTGCTTGAGTTGAGAGGCGATCTGGATTTCGTTTTCGAAACGGCGTCGCTCCACAACCGATGCAAACGCCCCCTCGCGAATGATCTTCAAGGCGACGATTCGTTTCGTTCCCAGTTGTTCCGCCTTGTAGACGACGCCCTGGCTGCCATGACCAAGCTCCTCCAGGACCTTGAATCGCCCGATCGCGGGAAGTTGCGTGGAGGAATCGGCCCCGCCGACTGGCCTATTCCCGCCGCTGGAAGTGTTCGCGTGCAACCCATCCAGGCTGCGATTGAGAAGAGACCCCCTTTCACAGGCAATTCTCGTGTCCACAAACTCGAGATCTTTGAAGAACTGTCCCAGCTCCTCGGAAAACTCGGGGTGCCTTGAGAGATACTCGAGAGGTGCCGGCTGCTCATTGGCTTCGCGCCGGGTTAAAAAATCTTCCACGATCGCTTCCAGTGCGGGCCAGGAACGGGCGGCCATCACTCTTCCTCCCCGAGCCGGTCGCGAAGCATGGCCACCGCCCGGGCGATCAGGCGGCAAGTCGCTCCCTTGGTGAGGTTCATGCGCTGGGCGACTTCGGCCAGCGGTCGTTCCTCGATTCGATAGAGTTGCAGGACCAACCGGTAGTGCGGCGGGAGCCTGCCGATGGTCTGCACCACGGAATCGCTCCATTCACTGCTCGCCACCGCGCTGGACGGCGTGCGATTGGGTGCAAAGAGTCTGCTTTCGCTGACTCCGGTTCCGGACGAAAACATCCTCCGAATCCGCACCGTCGACGGTCGTTCTTTGGGATCCCGCAGCGACTGGGAGATGACTCGCCGAGCGATGGTGGAAACCCAGGCTATGAAACCGGCGTCGTCGACGTACGCGAAGTTCTCCGCGCTCGCCAGCGCAGCAATCGCAGTCTGTTGAAAAAGGTCATCCGCCGTGGTGCGCTGGAGAACAGCGGGACCGCAACGTCGGTCGATGAACCGCCGGATTTGCTCCTTGTGCTCCGATAGCAGTTTATCGACCGTCCGAACCTGGGGCAAATTGTTGTTGGGTTCGCCGTACTCCGGCAACCGATTTTGCCAAGCAGAATCTAGACAATCGCCATCCACAACGAGCATCAATGCTAGCGGAAACACCCTGCATCCACAATCCGGGGCAAGATGGACAAGAATCGCCGACATTCGGTCACTAGAGCATTCTCGGTTTTTGTATAGCGAGCCGCGGGCTTCAGCCCGCGCGGACTTACGGCCATGGAGCCCGTTTCTGCGTCTGGCAGAGTGCTACACGATTTCCGATATTGCTCTAGGGCCAATTTCCAAATTCTCTTCAAAAATCGCGTACATGGGTGGGGTCGCCGCGCCATAGAGAGATTGAGGGATTACTGCAAATGCTGAACGGACAGACCGATTAGGAGACCACCCGCCCAGCTTATGAGACCAGCCGATCCATTCGCAACCGGAGTCGGGCAGGATCCGAGGATTCCCCGGCAACATGGACTTCTCGGTCAGAGCGCCGGTACGGCACCACCCCCTATCGTCTTTGTCGTCGACGACGACCCGACCGTCCGGCAAATGCTGGGGTGGCACATTGAATCCGAAGGGTTTGGCGTCGAATGCTTTGCCTCAGCGGAAGAATGCCTCAGGGCGATCGATTCAACGATGCCGGAGTGCGTTGTTGTAGACATCGGCCTTCCCGGACGGAGCGGTATCGAGCTTGCGGAGGAACTCAACGACAAGTGCGCGACAACGTCCGTAATTTTTTTCACAGGAAACGAGGATGCAAAGATCGCAGACCAGGCGATGAAGACCGGAGCGCAGGTTTATTGCGCGAAATCGCGAGGACCTGAGGCTCTGGTGGCTTGCGTCAATGAAGTAATACGCTCGGATCGGCGCGAGCGGCAAGAGTTCGTCCGAACCCAGGAGACTTCCGGTCAAATGCTCGAACTGACCCCGCGGGAACGAGAAGTGCTCGAATTGCTCATCCTGGGTTACACAAACCGACAAGTCGGGGTGCTTCTTGGAATCAGTTCCAAGACGGTGGCGACTCACCGGGCGAGTTTGATGAGGAAATCCCAGTCTGATTCGATGGCCACCCTGATGCATCGCTGGCAGGAGTATCGAGCGGGCGTTCAGACACCGGTTGGCTGACGCGTACCATCTGGCACGGCGGCCTATTGCTGTGCTTGAATTGAAACCTTCATTCTACCGAAGAACGTCGGGCCGCCTGCCGCCAATTCCTAGGTTCGACAAAGAAAAAGCACAAGTACATCTGGGGCGCATGCAGGACGCTCCCTCAATGCACCAGTGCCGTGAAAAACCGACCGAACTATGTAGTTTCCCTCGCCGACCAGCCCCTATCCGGTAGATCGATATGCGAAATCGCGTCGCAACGGACCATGATCGATTCTTGGTCGCGCGTGCCGGTCGCCTCGTACACGGTCGCATTGGTGAGGAGCAAGAATCCTTCCTTGCAGTCGCGGATGGTGTCAGAAGGTCGGATGGCAGAGCTGGTGTTAACGGCCACGTGTAAGGTCCCAGCGATCCGCACACCCGTGACCAAATAAATCGTCAGCTCACAGCACTTGGTCGACTTATCGATGCCTTGCTGCTTGAGCACACTCATTTCACAGTTAACATCGGCAGAACAAATGCACCGTGGCGGTCCGATAAGGAGGTCGCTGTGTAAATGTCAGGCTGTGTTCAAACGGCAGGTCTGGAGGGGTCATAAGGCCGGCCTAGAGAGAGTGTTTGCGAACTCACGGCAAGACCAAGTAAAGCGATCGATAGGACTACGCGGACCGCCCAGCCCCACCGTGCCGGGGAACGGCGAATCGCCTGATCGAACGACGGAATGGCACCTTTCTTCATCTGCCCTTCGAGCAGCATCCAACGTATATAACCCACCAAGCCGCCCGGCGGATGGCGTTCGCGAATGAATGCCCGGACCTCCTGGGCGACGGCGGCGCGGTATTCGTCCGGGCTGCGCCCACCGATGTCTCGAGCGCGCTGAACCGCTTTCGCGGCGATGTCCAAGGGAAAATCCCGGCTTTCTTTTGCGATGGATGCGGTCCAGCATATGCCGACGAGCAGGGTTGTCCCAGTCAGAACCGCAAATCGCCCGTAGGGTCTGCCGGGGGACGCGATGCGAAACGTCACGGCGCCGATGACCAGCCCAAACAACATGAAGAAGAACAAGCCGAGGTAAAATGGCAACAAGGCCGCATAGGACAAGAGCCACGCAAGGGGGAGCGAGACGATCACCCCAACGGCCGTCGCGGACCACCATCGAGCGTGGGAACGCGCCTGCAATACTTCAACGATTGAACGCGTCGCCCCGGATGGTGTTGGCCTGCTTGCCATATTGGCGCCTATCTTCAACCATCCGCTTTTCGTCCGCAACATGGTGAAAACATGCGACTGGGTCGGTGCGTCCGCTCAGCGACGTACCGTTACTCCGCCGCCTTGTTTGCCGCGGGCGGGCTCGGCTTCGCTCTTGGCGGATTGAGGGGTCTGACCGCATCGGGATTCTCGATGATTTGAACAATAAGGGTGACGTTTGGTTCGAGCACCTCTAGTTTACTGGACTCGGTGACCTCACGCCATCGACGTTCAACCAATGGCGGTGGTGGCGAAGGTTGCAAATGCACATGGTTCGCCGCGGATGCATTGGACGGCTTTCCGGCTCCCTCGGCCGGAATCTTGGCCCTTTCCGCTTCGGCGGCGAGCGTTCTCTCGGCCGCTACATCCGTCGAATCAATTAAGCCGACATCGCCAGCGCGTTCCGTGGGAGGACCGCCCTGTTTGACGGCGGCCCCGGACTCCGAGGATAGGAGCTTGGGGTCGATGCCCACGATTTTCAGCAAGCCGTCGGTTAGCGCGTCGTCACGAGTCTCAGATTTGTTAATTGCCAGGTCGGTACCCTCAATGGAACCAGTCTCGTCGTTGCGCATCGTCCCTTCCCCGGGCACGTCGGCCTGACGTTGTTCACCAAGAAGTTGCACGACGCTGCGACTCTTCGCGACGCCCTGAACGGAGATAGGACCGGCTACCATCGCAACCGAGTCACCCAGCCCACCCTCTGCAGCGAGGTCGGTCAGCAAGTGGTCAATCTGGCGCGGCGACGCATGGACAAGAATCTGATCCTCATTGGCTGCTTTGAAGTTCACACCGGCTTTCCCCTGAAAAAAGAACCGTGTCCCGGAAGGCGTGCGGGCGCCGGACGGCGATGCGAGGTCCGAAACCTGTTGATTGGATAATGCGACCGCGACTCTCGTTGCGACCTTCTCCCTCTCCGCCTGGTTGCGTACCGTGACTTGCAGGCGTAAAGGCTCAAAAGTGAAAGTCTGGTCTCGCAGCGCATTGGGATCCAGCCCGTTACGAAGCTGCTGATCAACGCTTGCCAATGTCGCAGATTTAACGATTCCCCCAGCGCCAGATCCAACCTCCATAGGAATTCGTCCGGTTAACGGCGTCCCATTCGCCGCGATATCCCTCACCCGCGAAGCCAGGGCCTCGGCAGTTTCTGCATCGCTGGCCCGCGAGCCTCCTTCCACCTTCACGTCGGCGTCAAGGACTTCATGCTGGGCCAATTCAGCGCCGCTTTTGGAACCGTGTCGGGTCTGTTCATTCGTAAACCACCATCCGGTTAGGACGACCAATCCCACCATGGCCGCCATCGAAAGTCGCGCCACCCACGTCATTCTACCGTGAGTCTGGTGAGGACGAGGCTCCGGAAGTTCGTCGAGCAAGACGGTTCGTTCGAGGATCGCCGTCGTATCGCCCAGGATTGATGACGGCGCGGCATGGCGCGGAAGCGACGAAACGGCCTGTGCGGTCCGCCGCAGGTCCGCAAGCAACTGACGCGCCGATTCATCTTCACGCAACACCCGCTCGATGATTTGCCGCTCGCGCGGGTCAAGCTCGCCGTCGATGTAACCCGACAACAATTCGCCCAACTGTTCTCCATCAATCCTGGCCATGACCGAACCCTATTCCCTTTCCCGCGTCAGCGCGGGATCAATCGCCTGTTGCAGCGCAATTCTCGCACGAAACAACCGCGATTTCACCGTCCCCGGCGGGACCTGCAGGATCGACGCGATCTCCTGATAGTCAAATCCCTCGATGTCCCGCAACACAACGACCGCGCGTTGATCTTCATCCAACGATTGCAACGCGTGGGCAACAGCCCGGTGCAGCTCAGCTTCGTCAGGCCCGCGGGTTGGATCGTCGATGGACTCGTTCCTCGCCCGCCTGGCCAGCTCGTCCGTCTGTGCTCCCGTTTCCCCGGCGTTCGCATCCAGCGGCAGCGTTCGACGCCGACGGACGTTGCGGCGATGCGAAAGCGACAGGTTGACGGCCACGCGAAAGATCCAGGTGTAGAACCCGCTCTGACCGCGGAAGCCGCTCAGCCCTTCGAACGCCTTGAGGAATGCTTCCTGTGTCAGGTCGCGAGCGTCTTCCAGATGGCCGCAAATCCGCCAACAGGCGTTGAAAACCCGGTCCTGGTACTTGCGAACCAGCTCCCCATACGCCTCAGTCTGCCCACGCTTGACCCTGTCGATCAGAATGTCGTCCCCCACTTGGGCTGACCCAGGCGATCGTCCGCAAACTTCACCATTCCTTGGATTTGGACGCTCAATCATCGCTGGAGTTCCCGTTCGGCGAGAAGACGGACCCGCGGCAAGGTCCGATAGCTTTGCATGGATATCATCTCTCGCCGTCTCTGCGGGGTCAACGATACGGGCGGTTCCCAAGAATTGGGGTTATAATGTCCGGACTGGCCGGCCCGCCGGACCGAGCTGCCGGTTGTATCTGCCGAAAGGGAAATATCGGGAAATTACCATGCCGACACTTGTTGAAGACTTCAAAGTAGCGGATCTGACATTGGCCGACTTTGGCCGCAAGGAAATCGTCCTTGCCGAGCACGAGATGCCCGGGCTGATGGCCGTCCGCGAAGAGTATGGTCCCGGCAAGCCACTCACCGGGGCGCGCATCACCGGCTCTCTGCACATGACCATCCAGACAGCCGTGCTTATTGAGACGCTCGTTGAGCTAGGGGCCGACGTTCGTTGGTGCAGTTGCAACATCTTCAGCACGCAGGACCACGCTGCGGCGGCGATCGCCAAGGTGGGTACGCCGGTCTTCGCCTGGAAGGGCGAGTCGCTGGAAGAATATTGGTGGTGTACGAACCAGGCACTTCTGTTTCCCGAAGGCGGACCGAACCTCCTGGTTGACGATGGAGGCGATGCAACGCTGCTAATTCACATGGGCTATGAAGCCGAAAACGTTTTCGCCAAGTCGGGGAAGCTGCCCGACCCCGACCGGGCCGACAATGAAGAAGTGGCGATCATCCTGGCCTTGATCCGCGAGGAATTGCAAAAAGACCCGCAGCGATGGCATCGCATGGTCAAGGAAATTGTCGGAGTCAGCGAGGAGACTACGACCGGAGTCAAGCGGCTATACCAGCGGCAGGCCGAGGGTACGCTGCTCTTTCCCGCGATCAACGTCAACGACAGCGTCACCAAGAGTAAATTCGACAACATTTACGGTTGCCGGCACTCCCTTGTTGACGCCATCAACCGAGCCACCGACGTGATGCTCTCCGGAAAAGTCGCCGTCGTCTGCGGCTACGGCGACGTCGGCAAAGGCTGTGCTCAGAGCCTTCGCGGCCAGGGGTGCCGAGTCGTCGTTACCGAGATTGACCCCATTTGCGCTCTGCAGGCCGCGATGGAGGGGTATATGGTGCTGGCGCTGGAGGACGTGCTGTCCACCGCCGACGTGTTCGTGACCGCCACGGGCAACAAGGACATCATCCTCGCCACGCACATGGCCAAGATGAAAAATCAGGCCATCGTCTGCAACATCGGCCACTTCGATAACGAGATCGACATGGCGGGTTTGAAGCGATTCCCCGGCGTTCGCAAGGAAAACATCAAGCCGCAGGTGGACAAGTGGGTCTTTCCCGACGGCCATTGCATTCTGGTCCTGGCCGAAGGCCGCCTCGTCAATCTCGGCTGCGCCACCGGGCATCCCAGCTTCGTGATGAGCAACAGCTTCACCAACCAGGTGATTGCCCAGATGGAGCTGTGGCAGAACTCTGCGAACTACGAGAAGAAGGTGTATGTCCTGCCCAAGCACCTCGATGAGAAGGTCGCGCGATTACATCTCGCCAAGCTTGGCGCAAAGCTTACCAAGCTCCGCCCCGATCAGGCCGAATACATCAGTGTTCCCGTTGACGGACCGTACAAGTCCGAACACTACCGTTACTAAACGAATTGAATTTGTTTTCCGGGCTGTGCAGCTTCGCGCGGTTTGGTAGGATACGGCCATGGCAAAGCGACGACGATGGGTTTACTTATTCGGAAACGGTCGGGCTGACGGGCGCGGGGATCAGAAGGAACTGCTGGGCGGCAAGGGCGCGGGCCTGGCGGAGATGACGCGGATCGGCCTGCCGGTGCCCGGCGGGTTCACCATTACCACCGAGGCCTGCGCGGCCTACAACCAACGCGGCCAATCCTGGCCGATGGGTTTGGAAAAGGAAGTCCGAGACAACCTTTCTCAGCTCGAGCGCGCCGCTAAGAAGAAACTCGGCGCGGCGAAGAATCCCCTGCTGGTCTCCGTCCGGTCCGGCGCGGCCCGGTCCATGCCGGGAATGATGGAGACGATCCTCAACCTGGGTCTCAACGACGCCTCCGTGGAAGGTCTGTCCAAGGCGTCGTCCAACCGCCGATTTGCACTCGATGCTTATCGGCGCCTCATCATGATGTATGGCTCGACGGCCAAGGGCATCCACCGCGAGCTCTTCGAGACCGCATTCGACGAAATCAAGAATACCCGGACCCGCCGTCGCCTGGGCCGATCGCTTGAGGGGAAGGTCCTCGATACCGAGGTGACCCACGAGGAACTCGAAGAGCTGGTGACTCATTTCAAGGAGATTTATCGGCGGCAATGTGGTGAGGAATTCCCCCAGGATCCGTTTGAGCAATTACGGGGGGCGATCAACGCGGTGTTTGACAGTTGGATGGCCGACAAGGCCGTCACGTACCGCCGCGTCGAAAACATCACCGGCCTATCGGGCACCGCCGTCAATGTCTGCCAGATGGTCTTCGGCAACATGGGCGATGACTGCGGCACGGGGGTCTGTTTTACCCGCGATCCAAGCACCGGCGAGTGCGTTTTCTACGGCGATTTTCTCATCAACGCACAGGGGGAGGACGTCGTAGCCGGCACGCGCACGCCGCTGCGACTGGAGGAACTCCGTACGCTCATGCCCGCGGTGTACGAACAATTGGAGGCCATGCGCGTGATCCTTGAAGTCCACTACAAGGACATGCAGGACCTCGAATTCACGATTGAGCGCGGCAAGCTTTACATGTTGCAGTGCCGAACCGGGAAGCGTTCGCCGCAGGCGGCCTTCAAAATCGCAGTCGATCAGGCAACTAAGCCGCTTCTTTCCGCTCCCGCCACGAAGCGCCTGGTGAAAAAGAGATTCCTGCCGAAGAAATTCGCCACCGCGGCGGCGAAGCCGATCATCACAAAGGAGCAAGCCATTCAGCGAATCAGTGCCGCGGACGTCGAGCGTCTTTTCTTTCCAGTCCTCGATCCCAATTATTCGCCGAACGAACTGCGTCGTCGTCAGATGGGCGAGGGGATTGGGGCGGTCCCCGGCGCGGCAGGCGGACAGGTGGTCTTCACCGCGGAGGCCGCGGAGCTTTGGTCGAAAAACGGGGCAAGCGTCATTCTGGTTCGCAAGGAGACTTCTCCCGAAGACGTCGGAGGCATGTACGTCGCCGCCGGGATTCTGACCGCCACGGGAGGAAAAACCTCACACGCCGCGGTTGTCGCCCGTGGCTGGGGCAAGTGCTGCGTCGTGGGCTGTGAGGAGCTTGTCATCGACTACAATGCCAAGAGATTGACACTCAACGGCCGAACCATGCGCGAGGGAGATGCCATGACCCTCGACGGAGGCAGCGGCCGGATCTTTGATGGATCAATTCCTTTGGTCCGCCCGCCGTCGCCTCCCGAGTATGACACCCTCATGGAATGGTGCGATCAGCGGCGTCGCCTGCTCGTCCGGGCGAACGTCGACACGCCCACTGACGCCGAGAAAGCCATCGAGCTGGGCGCCGAGGGGATCGGTCTTTGCCGCACCGAACACATGTTCTTCGACCCGACCCAGCCTCTGCGCATTCGCGCCATGCGGGAGATGATCGTTGCCGACGACGAAAACGCACGCCGCCGGGCGTTGGAAAAACTTCTGCCCTTCCAGCGCGACGACTTCGAGGGGATTTTCAAGGCCATGGCCGGACGCCCGGTCACCGTTCGCCTGCTCGATCCGCCGCTGCACGAGTTTCTGCCGCAGCACGACAACCCGGAAGGTCAGCAGGCCGTCGCCGATGAGCTGAACGTCCACATCCGAGAGGAAATGTCGAAAACTTCGCCGTGGGACATGGATTCCCGTCGAGCCTTGGAATCCAAACGCATCACGATCGAGGACATTCAGCGTCGTGTCGATCAGCTACACGAGGCCAATCCCATGCTGGGCCATCGCGGCTGTCGTTTGTGCATCACTTTTCCCGAAATCCTGGAGATGCAGGTGCGGGCGATCATGGAAGCCGCCGTGCGCTGCAAGGAACAAGGCGTCGAAGTCCTCCCCGAAATCATGATTCCCCTGAGCATCGATCCCAAGGAGCTGTCCATCCTCGTGGAACGCACGCGGGCGGTCGCTGATTCGATTCTGCGGGAGAACAAGAGCAAGCTTACCTATCTCGTCGGCACGATGATCGAGACGCCGCGGGCGGCGTTGCTCGCGGACGCTATGGCCGATTCCGCCGAGTTTTTCAGTTTCGGCACCAACGACCTCACCCAACTGACAATGGGCCTTTCCCGCGATGACGCCGGACGCTTCCTTCCCGATTATCTTTCCGAGCCGCGCGCTTCAGCCCCCGCGACCACGGTTCCGAGTGCGGCCAAGGACACCGTGCCACAGGCGGCATCCAATCGAATATCGCCGCAGGCAGGCCCGATTTTCTCGCACGATCCGTTCCAATCTCTCGACGCTGACGGCGTGGGAGCGCTAGTAAAAATGTCCGTGGAGAAGGGCCGATCATCCCGTCCCAAGCTCAAGCTGGGCATTTGCGGAGAGCACGGCGGCGACCCTCAGTCCATCCAATTCTGCGAGCAGGTCGGATTGGACTATGTGTCATGCAGCCCGTTCCGCGTCCCCGTCGCCCGCCTCGCGGCGGCCCAGGCCGCCATCGCCACTGGTATAGAGCCTCGCAAGAAGACATCTCCGAAATCTCGCGCGAAGGCCAGACCGGCCCGTGCCCCGAAGCCGCGCTCCGCTGGGAAACTCCGTGCAAAGTCCAAGTCCGCCGCCAGGATCGTGCGCGCGACCGCCAAGTCCCATACCGGAACTCAGCAGAATCGTGTTCCTGTGACGGTGTAAGTCGATCTCTCTGTATTTCTATGGACTCTTTGACAGGCTCTTGTGGATTGTTTCCAACCACGCATCGGTCTTGATGAACCCGTTGCCCCAGCTTTTCCAGGGGTCGGGCACGCTCTCGGCCTTGATTTTTTCAAGCGACTTTCCCGCAGCGACGCCCTTTTTCACGATGTCGGTCGTTTCCACCAACATGCGATGAAAGGTCTTGAGGTCGTCCGGCGTTGAGATCGGTCCGTGGCCGGGGATGATCTTCGCATCGGGTGGAAGTTGGGCGATCACATTGGCCACGTTCTTGGCCATCCTCTCCACATCGCCGCCGTGATCCAGATCGACGAAGGGAAACATCCCCGCGAACATGTGGTCGCCCATGTGCACGACGTTCGACTTGGTAAATACAACGACGCAGTCGCCATCCGTGTGACCGTTGGGGAGATGGATCACGCGAATCTCCTCGTCGTTGAAGTGCAGGGACAGCGACTCGTCGAAGGTGATCACCGGCAGCCCCTCCTTGGGCAGCGGCTCGACCGGCTGACCGAACAACTCCTGCTTCACGCTTAGCCGATTCCGAACGTTGGTATGGGCGATGATGGTGCCGTCGCGGCCGAAGTGCGGATTGCCCCCGACGTGATCACCGTGCCAGTGGGTGTTGAGTATGAACTTGGGCTTGTCGCCGCCAAGCTTGCCCAGGGCGGCCTTGATCTTGTCGGCCAGCGGTGCGAATTGATCATCCACGATAAGGATGCCATCGGACCCGACGGAGACGCCGATGTTTCCGCCGCGGCCCTCCAGCATGTAGACCTTCCCCGCCACGAGCGTTGTCTTGATCTCCACCTTGGAGAAATCCTGTTGACCATCGGCGTGACCGGCGGCGAATAAGACGGCAATAAGTAGAGCGTGCCTGCTCATGATTGATTCTCTCCGAATTCACATTTTGTCCGTAAGGCCGAACCCACGGGGGATTATAGCGGCAGCCGTTCCAACACAAAGTGTCCATGGCGGATGCCCAGACGCCAGAGCCACTCCTTCATCGTGCAGTAGGAAATGGGCAGGACGAACAATGACAATAGTTCGATCGTGAGGCCGCCGACGCAGGGAAGTGCGATCGGGATCATCACGTCCGCACCACGGCCGTCGCTGGTGAGCACCGGCATGAGCGACAACACTGTTGTTGCCGACGTCATCAGGCACGGCCGGACCCGCTGCACGCCCGCGCGCACCACGTGCTCCCGGATATCCTGGATGCCCTGGACAGAACGACGCTCAAACTCCTGGTTCAAGTAAGTTGCAAGAACGACGCCGTCATCGGTCGTAACGCTGAACAGGGCGATGAATCCTACCCACACCGCCGCGCTCAGGTTGTACTGTTGGAAGTGCAGCAACTCCCTCACGTTCACGCCGAAAACCTCAAAATTGAAAAACCACGGCTCGGCGATCAGCCACAGTCCGATGAATCCGCCGGCCCAGGCCACCGGGATGCCGCTGAATACGATCAGCGAGATCGGCACCGAACGAAACTCGAAGTAGAGCAGGATGAACAGCAGGAAAAGGCTGAGTGGCAAGATGACGGACAGCCGCTCCTGGAATCGCACCTGATTTTCGTAGTTGCCTGCGAACTTGTAGTGTACGCCCGGCGGGAGGGTCAGTTCTCCGTCCGCGATCCTGGACTGCAGCAGGGCCTGGGCGTTTTCCACCACGTCCACCTCGGCGTAGCCGGGCACCTTGTCGAAAAGGACATAGGAGACGAGGAAATTGTCCTCGCTCTTGATGTCTTCCGGGCCGCGGACGTACTGAATGGTTGCGAGTTGGCTGAGCGGAACCTGCTCGCCGCCCATTCCCGGCACGGCGATGCGTTCCATGGCCTCCACGCTGTCGCGGAGCTCACGAAGGTATCGAACGCGAACAGGATAACGCTCCCGACCTTCGACCGTCGTTGTCGCCCGCATGCCACCCAAAGCGATTTCAATGACATCCTGGACATCGCGGATGTTGACGCCGTGCCGGGCGATGCGCTCGCGGTCGATGTCGATCTCCCAATAGGGCTTCCCCACGACGCGGTCCGGAATCACCGCGTCCTTGGCGACTCCGGGAACCAGCTTGAGCAGTTCGGCGATCTGATAGCCGACTTGTTCAATCTCTTCCAGCGTACGCCCGAACACCTTGACGCCCATCGGCGCTCGCATCCCGGACTGAAGCATGACGAGCCGGGCGGAGATGGGTTGAAGCAGGGGAGCGCCGGTGACGCCGGGGAAGTCCGCGGCCTTCTGCACTTCACGCCAGATGTCCACGGTGGACCGAATGTGGTCGCGCCATTGGCGGATGGGCTGACCCTTCTCATCGAGCACATAGTCCTGCGTAACCGGATCCAACTTGTATTCGGTCTTATACAGGATGACGGTTTCGATCATGGAAATGGGCGCCGGGTCGAGGGCCGTTTCGGCCCGGCCGATCTTGCCCACGACGCTTTCCACCTCGGGAATGTCACGGATGGCTCGGTCCTGAGCCGCCAACGCATCGATGGTCGTGCCGATTCCGGCGTGGGGCATGATCGTCGGCATGTATAGGAATGAGCCTTCATCCAAAGGCGGCATGAACTCCCGCCCCAGCCCGGGGAACTCGTTCACACCGGCGGTCCAGAGCTTCTGATAGATGCCGGGTTCCGCGCCGGGTGTCGGCTTCGGCCGTGGAAGCCAGCCGAGCGTCCGGTCAAAGCCGAGCCACACCGTCAGACCGAGCAGAAAGACGCACGTTGGAATGCTGAAAAAAAGTAACTTGTGGGCCAGGAAGAAGCGCATGATACGGGGATAGAACTCGATGAACACCACGCGCAGGCTGGCCCAGGCGAGGTTGATACCCAAAACGATGATCAGGTTCCGAGTGAATCCAGCGCCGGGACCCAGGGGCATCCAATGCCCGGTCAAGAGGATCACCACTGCGCCCATGACCGCGACACTTCCCCCAAGCCCGACCCAACGCATCGCCCCCTGGGGAATTCTGGGCTCAATGAGAGAATAGATTCCATATGCGGCGGCGGCAGTACCGGCCCAGTACCAACCGAATGCCGCGCCCGCGATCCCCCCCGCGACAAATACGCCGGGAACGATGTAACGCTTCAGTCCGGCAAGGCGTCCGATCGGAGTGAATACAAGCAACGCCAACGTAGGTAGCACGAGCATGGCCACGAGCAGCGAGCCCAGCAGGGCGAATGTCTTAGTGTAAGCCAGCGGACGAAAAAGCTTGCCTTCCGGACCTTCCAGTGCAAACACGGGAAGGAAGGCGATGACGGTCATCAAGATCGCCGTCGTGACGGCGGAGCCGATCTCACGCGCCGCCTCGTAAACGGTTTCCAGCAGCGGTTTCTGCTTTGCCCCGGCGGCGCGATCGGCCTCCAGGTGTCGAACGATGTTTTCGGTGAGGATAATGCCCATATCCACCATCGTGCCGATGGCGATGGCGATGCCCCCCAGGCTCATCAGGTTTGAATCGACCCCGAAGATCTTCATCAGAATGAAGCACACCAACACCGCGAAGGGCATGGTCAGGCTGATGATGATGCAACTTCGCAGTTGACGCAGGAACAACAGGACCACAAACGTGGTGACAAGGACCTGCTCCCACAACGCCTCGTTGAGCGTGTTCAACGTCTCGTGGATGAGCGTCGTTCGATCGTAGAAAGGCACGATCTGCGCCTGCGACGCCGTCCCATCGGGAAGAGTCTTCCGCGGCAACCCCGGACCGATTTCGGCGATACGAGCCTTGACTCGATCGATGACTTCCAGGGGATTTGCGCCGTAGCGCACCAGCACAACGCCGCCCACCGCTTCGGCGCCCTCCTTGTCCAGAACTCCGCGGCGAAGGGCGGGACCGATATGCACCTTCGCAACGTTTTTCACGTAAACGGGGATGTTATCCTCGGCGCGCAGGACGACGTTTTCGAGGTCCTCGACCGTCTTGACAAAACCCTTTCCCCGGACCAAATACTCCACCCCGTTCCATTCAATCGTTTCCGCGCCGACGTCGATGTTGGCCCGCTCCACGGCCAGAAAGACCTCCTGAAGTTTGACGTTGAACGCGCGCAACGCGTCCGGGTCCACATCGATCTGATATTCCCGAACGAAGCCGCCAACGCTCGCCACCTCGCTGACGCCTTCAATGCCCTGCAACGCCCAGCGAACATACCAGTCCTGGATGCTGCGCAGCTCCATGGGGTCAAACCCGCCATGAGAGCCTTCCAGCGTGTACCAGAAGACCTGTCCGAGCGCCGTTGCGTCCGGCCCCAGGCCGGGGGTGACGCCCGCGGGAAGCCGCTGCTGCGCTATATTCAGCCTTTCCAACAGGCGCGACCGGCACCAGTAAAAATCGTACTGTTCGTCGAAAATGACATACACCAAAGAAAAGCCGAACATGGAAAAGGCGCGAATGGTCTTGAATCCCGCCGTTCCCTGCAGAAGCGAAGTAAGCGGATATGTGATCTGGTTCTCGACATCCTGGGGCGAACGACCCGGCCATTCCGTGAAGACGACTTGCTGGTTCTCGCCAATATCGGGGATCGCATCCACGGGGATCGGATCGCGCGGGATGAACGGACTCTCGGTCTTGAACGGCATCACCCGGTAGCCCCAGCCGATGACGAGGGCGACCAGCAGGAAGACTACCAGCTTGTTTTCCAGGCAGAAGCGGATGCACTGATCGATCAGAGATCGCCTCTTGGCGCCGTTTAGGGCGGGATTTTCTGTAGCATTCGTCATGAGGTCATTCCCCCGCAGCCTTCTCGGCGGGACCGGGCTCGATGATTTCCTTCAGGACTCCGCAGGTAAACATGGCTGATCCGAAGTAAGGATTCTCCAGTCCCTCCTTGTTCTGCAGCCAGTCCGCGCCACGATCATTGAAGGCCATCGGACAGTGGTAGCGGCGGATCGGTTGCTTACCGCTCGATCCGTACTTCTTGACCAGGGTTATCAATCCGTTGGACAAATGCTCATAGGCCGCTCTGGCGGCTTCGATATCCTTGGCCGAGGATATGGCGCTTGAATTCTTTGTCAGAGAAGAAGACTCCGCCATCCATGGACCACGGCCGTCATTCGGTATGAGATTCGATTCCACGGCCGTCAACGCTTTCTGAAGCTGCCGCGCTCCGGTCTGTGCCTCATTAAAGCGATCGTGGCTGAGCGCGTCCTGGATCGCGAAATACGCATCGAACACTCCGTCGAGTTGAGCCTTGAACTCTGGAGGAACGGCAATTTGAGTCTCCATGGTCGAAGCATCGTCGCTTGCCGGACTCATCATGCTGCGCCGCGCGAGAATCTGCACCGCGCTGTCGAGGTAGATGTTGCCCTGCGAAACGACCATTTCTCCCTCGGCCAGACCCTCGCGGACCGTGTAGAATTCGCCCGCTCGTGGTCCCAGCTCAATCTCCCGGCCCTCGTAGGCTCCGAAGCGATCCTTGTCTTGAAGGTAGACGATGGCACGCCGACCGGTGATAAGCGGGGCGGTTGCCGGGATGACCAACGGCGCTTCGGTTTGCGTCGCATTGGCCGGCACATAACCCAGCGACTCCGCGGTTACCAGCGGCATTCCGCAGACGTCACAGGTGCCAGGGCCGTCCTTGATGATTTCCGGGTGCATGGGGCTGATCCACTTGCCGGCCAACGCTTCGTCCATCACCTTGCCGCTCGTAGCCACCTTGGAGCGAACCGTCGCCCGAATAAACATCTCGGGTTTCAGTCTGCCGTCGGGGTTGGGTACATTGACGCGGACTTTCACGGTGCGCGTCGTCGAACTCAGAATCGGGTCGATAAACGAGATTCGCCCGTGAAAAACTTCGCCTGGATAGGCTTCGGTGTGAAACTCCACCTCTTGACCGTAGCGAAGCCAGGGCAAATCGGATTCGTAAGCATCAAGTTTCACCCAGACCACCGACAGATCGGCGATGGTGTAGATGCGGTCGCCGGCATCGACATACATTCCCTCCACCGCCTGTTTGTCAATCACAACGCCGCCCAGGGCGGCGAAGATCGTGGTGTGATCCGAGGCCGTTCCGCGGGTTTCGATTTCATCGAGTTGCTCTTGCGTCAAACCCCAGAGTAGCAGCTTCTCCCGCGTCATCGCCAGCGATCGAAGCGCCGCTTCTTTCAAAGCGGGAATCCCGATGGCGTCCGACTCCTTTACACCCCTCGCCGATTGGAGGAGTTCTTCCTGCGCGGTCAGCAATTCCGGACTGTACAAGGAAACCAGGTGTTCCCCCTTCTGCACCCGCACTCCGGTGTAGTTCACAAAGAGCCGATCCAATCTCCCCGCTACGCGAGCGGAGATGGAACCGAGGCGCGTCTCGTCAAAGTCCACTTTCCCAAACAGCCTGAGTTCATTGGCGACGAAACGGCGCTCGACCGGTGACACTTGGAGTTGGGCGAGCGATTTGGCCTTTTCGGAAAACTTGATCTTGCCGAGCTCGTTCGCGCCGGCGGGCTCATCGTGGAACGTTTCGTCACCATGTTCCTCGACGGGGACCATGTCCATGCCGCAGACGGGGCACTTACCGGGCCTATCCATCGGCGGAACGCAGAACATCGAGCAGGCGTACTTGACGGTCTTGGTTTTCGCCGCTTCCTGGGGACCCGCGAGGGGCACGAGGTCCATTCCGCAGATAGGACACTGGCCCGGTTGCGACTGGCGGATTTGCGGGTGCATCGAGCAAGTCCAAAGGCTTCCTGCGCCTGCATCGCCCGCCGCGGCTTCTTTTTCGTTCCGTGGGCCCGATCCCACGCCGCCCATCGACAATCCGAGAAAAAATACAGCGGCCAGGACCACCAGGCTTACGATTGTTTTTAGTATTCGCTGCATCCACGGCCGTATCGGAGTGTGTGTATCGAAGCCGCGGTGCGCATCTTTCGATTCTGTGTTCATGGTTGATCCTCGTTAGGGGATGAATGGGAATCGGCGTTCGGAGTCGATGTCGATTCCGGAGTAGGGAACCGTCCGCCGACTTGACGCTCCAGTTCGGCTAGATTGACGTTCACGTCGCGCAAGAACTCCAGCGCCCGTAGACGATTCATGATCAGGTCCTCCTGCACTTGCAAGAAGATGGTGAAATCCTCCTGTCCGGATCGGTAGGATTGCTGCACCAGTATGAGGTTCCGTTCGACTTCGGGAATGATGGCCTCACGAAAAAACCGGACCTGTTCGCAGGCCTGATCGTAAGTGACTCGAGTCTCGCGGACTCTCCACACGATTTCCTGCGCTCGAGCTTCGTAGCGGGCCAGAGTCTCGTTGTATTCGTGAATGGCCTTGGCGATCTGCGCCTGGTTGCGGTCAAATATGGGAAGCTCCATTTCGATCATCGGGCCGGTGAGGTACTTCACCTCGCGCGGCTTGGGGGAGAACGGCATCACGCTGGGAGAATCGGGACCGGTGCCGGTGATGGACTGTGCCGCCGCGTTTCCCGCCTGACCGGCCAGTGAGGGGTTTTGTGAAGGGGGGGCCGCCGGTCGTTCAAACGACAGTCCCAGCGCCATCTCCGGCCAGCCTTCACGGCGCATAAGTTCAATGCGCTCCAAAGACGCCGAAAGGTCCCACTGAGCGGCCTGAAGGTCGAGCCTCTGCATTTGCGCCGCCGAGATCAATTCATCTTCGCTCGGCGTGGGCTCGAGCGCGTCGCTCAATTCATGGATCGGTTCAACGCTCCACGCGTCGGTCACCGCCGCGAAACCCATTTGCATCAGCAGTTCCCGTTTCAAATTACGCTGCTCGGCCTCCATGGCCATCAACTCCGATTGAAGCCGCAACATCCGAATCCTCGGCACATTCACCTGGACCTGGGTGGCCTTGCCCGCCGTCTGTCGAATCTGGACCAACTGCATGGATTGATCCACGACGGCCTTGTTTTCCTTAATCAGCTCGATGGCCCGCTGGGTGAATTGAATCCCGGCGAACACGCGTTGCACCGCCGCCGCGGTTTCCACCGCGCGATCCGCGACCCGCAGCACCGCCTGTTGCAACTGCGCCGTCGCCACCTTCTCGCGAGCCGGAATCAGCCAGAGGTCCTGGAGCGGAAGAAGCGGAAAAGCGTTGCTGCGTAGCATCGACCGCCCGCCGCCGTCGGGAAACATGGCCATGAAGCTGATGACCGGGTTTCGCAGCAAGCCGGCCTGCACGAGATCGGCGCTGGCCTTCCCGATCATTTCCAGGTCGGCTCGAAGCTCGCGGTTGTTGCGCAGGGCAAGAACCACGGCCTCGTCCGCCGTGAGCACCGACTGCCCGTCCCACGGGGGAGGAAGCTCGTCCCAGGGAGCGCTCCAGTTCGGCCGATCGCCGATGCGTTGCTCCACGAGATCGACGGCCTCCTCGATTCTCGCGGCATGTTGGGGCGATTTGCAGCCGAAAAGAACGGCGCAGCCCAACCCCATCAACACGAACCGTTCTGCCGTCATGCGTTATTCTCCGAACAAAGTACGGCATTCTATAGTCCGGCATACGCGCCGGACTGCGCCCCGCGCGGAAGTATGCGAGGGCGCAACCTAACTTCTGGTCCCACCGCACGCGGTCATTCGCGCATCAAGAGACAAGAAAGCTTGCCGATAAGTTCAGAGAACTAGATCAATAGGACGCACGTGGTGATGTGCGTGAGGTGAAAAGGGGGTGAATGAGCGATGGCCCGGACCAACTCGGCCGGGGGCTCAATGGGCTTATGAGGTTCATCAACGACAACGGCTACGGACACGTCGCGAGATGGATCCGTCACGATCCGCTGCTGCTGCACCGTTGGTATGGGCTTCATCGGGCAACGGCATACGTTGAGTGGTCCCGGTGAGGCGGGCGATCGATCGGAGGATTTCTGACAGCAGCACCGGCACTTCACGCCGCATCCGCAGCGGCATTGCGCCGTGGTAGATGATGTAGTAGCAGCCTTTCCTTGGATGCCGTCTCCGACGGGCATGGCCGCGAACTGCCAAGTGAGCACGCCCATGGAGATGAGAAATCGTTTAGCCATTGCAACTTAAAGTATAAATCAAGCCTCGCGCCACGGCAAACCGCAATCCCTGCCGTGACGGCCCCGTTACCGCAATGCCGTGAACTGAGCACTTTGTTTCGCCCTTTCAGGGCTCATTTTCGCAATGCTCTCGTTACCCAGGGCGTTGCCCTGGGCTTTCTTGTTGTGGCCCGTTGGGCCTGAAACCTTCAGTTCACGGCGTTGCCCGTTACCGGCCCCAGTGCGCCCTTGACATCATCCCAAAAAGTCGTTCTACTCTCCAATGTAGTGAATGGTCGGCAGATTCGAGCCGGTTCCTTAAGGCAGCAGGGTCGTACCGCATCAGAGGAAAAACCGGGCTCCTTGAGGCGTGCCAATCCGCGTTTCCAGTTGATTGAGGCGATATGCCCGCGACCGAATCGCAACCCTACACCCCGACACAACCCGACACCGCTCATCGTATTGCCGCCCTGAATCGAAACGACAAGCCCTTCCACGTTGTGCTCGCCCAACAATTCGACCGGACCTCGGTGGACCAACTTTGCCGGCTTTCGGATATGATCCGTTCGATCAGCGGCTCACGCCAGGGAAGCCAATTCCTACAAACTTTGTTGAGCCACCGCCGGGCGATGCTTTACTTCATTCAGCCGTCCACGCGGACTTTCCTCTCGTTCACGGCCGCGTGCCAGATCGTCGGCATGCGCTACAGTTCCGTGCGCGACCGATCGACTTCCTCGGAGGTCAAGGGTGAGTCCGAGGACGACACCGTCCGCACCTTCAGCCAGTACTTCGACCTCATCATCATGCGCCACCCCATGGAGGGTTTCGCCGAGCACGTGGCCAACATGCTCAACGAGATGACGAGGCCTATCCCCGTGCTCAATGCCGGATCGGGCAAGGACCAACATCCGACCCAGGCGCTGCTTGACATCTACACCTTGTATCGCTGCTTTGCCGATCCCCGCGCAGCCCGCGAGGAGCCGCGCTACACCCGCAATGTCTTCGCGGGCAAGACCATCGCCTTCGTGGGTGATCTCAAGCGTGGCCGGACGGTCCGCTCGCTCGCTTATTTGTTGTGCCGGTATCCCGGCGTGCGGCTGGTGTTCGTATCCCCGCCGCAGCTTCGCATCGGCGACGATATTCTTGAGTACATCTCCCGCCTCGGCATCGAGCACGAATTCAGCGACGACCTCCGTACTTCGATCGGTGAGTATGACGCCGTCTACATGACGCGCATGCAGGATGAACACGATGTCGCGGGCGAGTCCAAGTCGATCGACTACCAGGCCTACAGCTTGACCTACGAAATGGCCAAGGATTTCAAGCCCGGTCTGGCGATTCTCCATCCCCTGCCGCGGCGCAATGAAGTGGACCAGCGGCTCGACGCGCTGCCGCAGGCGAAGTATTGGGCACAGGTCCGCAACGGCATGTGGATGCGCTCGGCCCTCATGGCTTCCGTCTTCGGCGTCGATGTGGCCATCCGCGATCATTACCACGCTTACTACACCTTCTAGCGGTCGCGTTTACGCTTCCATTTTTCGAGCATCAGTTTCAAATGGGTTCGTTTTGCAAGTACATTTTTTTTCCTTGGTGTCATTTGGTGGCACTTGGCGGAGGCTGGAGGCTGGAGGCCGCAGACAAGAGGCACAAGGCAAGAGGCATTGAGGCGTGAAGCGACGGAGCGACATAGCGACGAAGGGGCAAGGGGATGTACATGCCACGGAATCAATGGTCGGACTCCTTCTTGGCGCGTGCCGAACACGCACTCCACCCATAGAACTTGAGGGGTGATCGGTGAATGGGCGCTCGCGGGCGAGCGCCTAGTAACTAGAGGACTAGAAACTGGAAACTAGAAGAACGGCGGGAAGGGGTCGGACGAAGCCAGGAGGTGGAACCACCATAGGAGACGAGGCAGCGCCCCGTCTGAAGGGTGTCACGGAAACATGTAAACGTTGGTGATGAGATGAGGGCAAAGCCTTGATCCAAGACCATTGCCATAGTCTTCAAAGAAGATCACACCTCCCCGATGACCATCATGCGGGTGTGGTAGGGTCAATGACGATCGGATCGCCAACAAATCTCACAGCGTCTTTAAGAACGCAATTAGCGCCTTTTTGTCCTCGTCCGAAAGGTCGTGCCCGAACTTGTGGCCAGGGACGGCGCGGGTTTTCACGCCGGGACCTTTCCAGCCGGTTGGTTCATAGTCGTCGCGAAGGCGTTTTGGATCAAACCAATCCTCCAACGTCGCTACTGAACCGCTGTGCTCGAACGGGCCGCGATACCAAACTCCGCGCAAAGACGGCACTTTGTATGATCCAGTCCCGCGCCGCGTGTCCATAGTAGGTTGCGGATCGGTACCCACGCCAGTGGGCAGGATGTCAGATTTCGCGAGGTGATCGTCAGGCACGGTAAAACCCTTCGCGGGAGTCAGCTTGTTGTTGGTGTACAAGGGAGGCGTATGGCACTGAGCACACCCCTCTTTCTCAAAGATCAGCTTGCCGAGTGGGCGCTGCGTGAACATCTATCCCGACTTCCACGGTGTCCAGCGCGGAATCCAGCGCCGGACGTTCCGGCAATAATCGATGTAGACCTGTCCGAACCGCGCCGCCAAGGCCGGTTCCTCGATCAGCGGAAAGTAGATCGTGTTCCCGAGAAAGAAAACGCCGGTCCACGCGCCGATCAGCCACGATCCGATGAACAGCGATTCCGCGAGCAGCATCAAGAGGACGGCGATAATCATCGGGTTTCGGACGTAGCGATACGGACCCCGCACAACGAAGCGAGTCGGCGGATCCCACGGCGCCGGGGTGCCCACTCCGAGGCGAAAGAACAGCGACATCGTCCAAAGGCCCAGGAACGCGCCTACCGCGAGAAGGCCTGAAGCGATCCAAAACCGGGCATTGGCCGGGTCGGCGAAAGCCGCCGCGACTCCAAGCGGTTTGGAGAGCCAGAGCATGACCAGCGGAACCAGAACCAGGACCGTGCCGGGCAAAACGCAGATAGCCAAAAGCCACCGGGCGATCATTGCATTTGTCGGTCCTTACCGCAGGGCCGTGCCTCACAGCGTTCTCAGGAACGCAATCAGCGCTTTCTTGTCTTCGTCCGACAGGTCGTGCCCGAACTTGTGGCCGGGGACGGCGCGGGTCTTAACGCCCGGGCCTTTCCAGCCGGACGGAACGTAATCGTCGCGCAGCCGCTTGGGGTCGAACCAATCATCCAGCGACGACACCGAGCCGGAGTGCTCGTAGAGCCCGCGATACCACAGGCCCCGAAGCGAGGGGATTTTGTAATAACCCGTCCCCTTGCGCGTTTTCAGGGCAAGTCCCGAATCGGTGCCCACGCGGCGATGGGACACGTCGAGTCCATGCCTGCGGGCATCATCGGGGGGTTCGAAACCCGGAACGGCCACGAGCTGGTTGTTGGTGTACGCAGGCGGCGTGTGGCACTCACCGCAGCCTTCCGCTTCGAAGATCTTCTGCCCACGTCTGGCCTGCGCATCGAAGGGGTGAGGGCTCTTTGGAGGCTCCAGCGAGTAGATGTACAGGCCCAGCGCGTACATGGCTTCGTCCGGCGGCCGGACCTTGAGCCTCGTGTTCATTTCCGAGGCGAATTTGTGAGAACCGAAAACGGCCTTGTCCGCGAACTCTACTAGAATGCCATACCGCGCGATGTCTTCCGGGCCGCGGTTCTTGTGGGTTGCGGTGGTGTCCAGATACCTCCGGTCCTTGACCCCGATGAGATCGGCCATCCGGGTGGCGTACAGCGGGCTGCCATTGAAGCGCGGAAACGTCGTACCCGGCGGCGCGCCGGACTCCAGGGCGTAGAACGCATCCATTTCCTGATCATTCATGGCCTTGAACTTGGCATGCGGATCGGCGGCCGCCCAGGGAACCCCAAAGAACTGGTAGAACTCCTCGCCGTCAGGTAGGTCCGGCTTGGGGAAAAGGCTCGACACCAGAACCTCTTCGGCGGGTGAGTCGGCCAGATCGAAGTTAGAAGGAGCGCCACGCAGAAGCGTACCGTCCAGCATCAACCGCGTATGGCAGGAGGCGCAACTCGACAGGCTGATCTTGAGTTTCTGATCGGAGTCGACCACCCACCGGTATTCTAGCAGAATTCCGTCGCGCGTGATCGCGTCGTGCGAGGCACCACGGTACTTGTCGATGGATGCGGCGTCTCTGAAATGGTTCAGGACGACTGGGTCGTCAGTCCGCGTGACGGCCGAGTCCAATTCTTCGAAGACGCGCCGGCCGGCCTCGATCCAATCGGCTTTGGTCTTGAGTTTTTCCGGCTCGATGAGCGGCCGAGGCCCCTGCACCTTCATCCACTCGCGATACTCAGGCGGCTCAAACTTCGGGTGATACACCGGGTACGTGCGCAGGTTGTCGATCGGCGCGGCGTAGTACTCCGCTTCGGTGAAGTGCCCCGGCGGAACTCCCAGCCCGGCCACCGGCGTGGCCCAGGTTGCAAGTTGCTCTTCGTCCCAAATCTTCGGCACAACGACCGGTTCACCCGAAGCAGACGAATGGCTCACGCCCGGCGGACGCGGCCTCGAACAATTCACGACCACGACGAGAAGTCCCAGCGCCAAACACCCGACAAGGCACACCTTTCCGCAGGCACCCTCTGTTGACTTGATCGTCCTGGCGCCTTGCCTACTCATGCCACTGATCGTATTGGCCTGCGCGCGGCAAAGCAATCGGACATTGCGTTTTCGCTTCCCGATACCAACCGGCCCACTTGCCACGCATGAGAAACACCCTCCGACAGCCGCGGCACTTTGAACTGCCGGGTACGTCGAATTCAAAGAACGGAGCGTGATACGAAAGAAGCGTCAAATCCTCAAGCGGCGACGTGATCTTGTGAACGACTCCGTACACAAACAGCACCGCGTTGCCTGCATCCACAACAACCGACCGAAGCTCACGTGATCTAGGTCTGCTCCCTCACAGTCGCGGTAATGATTGGAATCCCCCCACCCATGGGACACCCTTTATTTTGCGCGTTCGAGGTATTCGCCGGTGCGAGTGTCGATGCAGATGCGGTTGCCGATTTCGATGAAGGGAGGGACGCGGACCCTGGCCCCGGTCTCAAGGATGGCCTCTTTCATCTGGTTGGTCGCGGTGGCGCCCTTCACCACGGGCGGTGCCTCGGTAACTTCCAGCTCCACCGTGTTGGGCAACACGAATGAAACCATCTGGCCGTTGAAGACCTCGACGGTCACCTTCTCGTTGGGCCGCAGCCATTGGGCGGCGTCGCCCACCACATCGGCGCTGACAGAGATTTGGTCGAAGGACTCGGAGTCCATGACCACGAACTTGTTGCCTTCCTTGTAGAGAAACTCGAACTGCTTTTGCTCAACATAGGGAACTTCCAGCCGGTCGTCCACGCTGAAGCGGACGTCGGAGATGACGCCGCTCTTGAAGTTCTTGAGCTTGGTCTGCATGTAGCTGCGCTTATTGCCCTTGGCCACGTGCTGGGCCTCATGGACAACACACAACTCCCCGTCGTGGAGGACGGTCTTACCCTTGCGAAGATCGACGGCCTTAATCATGAAACACTCCAACCCTGCTGAACGTTTTCCCTATCTCGACGAATCGCATCTTTGCATGGTTGTGAGTTTTCGTCAAGCCCTGCGAACGGATGACCTGAGTCTTTGCGTTTTCGATTACTTGTCACTCCCGCGCACGCGGGAGTCCAAAGGCGAGGGATTGGATTCCCGCTTTCGCGGGAATGACGGTTAACGGCTCTTGCGGGAATGACGGGTAATGGTGGGCGACGTAGCGGACGCGGGTACTCGGGCCTATTCAAAAACTGAATTGCATGAGCTCGCCAGAAGTCAAATTAAAAGAGATCCTTCGAAATCCGAGGCTCCGCGCGGACTAAAGTCCGCGGCTCGTATGGTTTTGGGATAGCTTCTAGAATGGCGTCGATGTCTCGATCGAAACGATCCGCGGTGCAGCGTTATCACGATCGCGTGGCCGGGCGCTATGACGATTCGTACGACGACGCGTATTGGCAATGGCACAACGCCCTCACGTGGGACTACCTCAAGCCGTACCTGCCGCGGGACTTGAGCGCGACCTTGCTGGACCTGGGCTGCGGAACGGGCGTCTGGGCGTGCAAACTGCTCAAGAGCGGATACCGGGTGGGGTGCGTGGACATCTCCGCGAAGATGCTGGACCAGACACGGATGAAGGTCGAGCAAATGGGCGGCATGGGGCGTGCGACGTTCACCCAGGCCGATCTGTGCGATTTGTCCTCGTTGCCCGCGGGCGGCGCTTCGCTGGCCGTCGCCCTGGGCGACCCGATCGGATGCACAGAGGCGCCCGCGCTGGCGCTAAGACAGATTCGGCGAGTGTTGTGCGACGATGGGGTGCTGGTGGCGACGTTCGACAATCGACTGGCCGCCATTGACCATTACCTGACGCTGGGTGATTCCCATGCGATGACGCAATTCCTCCGTGATGGGAAGACGAATTGGCTGACCAAGGACGCGAAAGAGCGGTTTCCCATTTCGACCTTTGGACCGGACGACCTTCAAACTCTCCTGGAGTCCGCCGGTTTCAAGGTTGTGGACATGGTGGGCAAGACAGTCCTGCCCATGCGGCATCACCGTGAGCTGTTAGCCGGTTCGGAAGAGCGAAGGACGTGGGCCAAGATTGAAAGGTCATTGTGCCGCAAGCCGTTCGCCATCGGCCGGGCGTCGCATCTCCAGGTTGCCTGTCGGGTGATGGGCGGGTAAAGAACGCGGTTTTTTCCGCGGTGCCGGTCGAAGAATTGAAAGAGCCTACCGACCCTTACTGCGGCCCTCTCCGTTCATCCGGGAGGGGATGTGTTTTGAGGTGAATCCATCGGAAGGCGGAGTTGATCCGTGTTCGGCAAGCTCGTCGGCCCTGACATCGTGAACATGATTGAGAACCGCGAGTTCGCGGCGGTGCGCGCGTCGCTACTGGCGCTCACTCCGCCGACGGTCGCGGAGATTTTCGCCGACATGTCGCCGGAGCACGTGGCCGTGGTGTTTCGCGTCTTGCCGCGTGGAGTCGCCGCGGATGTGTTTGAGTACTGTCCCTTCGAGGTCCAGGAATCGTTGCTCAAGAGCCTGGGAACGGAGCACGTGGCGGCGGTCCTGAACGAAATGGCACCCGACGACCGTACGGCGCTCCTGGAGGAGCTCCCCGCAGCGGCGACCAAGCGGCTTTTAGAGTTGCTATCTCCGGAGGAGCGGCGCATCGCCACGGAGTTGCTCGGTTATCCGCTCAAATCCGTCGGTCGGCGAATGACTCCGGACTACGTGGCCGTCTCTCCGGACTGGACCGTTGCACAGGTCATGGAGCATGTTCGCCGCGTGGGGCGGGACAAGGAAACGCTCAACGTCATTTACGTGGTGGATGCCAAGGGGTTGCTGATCGACGACATCCGCCTTCGCGAACTGGTGCTGTTTGATCCGGCCTTGCCGCTGGCGGAGAAGATGGATCGGCAGTTCTTCGCCCTCCGCGCGGACGAGAACCAGGAAGCGGCGGTCAAGGCTTTTCGCGATTTGGACCGCGTGGCGTTGCCGGTGGTGGATTCCAGCGGCGTGCTGGTCGGGATGATCACAGTGGACGACATTCTGGACGTGGCCGAGGAGGAGGCCACCGAAGACATCCAGAAGATGGCCGCGGTCCAGGCCCTTGAAGCTCCCTATCTCGACGTCGGCCTCTTTACCATGATTCGCAAGCGGGCGGTGTGGATTTGCGTGCTGTTCATCGGCCAGATGCTCACTGCCACGGCCATGGCATACTACGAGAACGAGATCGCCCGCGCCGTCGTGCTGATTCTGTTCATCCCCCTCATCATCAGCAGCGGGGGCAACAGCGGTTCGCAGGCGGCGTCCCTGGTCATCCGCTCCCTCTACTTGGGCGAGGTTCAGATGCGCGACTGGTGGCGGGTGTTGTTCCGCGAGCTGGCCTCGGGATTGGCCCTGGGGTGCGTTCTGGGAACGATCGCGCTGGCGCGGATTATGTTCTGGCCGTCGCGGGTGGAATTGTACGGCGAACACTATGTGCTGATCGGGCTGACCGTGGCCGTCGCCCTCGTCGGCGTCGTACTATATGGAACAATGGCCGGAGCCATGCTTCCGATCCTGCTGCGGCGTCTGGGTCTGGACCCGGCAGTGTCGTCGGCGCCGTTTGTGGCCACATTGGTCGATGTTTCCGGCATCATCATCTATTTCACCATTGCGGCCATGTTATTGCGCGGGACGGTTCTTTAAGGAAACTGCCACACTCCATGAAATGAGTCCATCTCGGAAAGCAGGGGAAAGCGATCATGTCAACCTTTGTCACGCATCTCGAAGCCGCCATTGACGGGACGCGGCTTGCCGCGGATCAAATCCAAACAGTCCACCAGGGTCGGCCACTGTGGGTGCGGTACGACCTCGACGCCGTGCGCCGACAAGCAAGTCCGGCGGACATTGCGACCCGACCGTCAACCATGTGGCGGTATCGAGAACTACTTCCCTTTCCGGATGGCGTCGATGCGGTTTCGTTGGGCGAGCGGATGACGCCGCTGCTGCCGGCGCCGCGTCTTGGGGCGGCATTGGGTCCGGAAGATTTGTGGATCAAAGATGAATCACTGCTCCCAACGGGATCGTTCAAGAGCCGAGGGTTGGCGATGGCCGTCACCCTGGCGAGGCACTTTGGGATTCGCCGATTGGCGATTCCCACGGCGGGCAACGCTGGCGGAGCGATGGCGGCCTACGCGGCGCGGGCGGGGATGGAGGCATATGTCTTCATGCCCAAGGATACACCGATCGTTAATCGAATGGAGTGCTTTCTGGCCGGTGCGAAGACGTACCTGGTCAATGGTCTGATTACCGATTGCGGGGCGATCGTCCGCAATGGTGCGTCGAAGATGGGATGGTTCGATTGTTCGACGCTGAAAGAGCCCTATCGCCTGGAAGGCAAGAAGACGATGGGGCTGGAACTGGCGGAGCAGCTCGATTGGACGCTGCCCGACGTGATCGTCTATCCCACCGGCGGCGGAACGGGGTTGATCGGGATGTGGAAGGCTTTCAACGAGCTTCGCACGCTCGGCTGGTTGAAGAATGACAAGCTGCCAAAGATGGTGTCGGTGCAGAGTGACGGGTGCGCTCCGATCGTTCATGCATTCGATGCAGGCGAGCGCTTCGCTCAACCGTGGGCGAACGCGGCAACGTGTGCGAGCGGGCTGCGCGTGCCGTCGGCTGTGGGCGACTTCATGATCCTTGATGCGATTCGTCAAAGCGGCGGCTGGGCGGTGGCCGTTCCCGAAGTACGCATCTTTGAAGCCATGCGCAATGCCGCGGGCGCGGAGGGTATTGCCCTATGCCCCGAAGCCGCGGCGTGCGTGTTGGCGCTGGAGATGGCGCTTCGCGATGGCAAAATACGCCCCACCGACCGCGTCGTGCTGTTCAACACCGGGACGGCCTCCAAGTATGTAGAGTTACTTTCCGTAGAGCTACCCTTGATCCGAAACCCAGCCCAGGTTGACTACGCGAAACTCGATTGAAGCGTCCGGTTCAATTCCGAAATCTGAGCCGCAAACGATACATGATCGAATAGTCAATCCTTCGGCGCTTAACTATTTGAGTTGCAATGAACGCCGGGCGGCGTCGACGATGGGAGTAACGGTCAAGTCCCTCATGCAGCGGTGATCAAAGCGACATTGCGACAATTTGCGCAGGTAACAGGGGGCACAGTCGAGGTCGAGCCGGACTACGTCGCCGGGTCGGCGATAGGGACCGGTGCGTGCAGGGTTGGTCGGTCCCACCAGGCAAACGACGGGACGGCCGAGCGCGACGGCGAGGTGCATGGCGCCGGAGTCGTGGCAAAGCACGGCGTCGGCCTGGGCCAACACGCCGGTCATGGTGCGGAGCGTCGTATGGCCGGACAGGTCGATGGGAGCTTTCTTACAGGCGGATGCGATTTGCGAGCAGCGAGCTGTTTCATCCGGTCCGCCGAGCAGCACGCAACGAACGTCGTCGCCCTCCTGCAATTCATCAATCGCCTCAGCAAAGCGTTCGGGTAACCATATTTTTGTTTCCCAGCGGGCGCCGGGAACGACGGCCACTAGCCGCTGCCCGTGCCGCCCGACATGGCCACGCGAGCGTGGACCATGCCACCCCTTTTGCAAAAGACCCTCGGCGCCAGCTCGGTCGTCCTCGCTCAACGGAATGTGAAACTCGACGGGAACATCCGCAAAACCCAGCAGCCTAGCTACGGAATAGTTTCGATCGACGGCGTGAGTGTCGGGGTCATGGGGCGGCATGCGGTGATTGTAGAAAACTGACGCACCCTCCCTCGCGTCCGCCGGGCCGATTCGAACAGGGGCGGCGGCCCAACTGAGAAAGCCGGTGCGGAACAACCCTTGCAGATCAATCGCCAGGTCGTAGCGGCGGGCGCGCAAGCGTCCGATGAAACGGACAAGGTCCGCCGCCGCCTTCGGATTGTACGCCATTCTTCCGTACCGGCGGCGATCGAACAGGATGAGTTCGCTCAGGTCAGGGTGCCCCTCAAGCAACGGAGCGAGGGAGGAGGAGATCAACCAATCAATCCGTGCATCGGGGTAGCGGCGGCGCAGGCCGTGGAGAACCGGCAAGGCGTGTACGACATCGCCGAGCGAACTGGGCTTGATGAGCAGGATGCGCTCGAAGGTCCGTCGGAAGAGTTCCGTTTGCGGCCGGGTCGAGTTGGTCACGCGTAGACCCTAACCCGGAAGCGAAATCCAGCGATCGTCGCCGACCAGGACCTCGTTGGGTCGAAAGCGGGCTTTGTAGGACATCGTCGAGCTTCCGGCGACATAGAACCCGATGTAGTAGTACGCCAGCCCCGCGCGACGGCAGTAATCGATTTCCCAAAGCACGGAAAAGGTGCCCGGACTGCGCGCCGCGAAATCGGGGTCGAAATACATATACACGCTGGAAAGGCCCGCGGGAAGTCGATCGGCGATGCTCACGCCCAGCAGCCGCCCTTGGAGACTATAACAAAACTCGCGGGTCTCCATCGGAGAATCGTACAGGAATTCGCAGAACGATTCGTAACTGCGGGTCATGGATTCATCGTGCTGGGCGTCGAGGTAGCGAAGATAAAGGGCGAATTTTTCCCGGTCGGGCACCGGGCGAACTTCTTCGACGCTGATGTCCGCGTTGCGGCGAATGACCCGCCGCATGGAGCGCGTGGGTTGGAACGAATCGACCGGGACGCGCATTTGTCGGCATTCCTGGCACTTTCGGCATCGTGGCCGATAGACCACCCGACCGCTGCGGCGGAAGCCGCGCGCAAGCATGCGTTCGTAGGCGGCGCCTTCCAGCTGAGCGACCGAATAGGCCTCGCTACGGGCTTTTTTATCGGGCAGATAGGGGCAGGGAGACTCCGGCGACACATATCGCAATGCGTCGTAATCGGCCTGTGCCGAGGAAATGACGGTATTCCAAGGCTGCACGTCGTTCATGGATATCCATTGATTGTAGGAGCGTCAGCCCGCAATCGGCAACAACAATCCCGGTGCGATTCGTTCGGTGATCCAGATGGCCAAGGGGGGCAGAAAAACGCCGGGGAGCATGTTGGCGACGGCGATCTTCTTGAGGTCGAGGATCATGAACGCCGTGGCCAACAGGACCACGCCGCCGACGGTGGTCATCAGGGCGATGGACAATTCGTCCAACGGCTCGGCCACCCAGTAGGCGAGAAAAGCCAGTCCGCCCTGGAAGATGAGGACCGTCAGGACGCTCGCAAAAACGCCCCAGCCCAGGGAGGAGGCCAGGGCCATCGAGCAGAACCCGTCGAGCAGCGATTTGATGTATAGAAAGCTGGGATTGCCGTGGGCACCATTCTCGAGGCAGCCCAGCAGGGTCAGCGGCCCGACGCAAAAGATGACGCTGGCGGTGAGGAATCCCTCCGCGAATTGTTGTCCATCCTGGGCGGAAAAGCGGCGGTGAATCCATCCCCCGGCCGATTCGATGCGTTCATGAAGGCGAAGGGCCGTGCCGACGATCGTCCCGATGAGCAGCGATCCGATCATCACCATGGCCAGGCGCGCTCCGTAGGTCTTTCCACCCTGCACCAGCGGCCCGAAGCGGGCGACCGTCTCCGCGAATCGCAATACAGCGGCGTCGATCCCCAACGTGATGGTGACCAACCCCAGGGCCTGTAACACGATCGTGCGGTAGCGCTCCGGTAGCGAACCTGAAATGGAGAGTCCCAGCAGACTCCCCACGGCGACGGTGATGACGTTAACAATCGTTCCGTTGAAGATCGACCACATCCGCTCGGCTCCCGAATCGGAGATAGTGTCGCCGCAAGCATCTTCGTCCGCCAGTCGATACTCGTGCCGAGAGAATTGCCCATGGGGTGCGCGCCGCGGCGGTCCGCGTTGACTTTTTGCAGCCGCCGCCTACCTTGCGAGTGAATCGTGTAAGTGTCTAACGGGCGGCCTGGCCGCCTTACCGTGTGAACGAATGTCCGAACAGGCGGTTCTCGATAAGCTCTACGATCCGCGCTCCGTGGAGCCGGAGATTTTCGCTTTTTGGGAGCGATCGGGGGCGTTCCGCTCGCATCCCACGGACCCGCCGACTCCGCACGATCGCACCTTCACCATCGTCATGCCGCCGCCCAATGTGACCGGGGCCCTGCACCTCGGCCATGCGCTGAACAACACCCTGCAGGACATTCTCATTCGATACCACCGCATGCGCGGGTTTAATACCCTGTGGCAGCCGGGGACGGATCACGCGGGCATCGCCACCCAGGCCGTCGTCGAGCGCCGCATCCGCGAGACAGAGGGCAAGAGTCGACACGATCTAGGCCGCGAGGAACTGGTCCGCCGAATCTGGCAGTGGAAGGACGAATACGAGAAGCGGATCATCGGCCAACTCAAACTGATGGGCTGCTCGTGCGACTGGGAACGCTGCCGCTTCACGCTCGACGAGGGCTTGGCCCGGGCGGTTCGCCACCAGTTCTTCAAGATGTTCAAGGACGGTTTGATCTTCCGCGGCAAGCGGCTGGTCAACTGGGATACCCAGCTCCAGACGGCCGTCTCCGACGACGAAGTCTATTACGAGTCGGTGAAGGGGCACTTTTGGCATTTCAAGTACCCGGTGATTGCAAAGGCGAGCCACGAAGCCACGAAGCCACGAAGGCACGAGGAGCCGGAGTACGTGGTCATTGCAACGACGAGGCCGGAGACCATGCTGGGCGACACGGCCGTGGCCGTGCATCCCGATCCCGAAGGGTTTTTAAACGCGGAAGAAGGCAAGCTCCGCGAAGCGTTGGTCACTGCCGCCGGCAAGGACCGCACCGAAATCGAGGCCAAGCTCGTCGCCATTGCGGAGCGACGACAATCTCACCTGCCGCAACTCATCAAGCTGCGCGACATGGCTCGCGCCGGGCGCAAGCTGCGCCTGCCGTTGGTTGCGCGGGAGATTCCTCTCATCGCCGACGAATGGGCCGACCCCTTGCTGGGCAGCGGCTGCGTGAAGATCACCCCGGCGCATGATCCGAATGACTACCAAGTTGGCCTGCGACACAACCTGCCCATGATCAACGTGCTCACCGCCGATGGCAAAGTCGCCAAGATCATGGAGCCCGACGGTTCTGCGAATGCCCACAGCAACGACTACGAAGGATTGCCTTTCAACTCTGAAGGCCGCGCCAAGGTCGTCGCGGATATGGAATCGCGGTGCCTCGTCGAAGCCATCGAAGACCGCGACATTGAAGTCGGCCACAGCGACCGAAGCAAACTTCCCATTGAGCCTTATCTGTCGGATCAGTGGTATGTAAGGACCGCCGAAATTGAAGGTTTTGAGATTGCAGACCGCGAACATAAGGACGTTGATTTTTCGCGGAGCTTGATCGAGGCGGCAGCTATTCCCGATCGAGTGCCGTCCAATGGGCTTGCTGATGCGGCCATGCTGGCAGTAAACGAGGGTCGTGTGCGGGTGTTCCCGGAGCGGTACGCAAAGACATATCTCGATTGGCTGGGTGAAAAGCGCGACTGGTGCATATCTCGTCAACTCTGGTGGGGACACCGCATCCCAATTTGGACCAAGTCGTGTTCCTTTAAGGAATGGCTGCGGTTGACTGAAGGTCCGTTTCACTCGGAACTTTTTATCGATAGCACTGGTCCGACTTTCGTTCAAGTAACGTCTGACGGGACGCAGACTTTCACGATCGTTGGTGCCTCGGATTCCGTGGAACAAGCCGTTGCAGCTCGCGATGCCTTCGGCAAAGACCAACCGCTTCGATGGACGGTCTGTTGTGATGAAGGTGTTCAAGAGTTCGGGGATTGGGATGAATCGAAGAAAGATTTCAATCGCATTGCTTTCGATAGTTGGCTTGAATCAAATGGTTTCGAGCGCGATCCCGACGTTCTTGACACCTGGTTCAGTTCCTGTCTGTGGCCCTTCAGTACGCTGGGCTGGCCGGAAGAAACTCCACACTTGAAGCAGTATTACCCCGGGTCGGTCCTCTGCACCTCGCGGGATATCATCACCCTCTGGGTGGTTCGAATGATGATGAGCGGCCTGTACCTGACGGGCAAAGTGCCTTTCGACCATGTGTACATCCACCCGAAAATCCTCGACGGGCGCGGCGAGACCATGAGCAAGTCCAAGGGCAACGGCGTGGACCCGGTGGACATCATCCAGACGCACGGGGCCGACGCCCTGCGTTACTCCATGGCCGATCTGACCACGGAGACCCAGGACATCCGCATGCCCGTGGACTACCTCTGTCCGCACTGCGGCAAGCTCACCGACCAGGGCGTGGCCATCAAGAACGAGGAACAGAACCGCAAATCGCGCGGCGAAAAGCTGGAGCGGAAGCTCCAGCCCTCGGACTGCGCGAAGGTGAAATGCTCCCACAGGGAATGCGGAAAAGAGTTTGCAACCCAATGGGCGGACGCGGAGCTGAAACAGAAACTGGGACTGGGGCGGGAGTCCTCCGAAAAGTTCGAGATCGGCCGCAACTTCTGCAACAAGCTGTGGAACGCAGCGCGCTTCGCCTTCATGAACCTGGAAAACGCCGCGGTCATAGATATCAAGATTTCATCCTTGCCGCCGGAAGACAAATGGATCCTTGCCCGATTATCGCAGACGATTCGGCGATACCATGAATGTCTGGCCACATATCAGTTCGCCGCCTCGGTGAAAGAGCTGCGAGATTTCTTCTGGGATTCACTCTGCGACTGGTATCTGGAGCTGACCAAGCCGCGGTTTTCTTCAGCGGACGGTGCGGACGGCGGAACCGCAAGACAAGTGCTAGCCTTCTGTCTGGATCAGACCCTGCGTTTGTGGCATCCCACGATCCCGTTCATCACCGAACGGCTCTGGCGGGACCTGAATGCCATCGCCCCGCGGCGAGGTCTTCCGCCTTCCATTTCGCTTAAGACAGACGTGCCGCTGATTTCCGCGGAGTTTCCTCCGCTGGATGGTTATCCGGCGTTTGATGATGATCGTATCTTGTCCACATTCGGCGCGCTACAGGATGCGACGCGGGGTGTGCGTGAGTTGCGCAGCGACTGCAAGGTGGCTCCCAAGGAGAGGGTGACGGTCACCGTGGTCTTGCCCGGCGAGCAATTGGATTCGTTCCAGGCGCATTCGCACATTGTTCGACACATGGCCGGCATTGGAGAGTTGAACGTGGTCACACAGGGCAAGCGGCCGGCCAATGCGGGCAGCGTGACGGTCAAAGGATTACGGATCTACGTTCACGATGTCAGCGACGATGCCGCGGAACAGGTCCGCACCGCGAAAACGCTGGAGGGCGTGGCCAGGCAAATCGCCGCCAAAGAGTCGAAACTCGGCAATGCGAAGTTCACCGCGAATGCCGACTCGGAAGTCGTCGCCGCGGAGCGATTGCGTCTGTTCGAACTCCTCGAGCAGCGGGCAACGTTGCAAGAGCATCTCAGCGAGCTGGGCGAGTAAGCCCAGGAGGTCGTCGCGGCCAACCCGCACCAGATCGGGCCGCTCGGCCAGCCTTTAACGATCCGATTTCCCTTAGCGCCGCATCCATTGCAAGCCGATAAGACGACCGGGAGATGCCATGCTGTATCTTGCGATGACATTCTGGCTATTGGTCTGCATGTTGACGGCGTGGGGCGTCCATCGACTCTGGTGCGGCATCCTTCCGGTCAAGGTACTCAACGCCCTGCTCCTTCCGGGGACATTGGTCGCCTTGCTCGGACACATTCTCGGACTTCTCGTAACCGGCGCGACGGTCAGCACGGCCACCCTTTACAAAGACGGCTCCGGTGATCCGGAGACGACGACCAACCCCAAACCTCGGATTCCCGTCGTCGGCCCGGTCATCATTGGGATGCTCCCGCTGCTCGCCTGCGGGGCCGCGATTTACTTCGTAGTCCGTTATCTGGGCGGCTCCATCCTCGGGCAACTGCCGAATGGAATCGTCGGGCTGGAATTGCCCACCTCGCTATCCGGGGTGTTCGACTTGCTCCGCGGGCAGATCACCCTCGTTGAATCCCTGGTCGCCGCCGTGCGGGCCGCGGATTTTCGCGAGTGGCAGAGCGGAGTGTTCGTCTACTTGTTGGTGTGCCTGACCATCCGAATGGCGCCCTTTGAGGGTACGTTGCGCGGTGCGCTTGCGGCCGTCGTTGTCCTGGGCCTCGGAACTGCGGCGGTGACCTCGCTGTTCGATTTGGCCGATCCCCGCGTCCAGACCGGGCAGTCCATTCTCACGCTGACGGTGGCGACTCTTCTCTTCCTGCTTCTCACGAGTCTCCTGATTCGCGGCGTCGTGGGGCTGTTCCAAGTCCTTCGATCAAAAGGTTCCAGCGTGTGAAACCGACCGGTAACAACGTCGTATTTACCGACATCATGGGGGATTGATTTGCGAGGGAAGGGTTGCTAAGCTGGTGAGTCGATGCGGTAGGTCTACCCGCGCCGGGAATTGCCTATCTCACGTGTAATCTATTGTAAATAAACAACTTGCATGTATCCTGGCAACCTTGGCGACGGTTGTGACAACCGGGGTTGCAGGTGCAGGGTGTCGATCTCCCTTCGTGCGATCGCGGACGATCAGCCGATGAGGAATCCGACTAACCAGAACGACTGGACGATAGCAGAACATGGAACAGTTAAGCAGCATCCGCAACATCGGAATCTCCGCGCACATTGACTCCGGCAAGACCACGCTGACGGAACGAATCCTATTCTACGCCGGGCGCATTCATCGCATGCACGAAGTCAAGGGCAAAGACGGCGGTGCGACGATGGATTTCATGGAGCTGGAGCGGGAGCGGGGGATCACCATCACCTCGGCCGCGACGACGGTGTCGTGGAACGATCATGAGATCAACATCATCGACACTCCCGGCCACGTGGACTTCACCGTCGAGGTCGAACGCTCGTTGCGCGTGCTCGACGGAGCGGTGCTGGTGTTGTGCGCGGTGGGCGGGGTGCAATCGCAGTCCATTACCGTCGATCGGCAGATGCGCCGCTACCGTGTGCCGCGAATCGCGTTCATCAACAAGATGGATCGCGTGGGAGCCGATCCGGTGCGCGTCGTGTCGGAGTTGGAAACCAAGCTGGGCCACGTGGCGGTGCCCCTGCAGATGCCCATCGGACTCGGCGGAGACTTCGCCGGGATTATCGATCTGATCCGCATGAAGGCCGTCTACTTTGACGGACCAAGCGGCGAGGACATTCGGCTTGAGGATATCCCCGCTAACCTGGCCGCGGAGGCCGACCGCGCTCGACATGGTTTGCTCGACACGCTGAACCTCTACGACGACGAGTTGATGGAGGTCATGCTCGAAGGCCAGGAACCGACGGAAGCGCAGATTCACGGCGCGGTGCGGCGGGCGACGCTGCGCCGCGACATTACTCCTGTCTTTCTGGGCACGGCCTATCGCAACAAAGGCGTGCAGTTGCTTCTCGACGCCGTCACGCGTTATCTCCCTTCGCCTATCGATCGCATCGCCTACGCCTGTGACAACTCCAACGACGGAGCGGAAGTGACCATTTCCGCCGACCCCGACGGACCGCTGGTGGCCATGGCCTTCAAGATTTGCGACGAGCCGTTCGGCCAGATTACCTATGTGCGCCTTTATCAAGGCCAACTCCAGCGTGGCAAGACCTACAAGGTCGCCCGCACCGGCGGAACGCAGCGGATCGGGCGGGTCTACCGACTTCACGCGGACAAGCGAACGGATGTGGAATCGGCCCAGGCGGGCGATATCGTCGGGGTCATGGGGATCGACTGCGTATCCGGCGATACACTATGTGGTTCGGAATTGAATCTCTCTCTGGAGAGCATGCACTGCCCGGAGCCGGTGATGTCCATCGCCATCCAGCCGGAGCGGACGGCAGACCGAGAGCCGATGTCCAAGGCCCTCAATCGATTCTGCAAGGAAGACCCGACGTTCCATACGCATCACGACGAGGAGAGCGGCCAGACCATCATTTCCGGCATGGGCGAGCTTCATCTCGAGGTGTACGTCGAACGCATGAAGCGGGAGTACAAGGCCAACGTCATCGTCGGCGCTCCCAAGGTGCAATACAAGGAAACGCCCACCGTCGAGACGGAGTTCAATTACAAGCACAAGAAGCAGACCGGCGGAGCGGGACAGTACGCTCACATCGCCGGACGGCTCGTACCGTTGCCGCCCAACGGCGAGAACGATTATGAGTTTGATAACAAGGTAACCGGCGGGCGCGTGCCCACGGAATACATCCCCTCGGTGGACAAGGGCTTTCAGATGGCGCGAGCCAAGGGTCCGGTGGCGGGGTTCGAAGTGGTTGGGGTGAAGATGGTTCTCGAGGATGGGTCCTCCCACGCCGTGGACTCGTCAGACCTTGCCTTTCAGGTGTGCGCCCGGGCAGCCTTCAGACAGGTGGTGCGCGAGGCCAAGCCCGTCTTGCTGGAGCCCATCATGAAGGTCGAGGTCGAAACACCCATGGATTTCCAGGGCGGCGTCACCGGCGACCTCGCCTCTCGGCGCGGCTTGATCACCGGAAGTGAGATGAAGGGCAACGCCGTGGTGATTCTCGCCGAAGTTCCGCTGGCCAACATGTTCGGCTACTCCACCGATCTTCGCTCGCTATCCCAGGGCCGGGCCAATTTCTCGATGGAGTTCGCCTGCTACCGCCGCGCGCCGGCCAGCATCCAGGAAGAAATCATCGAGCGCTACGAGAAGGAACGCGAAAAGGCCGCGAGCAAAAAGTAGCCCGTTGCTCGGAGCCGTACGGCGCGCATAATCCGATAAGCGAATTCTTCCGGCGCGAGGGCTCTGGCGTAAATGTACTGCACGTCCCCCCGACGCTTGCGAAGCTTCGAGAATACTTGGGAGTTAGAGCGGTTGACCGCAACGCTTAGCAAGACCCAGGTTGATCGACTCGGGGATCGTTTGCGGGAGGGCGCTTACGGCGAGAGCGAAGTTCGACTACTCGACGAATATCGTCAGTCTTTCCGCGAGGCATACGAAAACGTTTTCCGCGCGATTCGCGAGCGCGGCTTTGAACCGACGGGACGTGCGGCCAAGTCTATTGTCTCCATCGTGGAAAAGCTCCGCCGAGAGAGCATCCGACTGAGCCAAATGCAGGATATGGGAGGATGCAGAATTGTGGTGACGAGCGAGTTGGAACAGGAACGATCCGTATCTGTATTGCGAGTCGCCTTCCCCCAGGCGACCGTCGTGGACCGCCGCGAGAACCCCAGCAACGGTTATCGGGCCGTTCACGTTATCGCAGAGGAATCTGGCAAACCGATCGAGATCCAAGTCCGTAGTTCGCTTCAACACCTGTGGGCCGAGCTCTCTGAGAAAGCTTCCGACGTTCTTGATCCGATGATTAAGTACGGCGGAGGACCACCCGAAATGGTTACCCTCCTGGGCGGTTTTTCTCAAAAGGTGATGCGGTGCGAGCGACTCGAAAGAGATTTGGCTGAATTGGGAAGCGAGATCGAGTTTTTCGAGAAAAAACTAGCGAAAGGCGCAATGCCCGATGGGCTCGTCGGCCCTTCAGGTCAGCATCGAAACAAACAGCTTGACGGGCTTAGGGAGAGTGTCACGAAATTGAACACGATCCTGGCAACCAAGCAAGCGGCCATCGCGGATGGCCTGTCCCAGTGGATTTCTTGGTTAGATAAGAGGCGTCAGGCGGGAGAGCAGCCATGATTTTTCTCATTGAATACGATCGAAGTAAGGGGGAGATCGTCCGGTCACAACCTTTCGACGACGCACAGCGCCGAGAAGCTGACGCCTTGCGGCTCCAGATCGAATTGGAATTGAACCACAATAAGTCCGAACACGAAGTCGTTCTACTCGAAGCTGCGAGCGAAGACGCGATGCGGCAGACGCACCGGCGTTACTTCGAGAACCTCCGCCAGATTCTGGAGTCCGGAGCGAATCCACAGAAGTAATCTGACGAAAGGGCGCCGAACGAGTTGCGAAACCATCGGACGATACCAAAAACGAACTGAAGGAACTGCCAGTAATACGCATCCCATCAATTAACGGCGCTTCCGTGCCGGGGAGGGCGAGCCTCCCGGCGAGCCGTGGCTCAGCAGGAGCTTCGCCCTCCCCTACGGCTGTCGCGCGGTTAATTATTGGGATCGGTATAAGAAGTAGGGGGGCGTCCCTCCTGGCTTGTGGGGACAATTACGGGCCGGTCAATTCCCGGCTTGTTTACGCATGGTCATGTCGAAATCGCGGACGAGACCGACGTACCAGCGCCAGACAACGAATGCGTAAGAGGCGATGGCAATGAGGCAGCCGATCAGTGCGGCCATGCGAACCGCCGATGCCCCTTCGGCGAATTCCTTCGGTGAGCTGAACAAAGCACCCGGGTTGATGAGATAATTGATTGACGTATAGGGCGTGAAGGGGGCGAGGAAGGCCCCGAATTCGCCGCGGGAGTTGTCCACCATCATCAAGCCGATGATTGACGCCAGGCCGCCGAGGATGATGACCAGGCCTACGCTGGACATCACCGCGGAAACGTTGGTTCTGCTGGTCAGGGAGAATCGAAGTCCGATCACGCACGCCAGGGCCGTATACACCACCAGTAACGCACCCAATTCCAAGGCCGTCTCCATCCACACCACGGGCGGCGATTCCTTGCGAAAAAGCGCAAAAGTCGCGAACACCAACAGCACGAGAATCGGCCCGGCCAGTAGCGGCGCGGCGAAGCTGACCAGACCCCGGAGCTTTCCCCACAAGATGTACTTGCTGGTCAGCGGCGTGGTCAGGAGCATGTCCATGGTCTTGGATTCTTTTTCCTTGGTCATGGAAGTGGCCGCGGTGTTGGTGGCAATCAACAGGGCGATGGCGACTTGAACGGCGGTGATTCCGGCCAGCCACATGGCTACGTCGCCTGACGGCAACCCGCCGCCGAGATAGTCCATCAACAAGACCGCCGAACCGATGAGTCCCCCGATGATGATCGCCCAGCGAAGCAAGGCGCCCGATGAGGCCCGCGCCGTCGCCTCCCGCCAGGCCACGGGATTGGCCCACACCGTTCGCGGCGGGCGCGTACGTTCTCCCGGCGCTTGTCGCCGAAACCGATCGAGAAAGTTACTGAGAAACTTTGCCTCTCCGGACTTGGCCCCGCGACGGACGAAGAACATGCTGAGCACGACCAACACCAACGACAGCATCGTCGTCCAAAAAACATAAAAGGCTGAGGGATTGGCGAGGGCGTAGCGGCTGATGGAGCCATAGCCGGTCAGGTGGCCGGGCGACGGCGCCTGGATCTTGTTGAGCGCTACGTCCAAAGCGAGGAACGGATGGAAGGGCGTCAGCCAGCTCATTTTCAGCCCTTTGACGTTCGCCGGAGCCGATTCAATCCAGGTTCGACCCCAGGCCCCCAGGAGATAAATGGCAAGAAGATAGAGCGCGATGAGGAGATAGAACGAGAAAATGGTCCGCCGCGTACCGACGCCAATCATGGCCACGAAGATCGCCAGTGCCCCGGTCAGAATCGCCGTGGACGCACATAGGGCAAAGCTCTCCACGATCTGCCGCGTCGTAACACCCCCGTACACCATGGTCATCAAGAAAATCGGCAGTCCGGAGAGCAGCAGCATGATGACGAAGTAGAGCCGGCTGGCCAACGATCCGAGTACGATCTGAGCACTGCTCAGCGGCGTGGCAAGCAAGATGTTGAACGTCTGTGCGTCGCGTTCCTGGGTGATGGCGGAGGCGGTAAAAACCGGCGCGAGAAAGCACATCAACATGAGCTGCGCCGTGGAAGCCCATTTGAACGTCTGCGAAGCGCCTTTGGCCAGTTCAGCCAGCGATCCGCTTCGCCACGTCAAGACCAGCGAAAACAGCACAACAAAGAGAAGCGCTCCAAGGTATCCCACCCGCAACCACAGATGCCGAGGCCGGCGCGACCCGCCGTATACCACGCGCACGAGAATTGGGTTGGCGGGCAGCAAGTGCCAGATTGACAACCACAACTTTCCGAGCAGAACATTCATCGGAGTAACTACGAATTACAAATTACGAATTACAAAACCATGGAGTTTGGCTCGCAATGGCAGACTGGTCATGTTCCCTCCTTGTCGGTGTTGACAATAATGGCTGTTAGAATGCGCGTTAATTGGTCCGCTTCGTCAAAGATCGCCGCGAGGCGATCGGGGGCAATCAGATCCGCATTGGCGATTCGGCTTAGAAAGTATTTCGCCTCTCTGCACTCTTTTCTCGCCATCCTCAGCTTGTGAAGGAAATCCGCCTTACGCTCTCCGCCCTGCGCCTCTTCGACATTTGCACCGACACTCATTCCCGCTCTTACCAGTTGCTTTCCGATTTCCCATCCCGCAGGGTTGTTAGGTAAAGCGAATGAAAGTTTAATGACCCGATCTGCAAACGAAGCTGTCCGCTCCACAATGTCGCGGGATGCATCGCGTCGTGCCTCTTTACTCTGTAATTCGTAATTCGTAATTTGTAATTCCTATTGCACGATTCCCTTCGTCAGCCGCATGAACGCCGTTTCCAGGTTGACCTCCTCCTCCTTGATTTCCTGAATCTTGAAGTTGTTGTCGAGCAGGGCGCGGGCGATGCCGCTGAAATCGTGGGTCTGTTTCTCCAGTTCGACGACGAGATGCCCGTCGAGCGATTCGACGCTCTTGACGCCCGGCCTGCGCTCCAGCAGCAAGGCCGCTAGGTCCTGCTGCTCGGTGACGCGCACCTGCAGCTTCGTCCCCGTTTTCACACGGCGGATGATCTCGTCGATGGCGCCATGGAAGAGCATTTCTCCGCGTTCGATGATGCCGACAGTGGTGCACAGCTCCGCGAGCTCGTGCAGGATGTGCGAACTGATGATGATCGTTTTTCCCATCCGCCGCAGCTCCTTGAGCAATTCGCGGATTTCGATCCGCGCCCGCGGGTCCAGCCCGCTGGCCGGTTCATCCAGCAGGAGGACCTTGGGATCGTGCAACAGCACGCGGGCGACGCTCAATCGTTGCTGCATTCCGCGGGATAGGGAATCGACCATGGCATCGCGCTTGAAAGCAAGGTCGGTGAGTTCGAGCACGTCGTTCACCACGCGGGCGCGCTGCTTTCCGGTGATGCCGTAGGCGCTGGCGAAGAACTCCAGATATTCTTGAACAACCACTTCCTCGTAGGCCCCGAAAAAGTCGGGCACATAGCCGATCAGCGGGCGAATCTTCCGCGACTCATACCCCACCACATGCCCGCAAATCCGCGCCTCGCCCCAGGTGGGCTGCAGGAGCGTCGCCAACACCTTGATGGTCGTGGTTTTTCCGGCCCCGTTGGGTCCGATGTAGCCGAAACACTCCCCTTCCTCGATGTTGAGGTGGAGGTTGTTCAGGGCCACCAACTTGCCATACCGTTTGGTCAAATTGATCGTTTGCACGATCATCGTCTATACCTCCGCGGTCCGCCGGGGCACTTTCAACCGTAGAGCTTACCGCCGACGCGGCAGTCGCACACAACTATGGACGCCAGCCTCGCGGCAACTTCTCGTCCCAAAGCGGTTCCTTGGATTTCGGCGACGGACTCGGTTCCTCGACGGAATCCAGTTTCGAGAGAGGGATGCGAATGCGGTACATGGTCCAGGACGCGGACCCCTCCGGCGCTACAGGTTTGTAGGCACGGTCGCCCGATCGGGCAAACAATCGGATCGGGCCGGGATCAGCGGCGAAGCCTACCAAGACCAAGCTTCCCGCCTCCGCGGGCCGGTCATCGAGCGGGGGACGCCCGGCCTGGAGATGCTCGCGAAGATCGAGCTGGCGCAGCCTGTCCCGCGACCACGTCTGCATTCCGCCGATCAGATCACCCATGCGGCTGGAAATGGTCCTGGGGTCGAACTCTCCGATAGTGGAAAGCAGCAACAGAGCGTTTTGCTCTTGTCCCATGACCAAGCCGTCATCGCCGCCGGAGCCATATCCCATCGACGCCAGCACCCCTCGAAAGGGCATGCTCCACTCTTCTTGCAGCTTGGCCAACGTGGAGCGGCGCATGACATCCGAAACCGTCTCCGTGCCCGTTTCGGTTTCCAACAATCGGTAGCATCGCTGGGCCAATGGAACTTTCGTGCCGTCCGATGGCATGTCCCCGACGCGATAAACATAGATCGATTGATCTCGAACTCCGGCGATGTCCCCCAGGTTCAGAATCGGGTGCAGCAGGTAGCAATTCCTTAAATTGACACCCAGATTGTTGATGACGAAACTGTCTTCGGTGATTGTTCTACCACGGGTTTGGACCTGCCCGGAAAATTTTCCGCCGAGCGGTCCTTCCCAGCGGCCTTCGAACCGTTTCAACGTGGCACGGATGCGAACGTCATCGACCACGGCGCTGCCCGGAACCACGCGGTATTCTTCCGGATCGGCGAAGCTGGTACCCGCTTCGGTAAAATCATTCCCTTCCGGAATGGCTCGAAGAAAACAGGACGTGGCCTCCGGTTCATCCGCCCCGACCCAATCGGAAGGGAGCCAGAGGTCCACTTCTTTGTCAATGCTCGTCTTGAGTCCGAAGAACGCTGTCCCACTTCCGTAGGGTTGGCCCGCGTCGGCATCGACAATGGCGATCTGATGAAGCCGATCGCCGAACCCGTGCATCGTGCCCACGACGGCAATGCTCACCACGCTGGCGACGACACCCACCATCGCGAAGGCCGTCCAACTGTGATGGATCAGGTTCTTCATCCGAAGAACGCGCCATGTCCCGAAAGTGGCCGCCAGGACGTAGAGGACGGAAAACACTCCCGCGGTAAGCAGGTACAGACTTCCCGAAGTGGAGAAGGCCACCGCACTGACCACCCGCCCGAACAAGGATACGGGAGTCGCATGCGTTTCATCGGACTTGCCGAGCGGCATGAAGTGAAACGTCGTGGAGAAGAACTTATTCACCACGGACGGCGCGCTGAACAGATCCCGCAAGGTAATACCAGAGAAAACGACGTGCCCCTTGCCCACGCGACGTCGCGTCACCAGGTCGGATGGGATGCCATTCTCCCGCGCCACGACACTTGAATCGCCGCGGACGGCGCAACGCGCGACCGGAACTGGCGCGGGAAATGGGGCGCTCTCCCACCCGGAAACAGCGCGACGTAAGTCCGCATCTGCCGCCGGAGGATCGAGAAGCAACCGGCGCATTTCCGGAAGACTTTCGATTGCCACGACCTCGCCGCAATCCACGGGCAAAACGGGTTCAATCAATTTGGTCAGTTTGAGCGATCCGGCGGATTGTGAGGCCGCGATCAGTAATGTACCCCCTTGCCGAACCCATTCCAGCAAGGCCTCGATTTGACGCTGGGTCAATTCCTCCGGTCGAGCGTCGTCCCACACGACGAAGTCCACGCTCTCCAGCCCGATCCATAACTCCGGCAGGTCCGAAGGGCTCATGTGCGCGACCTCGACGTTGCGACTGAATTTTTCGCGCCGATCGCCTCCCACCAACTCCGAGATCCGTCCCACTGCACTGGATGAGACGGAGAGAATGAGCACGTCATCCGGGTCGATCACCACGGGGGGCTCGGATGACTTGGCCTGGTAGGTGATTTCACCCTGGGAGACGACCTTGATCGCTTCGCCGTCGGCGTTTCGTACCTCGACAAAGAACCGATCCTGGCTGCGCGAGGGGTTGGCCGGGACGTAGAGATAGACGCGTTGCGACCCGCCGGTTTCCACCCGGAGGTGCACATCCACGGCGTCGAAACACTCGTCTCCGTCGTTGTCCGCCTGGGCAGTGCGGACGCTGCCGTCGAAGCTGGTCTGCTCCGCCAACGTGAGGTCCACGATGATGGGAATCCATGTCCCGCTGCGGATTACGTCCCCGCCCTGCACCCTGGGAAAGCCGACATGCGAGACATTCACTTCGACCCGAGCCTGGGCTGAGCTCGCCATCACCAGGACATTAAGGGCGGTGATTAACCATCGAATTCGATTTCGGCGCGCTTGGATCTCGGACCCTACGTCGCTCATGGTTTGGACCGGAGGGAGTGATCTTTCCGAATACCGATCAGTTCTGCACCGTCCCGGCCGGTCACGGATTAGCCAGCGCCGTCCCCGGCGATACCGCATCCCTTCGGGTGGGCAAACATTCTATTCCTCAACCCCTGGCACAGCAACTATCCGGTTGGATTGGGAATCATTAACGTATGCAGAGAAAGTCGTTTGAGATTGCCGGAGAAAATCTGGTACTTGGCGAAAGGAAAGTTGGCATGGAGCCGAGTGGATCATGAAGCCACGAATAGCTTCCGCCCTTTCTCACTTCTGTATTCTTACTTCTTTCCCGATCATGGGGACGCTGGCCGCCGGGCAATCGGGGTGTACCCAACCGCAGCGCCAGCCCGCCGCCGCAGCGGCAACTCGAGAAACCGCCGAACAGGTCCGAGCACGCGCCGAATCCTCATTCCGGCAGGCCGTTTTCTACAAGCCCCGCGAGGACGCCATGATCGGCCAGGAAATGACCTTCGCGCCGTTGATCGTGCAGGAAGTTGATGGCGGCGAGGGTACTCTCGACCCGAATCCATTCGGAGCGATCGTCGGAGGGGAGGACGGCCTAAAGGTTGATCCGACTCGCCCTACCGTTTACGCTGGGACCCTCACCGCACGCATCCATGAAGCCGACCACGATCAGATCGTCTATTCTTGGTGCTACCCAAGCCATCCCGCCGAGCCAGCGATAGTATTCCTCGAAGAACGCGGCGTGCGCATCACGTTGGGATCGGACGGGTTTCCGCTTGTATGGGAGGTCGTGTCCACGGACACGGACACCCGCGTCCTTTTTGTTTCGGAATCGCTCGAAGCCGCGGCCAAGCGCGAGTTCGGCGATCCGCTTCTGGGTCGGAGATACGCTGTCGAGCGATCGTTGCAGGAAACACCCGATGTCATTGTCGCCCGTATACTCGACGATGGGCCGGTACCCATGGGGCCTTATGTCTATCTGAACTCTCCGCCGCATCGCATCGTCACGACCGTACTCTGTCGCTGTATGCCGTCGCAGGTCAACGAATTCGTGGAGACGCAATCTTATGATCTCATGCCGCCCGAAACCATCAAAATAGGGCACGAGGCCCAGCCGCCCTCGGCTGAACTCCACAATGGTGGGCCACGATTCCACTGGAATCCCTGGATTCGGCGGGAAAATCAGCCATTGGAGCAGATTCTGCGTTGGCCGAAGGGAATGTAGGATTACCTCGTGCAGATCAACGAAATCTTTTTCAGCATTCAGGGCGAAGGCAAGCTCACCGGCGTTCCCAGCATCTTCATCCGCACCACTGGCTGCAATCTGCGATGCACCTGGTGCGACAGCCCCAAGACTTCCTGGGAACCCGTGGGGCAGGCGATGGAAATCGACGAGATCATGGATCGCGTCGCCGACTTCGCAAGCATCTACGTGGTACTGACCGGTGGCGAGCCAATGATCGCTTCGGGCGTCGAGGAATTGTCTCGAAGGTTGAAGGAGGGCGGTTATCATCTCACCATCGAAACCGCAGCAACGGTGTGGAAGGAGGTGGTCTGCGACCTGGCCAGCATCAGCCCGAAGCTCGGCTCTTCCACGCCGTGGGTGCGTGACGATGGACGACATGCCGACGCCCACGAGAGCCGCCGCCTCAACATCGATGTCATCCGCCGCTTCATGGCCATGCCGGACTATCAACTCAAGTTTGTCGTGGATGTTCCTGACGACCTGACTGAGATCGACGCCTTGCTCGCCCGCATCGGGTCCGTCCCTCCCGCCGACGTCCTGTTGATGCCACAGGGTGTCACTCAGGAGGAAATCGCGTCCCGCGGCCGCTGGGTCGCGAACCTTTGTAAGCAACATGGCTTCCGATTTTGCCCCCGGCTGCAAATCTCCCTTTACGGCAACACGCCTGGAACCTGACAGTCTTCTAGCGACAGGAATTGGCTGTCCCCAATGGGCTGCGTCGCTCCTTTTGTGCCATTCTTCGCCGTGGATGGATATTTTTCGCGTCCTGAATGCAAACCAACCGTTTCCTGACAGCCAAAAAAAGAACAGAACTCTTGACATGAGCCCAGAAATCGGTTATAGGAACCGAGTATCGGGACCAATGCGCGGTGTATCGCCTGTTCGTGGTGGATCGCGAGCACGCGCGAGGGTTCGTTCTAAGGTGTGGGTCGTCTGCGTCGGTGTCGCAATCGTTTCGCGAATCAGCAAGGGAACGGTATCGAGCTTTCTTTGACCAGTAGCTAGCTCCAATGGAAGTGCATCTTCTTTGGCGGAGGACGGATTCATGAAGACTATCTTGCGGGTTGGTGTTTGGAGTTGTTGTTGGGTCGTCGGAGTAACGGAAAGCGCCCGGGCCGCGGGTCCGGCGGAGTTCGTTCTTACCCCGATTCGCGCCAGCGGAACGTATTCGATCGTGGGGGACGAAATCCGCTTAATGGGCGCCGGGCAGCGCGTGTTCCTCGAGATTCGGGTGGAAGACTGGTCCCCGAACGAACTGAAGATCTACCAGGCGCAGATCGATGCCGCGGGTTATGCCAGCGGGACGAACGGCTTGATCGTGCCCGCGGTTCAGACTTGCGCTGGCCCAAATGTTACTGGGAACAACCAGTGTGTAGCGGCCTTCGCTCCCGGGGCTAGATGCAACGTTCCCGATGGCCCCGGTTTTAGGTGCTCGGCCGGGTGGCTCGACCGCAACCGCGCCAACTGGGTATTCTTCGGGCATGACTGGGCGGCCGCCGATGTAGACACCAGTTCTGAATCCTACCGCTACGCCGCGGTACTCAATCCCGGTGACCCCGCCTTGGACACGGGGGCCAGCAAGTACGGAGGAGATCTGGTTTTGGATGTCCCCCCGGGCGCAACAGGGACATTTACCATTGGCTTTATTGAAGGTACGGGCGTCACCTTCATGGCCGATGAGAGCAACACCGAGTTCAAGATTCGTAGCCCGCTGGCAACGCTCAAGATCGTCATCTCGTGCAGCACCAACGCCAACTGCGACGACGGGAACGCCTGCACCAACGACGTCTGCAACGTCGACGGCACTTGCTCCAATGTCAATAACTACAATTCGTCCACCCATTGCTGCAATCCAGCGAACGGAGCGCTACAGGTGCTTTCGGACGGAAATCAGTGCACGGACGATGTGTGCAACACGGCAACCGGCCAGGTGACTCACCCGTTCTCCCCCGCCCTGATTACCCCCTGTGGTAATCCGGCGAATCTACAGTGCGACAAGCCTGACTCCTGCGACGGGGCGGGGAATTGTAATGCTCGGTTGGAGCCCAATGGTACGGCCTGCGGCAGCCCCACCAACACGGCCTGCGACGGGGCCGACACGTGCAACGGCGCCGGTGCCTGTGTGACCAACATCCGACCGGCAGGCACAGCCTGCGGCAGCCCGTCGGACACGGTGTGCGACAACCCCGACACCTGCAACGGTTTGGGCGCCTGCCTGGTGAACAACGAGGCCAACGGCTTCCCTTGCAGCACCAATCAATTCTGCGTCCAGGACGAACGGTGCCAAAGCGCCGTCTGCACCGGCGGAACACCCAGGAATTGCGCCGACCTCCTTACCTGTACGCCAGACGTTTGCAATGAAGGAACGGATCAGTGCGATCACATACCTCTTAACGCCGGAACGTGCCTTATCGATGGAGTTTGTTATTTGGCCGGGGACTTGCGCCCCGGCAACACTTGCGAGGAATGCGACCCCGCGACCTCCACGTCGACTTGGACGGTCAAACCCGACGGCAGCGCCTGCAACGACGGCAATGCCTGCACGGGCACCGGCCGTCCTGGTATTGACGATGATACTTGCACCGCGGGGGTCTGCCTCGGCGAGACCGACCCGGAGTGCAACGACCAATGCGAGTTCGCCGTTCCGGCGATCGTGGGGTTGAACCTAAGCGATAACAGCAGCGCCGGACTGGACGACGGCGAGGCTTCTTGCCAACCGGATTCCAACCATGACGTCTGGTTTGAGTACACGGCGGCCTGCGACGGCATTACCTTCGCCAGCACCTCGGGCAGCACCATGGCCCCCTCCAATGACGGGGTATTGAGCGTCTACAGCGATTGCCCCAGCCTGGGCGGCGTGGAAATCGCCTGTGACGACGACAGCGGCGTGGGACTTCAGGCGGCCCTCAATTTTGCGACCACCCTTGGCACGACGTATCGCATTCGTGTGGCCGGATTCGAGGATAACAAGGGCCCGATTCACTTGAATATCCGTCCCGTTGACGACTGTCTGATTGACGGCGTCTGCTATGGTTATCTTGACCTCAATCCGGCCAACGATTGCCAGGCCTGCATTCCCGATTTGTCCACCACCCAATGGTCGCCGCGTCCCGAAGGCAGCGCTTGCGGCAACCTTCTCGACACCGAGTGCGACAGCCCCGATGCCTGCGACGGCGCCGGCGTCTGCGAGATCAACTACAAGCCCGACGGCATTCCGTGTTCCGATGAATCCCCACCCATCTGCGACAAGGACCTATGCAACACCTGCACGAAGAACCTCTGTCAGTCCGGCGTCTGCACGCACCCGCCGGAACCGGCCGGCCTGCCCTGCGGAAGTCAGCTTGACGACGATTGCGATAACCCCAACACGTGCAACGGCGGCGGCGGCTGTGCGAACAATCTTGAAGGCGCGGGTCACGCCTGCGGCGACCAATCCGATACCCAATGCGATAATCCGAACGTTTGCGACGGTTTGGGTATTTGCCTGGACAATTTCGAGATCGACGGGGCCCCCTGCGACGACGACGATATTTGCACCGGTGACGACGTCTGCGAGACCGGCGAGTGCCTCGGATCTCCGGCCCTGTTGCCTCCCCTTGTCGTTGCGGAAGGCAGCCGTGCGTTGAATGTAACGCCGCAAGCGGCCTTTGCTCCGGCGCCGGTGGCCCTGCGGGTCACGTCGCCGACCTGGCCTTGCTTGGACAAATACATCGACGAAAACGGGCAGCTCGTTCCGGACTCCGAGAAAGTGTTCATGTTGCCTTCCGAATGGGGAACAGTCATTGTTCAGGATCCGGACATCTACCCCAGCAGCACGTACCATGTTGAAGCCGAGTGCGGCGCCTATCGGTCAGCGCCCGGGATTGACGACACCTGGCGATGGGGCGACACGGACGACGACGGCGATGTGGATGCCATTGACATTGCAAACGTCGTCAACAAGTTTAAGATGCTCCCCGGTGCGGTCAGCACTGAAATAGTCGACTTTTTCCCGTGCATGCCCGACGGCATCATCAACGCCCTCGACATTGCGATGGACGTCTACGCCTTTAAGTTGTATCCGTATCCTTGCAGCCAGCCGTGCCACTAGGCGGGGTTTGGCGGATCGGGCTTTCGCGGGTTTAGCAGCGAGGCAATCGTCGTGACGGCGAGCAATGCGCCGACGATGCCCAGCGACCAGCCTATACCTATGTCAAAGTGCCAGTGCACGTCGAGGAGCATTTTTACCCCGACGAAGACCAGCACGGCGGCCAAGCCGTAGTGCAGGTAGTAGAACAGATCCATCACTCCCGCGAGCGCGAAGTACAACGCCCGCAGGCCCAGAATGGCGAACACATTCGACGTATACACGATGAAAGTATCGGTGGTGATCGCGAGGATTGCCGGAATCGAGTCGATGGCGAACACCAGGTCAGTCGTTTCCACCATCATCAGCACGATAAAAAGCGGGGTGGCCAGCAATCGCCCATCGATTCGGGTGAAGAAATGACCTTCCACGTAGTCCTTGCTGATCGGCATGAACCAACGCAACAGCTTTAGAACGGGGTTACGCTCGGGATGGACTTCCGTACCCTTCGCCAGCGCCATCTTGATGCCGGTGAGAATCAGGAACCCACCGAAAATGTAAAGCGTCCAATGGAATTTCTCGATCAGGGCGACGCCCGCGAAAATGAAGATCACCCGCAGGATCAGCGCCCCAAGAATCCCCCAGAACAGCACCTTGTGGTGATATTTCGACGGTACTTTGAAATAGCCGAAGAGCACGACGAAGACAAATATATTGTCGAAGCTCAGGGCCCGCTCGATCACGTAGCCGGTGAAAAACGCCAGACCCGCCTGCGCCGGGGTGTAGCCGCCTTGCCCGTCCGGCCAAAACCAATACAACCCCACGTTGAACAACAGGGCGACGACAACCCAGATGATGCTCCACGCGACTGCTTCCTTCAGCCGAATGGTGTGGGCGTGGCGATGGAAGACGCCCAGATCGAGGGCCAGCATGACCAGGACAAAGACATTGAAAATAATCCACCAATGAAGCGGTTCGGACATAGCAACTCTACCTGTCGGTCATAGCCTCTGGAGTCAACTTCCACCCCGGCCATCGAACCATCTTCACAAGCCATCTCAGGATAACCAAGTGCGGAGATCGCGACGGGAGGGAAATAATCGGTTAGTAGAAGACGGTGACGATCAAATTGGGTTCCGTATGTTTGCCTTCGAAGTTTCCGATGGTGGAATTGGAAAACTTGATGACGATTTGGTCGTTGTGATCGAGCCATTCGTTGATTTGATTGTTCATGAACTCCACCGCCGCCTCGCTCAGCTTGCAGTGAAACGTGCGGCAGCGCGTCGCACCGGTGCTCTTGGGCAATAGCTGACGTTTGAACTTGGAGTCGTCCCAAGCTCCGGCGACGCCGAGGGTGGTTGCGGAAGCCCCGTGGATGCGGCTCGACGTAAGGTCGGCGGCCGGGGCCCCGGGCCGATCGTCTTCATCGTCGAACTCGATCCGCTCATACTCCTCCTCGACCGTCCCGTCTTTGTCGTGCTCATGTTCGTATTCGGCCACGCAATGGGAGCACAGGAGCTTTCCATGTTCATAACGGGCAATGCCGGACTCAACGTGCTGCTTATAGACGCTCGCTCCGCACTGCTGACAAGTACTGGTTACTTCATCTTTCATCCGAGTTGCTCCACATCCGGAACGATTGGATTGTACCGTGGGCGAAGTTACCGTCAAGCTGCCGTCGATTGCAGCTCCACCAATATCGACACTCCGGCGGAAGTGCCGATGCGCACCGCCCCGGCCTCCAGCATCGCCTTTGCCGCCTGCGCCGTCCGAATTCCCCCGGCAGCCTTCACTCGCAAGGGAGATGCGTGGCGGTGAAGCAGCCGCACGTGCTCCACCGTCGCCCCGCCGCTGGGATGAAATCCGGTCGAGGTTTTTACGAAATCCGCCTCTGCCTCCGCGCAGCAACGGCAGCCTGCAATGAGTTGTTCCGTGGTCAGCGCCGCGGTCTCCAGAATCACTTTCAAGAGCCGATGCCCCGTAGCCTGGTGGACTACGCGAGCGACGGCCTCAATATCCGAACGAACTTGCTTCCTGTCGCCCGCGACAAGTGCTCCCAAAGCGACGACCATGTCGATTTCCATGGCCCCGTCGTCAATCGCCCGTCGTGCCTCGTCTGCCTTGGTAATCGTCAGGCTCGCACCCAGCGGAAATCCAACCGCGGCGATGACGGTACAACTATTGGGCGCCAGCTTCTCCGCCGCCCGGCGGACATAGATCGGATTCACGCAGACCCCCGCAAACCCGCAGCGCAGAGCCTCATCGCAAAGGGCATCTATCTGTTGCGGCGTCGCCTCCGGCCGCAAAAGAGTGTGCTCGATAACATGGGCTATTTCGGCGACGGTGACGTTCATTTCATCGACCCCAGGGCGGCATAGGCCGTCGTCAATCGGGCGAGACCGTCGTCGCCAAAGAGAAACGAAACCCGCGCTTTTTCGGCCATGGTCCCCAGCGCGGGCAATCGAGTGGCCGCCCGATCGACGATACCCAGTGCTGTAGCGAAATCCTCGAAAGAAATCGACGAGCGCCTCTCCACCGCGGCTTGGTATCGCGCCAACCAACCCGCCGCCGCCATCGAAAGCCACAACGCTCCCAGCCCGGCAAACACCGGCCAGCCGTAAAAACCGCCACCAAACAGGGTCTGGCCTTCGATCCGAGCGGTCAGGTACCGGCGAATCAAGTCCGCAATTTCATCCTTCCGCTCCACGGCAGGCCCGACCGCATCAACGCTCTCGAACGTAACTTCGGTATCGACGCCGGGCAGGTTCGGAACCGCGCCGTTGCCGCGAAGAAATCTCTTCGCGCTGCGAAGCTGTTGCCAACGCTTCGACCATCGATCGCCAAGACCTGAGCGCATCTCAGCCAGGGTGACGTGTTCCGCGTGGGCAAAGGCGTATTGGCGGAGCAGGGCCTTCTGTTTCGCCGTGGGAACGTCGGCGGGCAGGGCACACTCCGCCGGCAACGCATCCAGCAACAGGTCGAGCAGCTCGGCGAATCGAGGCCCGCGAACTTTCCGCAGGTTCGCCCCGTGCAGCGTCGTGGTCAGTCGGGCCGCGCCGATCAAACGGTCGGCAATGGGCCTCTGTCGATCCGCAAGCCATCGCGACAGCCGACCGGTAAGCGTTCGCAACTCCTCGGCCGTGGCGGACACGCCGCGATGGAAGTCGGCAACATCTTCGCCGGAAGGATCGGCGCCGCGCCGGCTCCTGGTCTTATTATCCAGGCCGTGAACCAGCCGGGTAACGAGTTCGCCGAGCCAGGCGCGATGGCCTCCGAGCTCCTGACCCTTGGACGTGGTGACGCTGGGACAGTCAAATCGCAGCGACGCTTGCCAAGCCCCTCGGACCGGACGCACGGAAAAGGGAAATATCCGACAGGCCAGCGGCTTATCCGCCTCGCCGAACTTCGCGTGAATCTTGCAGCGGTTCTGGTCGTCCAGGAAAACGCAGGCGCCGTCGGGATGCTTATTGAGCGCCCACCCGCGTCCGACCTTGACATAGGGCGCGACGCCGAGCTGTCCCGCCCATTCCTGTTCATCGAGGCGTCGCCGCTCCTTGTCGGTCAGGTGCCCGACGAGCGCTCGACAACATAGACCGCACGAGTGACACGACCATCGTTGGCCTTCGACGACGGGGAGAATGACCGGCAGCGAGCGGAGCGTGCCCATGAAAGGGATTTTCCGCGAGCGTTTCCGACGAAGCAACTAATCGGTGAAAGAAAACGCCGCCAAGAAAGATATCGACGATGGCTACCAAATGATCAATCGCCAATTGGTCCGTTTGCAAATCAAGGCGGATGTAGGCGATCAGTAGCCGTTGGCCGGAAACACACAGCTTTCGTAGGACGGACGCCCGCTGCCTTCCCAGATCAGGCCGGTGCAGATCAGTTCGGCGGGCATGGTGTCCTTTTGCCAGCCCGGTCCCCGCACGATGATACAACGATAGCTTTCAAACGAGCCTTCGAATTCGCCCTCTTGCTCGCCGCAACTCGGCCAAATTGGATAGGACGGGATTTCCTCATTGCGATAGTGGAAGGCGTACCCGTCGCGATCCTCGGTGCCCTCGCGGTAGACTCTCTGTTGCTCCGCGTGACCGTCCACGAACGCGCGATTGTACGTCCACTCTTTACCGTGCCATCCACCGAGCGCCTTGGTCGGGCCGGGGTCCACGCCGAGACCGATGAAGTCGCATTCGGGGGTCAGCTCGCGCCTGCACGACCACGCCCAGCGGCCTATGTTCTCCTCATAGTAGAGCGTTCGTGCCGGAGTCGGCACGCGGCTGATCGGGCGAAGGTAGGGGGAGTTGCTCCGCATCTGCCTGTCCCGCCCGGAGGTTGAGTTCATGAAGACGTTCGCCGCGTAGCTCGTGCCGAAGTGGTCAAAAGACGATCGCTCGCTCTTCGCCACCCAGTCAGGACAATGCGCCGCCCGCGGCGGACCGTCGTCGCCCGGGCATTGAAACAGACCGAGGTCCATCTTAGTGTCCGCCAGCAGGCCATCGCGGTCCCTGGCGGAGTGGGCCGTGATTCCGCCTTTGTAGAGGATGTCATTCATCGGACGGTGGGCTGGACCGAACCCCGCCTTGGTGCCGTAGGCGCTGTTAATGGGACTCGGCGCGCCCATGAAGTCGTCGCGACCGATTCCGCTCTTGCCGCCCCACTCGTAAGCGCCGACGAAGCGTTTCCTGGTGTTCGCAAGATTAGTCCACGAAAGAGGATCGTCACTCTTGCGCCCCAAACTTTCGTGTGCGGGGATTCCCCAACCAGATTCGTCGTCGGCCTCATACACCCGGCTGCTCGTGGCGATGCCCTTGATCCGTGACAGGCAGGTGTTCTGTTTCGCCGACCTCCGCGCCGCGTCCAACGACGGCAGCAAGATCGCGATCAGCAGCGCGATGATCGCAATGACCACCAGCAGCTCGATCAGCGTAAACGCCGAACGGCGACCGCCGTTATGACTTCCCCTCGTCGTCATGGCTGAAATCCTCCTCCTGGGTGATCGTAACACCATTCGGAACCTCCCGTGCAGCGGTGCGACTTCTTCTACCATAACAACACGCAATTTCACCCTTCGACGGGAAAAACTTCATCCACTTATTCCGATTATCTTTGGAAACTCAGTTTTCGGGAATCTTCGCCCTAAAGAGACCATAAGCCCACCTAGACCTATTCTCCCTCAATAACTACAATTGGTTGGCCGGGAGCAGTGGAGAGGCAGAGAGATTCTGTAATTATGCAAGTAAAAATGGCCACGGCCCGCGGGTTTTGCTTCGGCGTGGAGGACGCGATCGAGATTGCCGAGGCGGCCGTGTGTGAGCACGGCGCGGGCAGGGTCGTCGCCCTGGGGCCGGTGATCCACAATAAACAGGTCGTTAGCAGGCTCGAACAGGCCGGATTGAACCAATCGGGCGACCTCGAAACCATCGACCCGGCCGACGTGGTGCTAATCCGTTCGCACGGCGCGTCGCCGGACACCATGCAACGCGCGAAAGACCGTGGATTGCAGGTCGTTGACGCCACTTGCGTACTCGTCAAGCGAGCACAGAACGTCGTCAAACAACTTCACGAGGAAGGGTATCACGTGGTGATGATCGGCGACCCGGAGCACCCTGAAGTTCAGGGTGTCATCGGTTACGCCCCCAATGTAACCGTGGTAGACACAGGCAGCGACCTTGAGGCCGCGCTACCCTACAAAGAGCGGCTGGGGATCGTCGCCCAGACGACCCATTCGCCGGAGCATGTGGCCGGGATGATCGCGGAAATTCTCAAGCGGCCTTATCGCGAGGTGAAAATCGTAAACACGCTATGTCTGGAGGTCACTCGGCGTCAGGAGGCCGCCATTGCCTTGTGCCGCGAGGTCGATGTCATGTTCGTTCTCGGCGGCTTGCACTCTGCCAACACCCGCGAAATGGCCCGGCTATGCCGCGAAGCCGGCACCGACACCTACCACATCGAGACTTGGGAGCAGTTCGAGCCTCGAATGGCCGCGGGGAAGAAAATCGCCGGCGTCACCGCGGGGGCGTCAACTCCGGAATGGGTCATCGCCGAGTTCGTCTCTAATCTCGAAGCACTGCCACCGGGCTTGCGCCCGGCGCTCTGACATTTACACCAAATACGAAGGAGTTATGATGGCCGAGCCCAGACACGGAATAAGACCGATCGTCGTGGATGAAACCGCAGGAAAAAAGGCCTATTGCCAGTGCGGGTTGTCCGCGAATCTGCCCTATTGCGACGGCAGTCACAGCCGCGAGGGCACCGGCCTTGCGCCCATCGTAGTTACCATTGACGCTCCGGAAAAAAAGGCGATTTGTCAGTGCCACCGAAGCGGAAGCCGCCCTTGGTGCGACGGAACGCATTCCAAATCTATAAGCTGACTGGTGACACCGCGGCTCGTCGATTGACCAGACCGACAATCATTACACCGAGAAATAAGGGCGCGAGGCCGAGGATACCGACGCCGCAAGCCTGCGGCCTCGGAACGGTCACGACATCGTCATCGGACGTGTTGTCATTTCCGTTATCATCGCCGTTATCATTTCCCGGCGGCGGGGCTGTGTTGTCATTTTCGTTTTCGTTGTCCGGCGGCTCTGTCGTGTTGTCATTTCCCGAATCGGTTGATCCGCCATCGCTCGGTGGTTGTCCGGGAAGAGGATTTCCAAGACAGTCGGTGTCGGTAATGGCGGGGTCATACAGACAACCGTCGCACGCGTCACCAACTCCATCCCCGTCCCGATCCTCCTGGTTGGAGTTGGAGTCCTGAGGGCAGTTGTCGACGTCGCCACACACGCCGTCCTCGTCGATGTCGTTGTCGGGATCGTTTGGGCAGTCGAACGGAACCACTGCAAAGGACTGTCCGGCATTGTTGGTGAATATCGCAGCGCCGTCGGTGAGGGCATAGTCGGCGGCATTGGAGGTGCTCATGTCCGCGGCGTTGCCTTGGAAGTGTAAAGCGACGAGGCCGCTGGTCGGTAAGCCTATCGCAACGGGCGGACCGAAATTACCATCATCGTCATTGGTCAATGCCCCGCTGGTGGGTCCGGTGTAACCCGAGCCACCCCAACTCAGGCGGCACACCACCAAAGTCCCGTCATCATTCTCAAAAGTCAGACTCCCCGCGGCGAGATACGCCGAAGGAATCGGAGCGGTCAGGATGAAATCGGGCGCGATCGGCGGATCGCTGTACCCCGAAAACTTCGCCGTCGCCATCAACACCCTCGATCCCAGCGACCCGTCGGCCACGTTGGTAGTAAAGTCGATCAGGAGGATGGGGTTTTCTCCAGCGGCATCCCACACCCGGATACGACCATTCGAAACTTGGTCTTGCCCGTTGCTTCGCATGCGCAACTGGACCGCCTGGGCGGTCGTGTCGCCGTTAACACCACCGATAATCTGTTCCAAATGCATGAAATGAAACGATGCGAGCGATTGTTGCTGAACCCCAAGATAGCAAAGGGCGATGAATAGCCAACTTCCGAGCGGTGCGGACAACCGGTTTTGCGCCTCGCGGCGCAGGTTCGCCCGCGTTCCTGCTCGAAGACGTACGGCCCCATGACCCTGCTTAAGCACGACATCCCTATTCTTCCCGGATGCAATTGGCGCGCAATTCGCGCGTTCAGTCTCGTGGAACTGGTCATCGTGGTAGTGATTATCGGAGTGATCGCAGCAATCGCCGTCCCGCGGATCAGCGGCGGCGCTGCTGCGAGTGGAGAGTCCGCCCTCCAGGCGAACCTGACGGCCTTGCGCAACGCCATTGATCGATATGCTGCTGAGCATGGTGGAACCTTCCCCGGGGGCAGTCTCCGATGGTATCGGCGGGGCCGCTAACTCCCCCGAATCTTTCGGCAATCAGCTGACAAGACATTCAAACGCACAAGGCCAGGTTTCGCTGACGCAAGATCCAACATATTTTCTCGGACCTTACCTCCGCCGGATCCCGCCGCTTCCGGTCGGCGATAACCGCAATAGCATCGAAATGGCCATCGACGTGATCAACTCACCCCCCGTGGTGACCGCCGGTACGGAAGGCTGGGTCTACAACCCCCTGACCGGGGCGATCATCGCCAACTCGGACGACGCCAACCTCGCCAACACCCGCGCCTATGACGAATACTAGCCGCCTACCTCCAACACCAATTCATCCCCCGTCCCTCAGTCAAACTCATCACGCAAAGCCTATTCTATAAGTGCCACGGTATGGCACCGCTAGGTTCTATTGCTTCGTCACTCCGCGGCCACTTCGATCAATGGCCAATCACTCTGCCTCCACTCCCAACTTTGACGCAACTCGATCAAAGTCGTCCAGTGAATAGTACTCGATGGTAATCCGCCCGCTTCCCTTTCGCCGTCCCTCATGGATGGACACTTTCGTCTTCACTGCCCGCTCGAAGCGTTCCTCCAAATCGCGAAGATGCGCGGAACGTAATCTTCCCACTGCGGGCTTTTTCCCGTCCGAACCCAACAGTGCCACATCTGTGGCACCGGCCTGGAGCCCCTTCCTTCGACGAACGATTTCTTCCACTGCCCGTACTGACAATTCATTGGCCACAATGGCTTCGGCCAATTGGGCTCGGTGAACTTCGCTCAACTCTCCCAGCAGGCATCGCGCGTGGCCCATGGACAACTTCCCCGCGGCAACCATCGCCTGAATGGGCTCGGCCAAATCCAGGAGGCGGAGATAGTTGGCGACCGTACTGCGGTCCTCACCCAGCCGATCGGCCACCTCCTCGGGCTTAAGCCCGAACTGCGTGCAAAACCGGCGGTAGGCCCGCGCCCGATCCATTGCATTCAGGTCTTCCCGTTCGAGGTTCTCGATCAGGGCAAGCTCGAGCATTTGCTCGTCCGTTGCCTGTCGAACGATTACCGGCACATGGGTCAAGCCAATGGACGTGGCGGCCCTCCAACGGCGCTCCCCAGCGATGATCTGATACTGGCCACCCATTGCCCGAACACTGATTGGCTGGAGCAGACCATGCCTTCGCATCGAATTGCTAATTGATACTACATCATCATTAGTGATCTTATCACGCGGCTGGTACGGATTCGGCACCAAATCCCGGATGGCAACCATCGCAGCCCCGACTGTTCCGGTGGATCGGTCGGATCCGTTAGCATCCGATCCCGCTAGGTTCTGTTCCGTCTTTCTTTCATCCCGGAACGGCTGTGGATCCCGAGACGGGAGCCGCTCCAGTTCCGGCCTGAGGTTTGACACCAGGGAGTCCAGTCCTCGACCAAGCCGCCTTTCTGGTTTTGACATGGGTTCTCCTCCATGAAAGGAATGAAACAAGCCATCTTGAATTAGAAACTCCCCGGCTGCCGACCCAAGTCTTGGAAGCCGCCTATCTCTCGTTACAACCAAGAGTGGCGGCAAAGCGCCAGGATGTCAAGGCTCTTTGAATTGAAGACGCAGGCAAGCTGGACGCTTCAAGGAATTGCGTCGAGCCAACCTTCAGATTGTCTAGCCAATGGCATTTCAGCACCAATCGGCCAAAACAGGAGTTTTGGCTGGACCTCGTTAGGCCATTCTATTTCGTCTTGTTGTTGGCTGCAACCTGTTCCACGTGAAACGGCAGATTTTACTGACGACCATTCGGTTGCCAGAATAGCTTTGTTCCACGTGGAACATTTGATTGCATCAAATCAGTATACTAGTACTACTATTATAATCGTAATACCCATGCGTTAAGTTGCCTAGTCTTCTTGGTCATGCGGCTTGAAAACAAGGGTTAACATGGGTTGATGTTGAATGAGAACACTCGGGCTCGGCCCGTAGTTTCACCAGGCAATCGGTGCCGAAATGGGAACACCGGGCACGAAACTACTTAACTTCCTTGTCGCAGCACTGTTTGAATTTCTTGCCGCTGCCGCAGGGGCAAGGTTCGTTGCGCTTTGGCTTGCCGGCGGCCTGGATCGGCTCTACCGGGGGCGGTAACGGGTCCTCATCCTCGCCGGGAAGTTGCTTTCGATATTGCTTCTCGCGGTCCTCACGATCGTGAAACCGCTCGGCACGGGGGTCGCCTGGCTTATTCATAATTCGTTCCTTTCCATGGCCGTTGAACAACTTCGGGCCGAACGACTTTCGCTCGACCTAGCTCAGCGCTCCGATCTTATCATCCCGGAAGTCAATGTGGCTAGTGATGTTTCTGAGAGAAGCCTAGTCTCAAGTTAGTTGCAGCTTCGAGGTATTTCCGGCTGGCTTACATTTGAAAAAGACAAAGCTTGCGGTTAGCCAAGGGATTGAGTTTCAGATGGGCGTGCCGCACTCCGGGCAGCGAGGCTCGGACAGGCCCTTCAGGATGTAACGACACTTGCGGCAGCGCAGTTCGCCGATCGAAAATGCCTCCATGAGCGTGAGCAAGACCCAGCCGAGACAAGCGGCGATGGAAAGCATGGTTGCCAATGCACGGAGAAAGACGACGTTTGACGGCTCGCCGCTGGCATACCAACCCGCACCCGGCCTGGCACCATACCACCAGCCTTTGAACCAGAGCAGCACGGCCAGGATTCCCCGGCACGATCGTGATCACCTGGGTTGCTTTGCGCATTGGGATCTCCCATTCATGAATCGCTTGCCATTGGGAATCTCCTGGGTTTGCAGACCCAACGTACACGTTTACGAATGTCAACCGACGAAGTCGATTTCTGCAACGGCGGGGACAAGGTTCGCTTGCTGTCCCCTGTGTAGGAGTTCGCGAATTGCGCGCCTCCCGACCTCGCCGTAGTCAATGGTCCATTCGTTGACGTACATGCCGACGAAGCGATCAGCAAGATCCTTGCCCATGTCGCGAGCGTACTGCAATGCATGTTGCACCGCCTCGGGGCGATGGGCGAGGCTGTATTCGATGCTGTTTTTAAGAATGGCAGCGATTTCGGCCATGGCGTGTGGACCCAGAAGGCGGCGGATGCAGTTACCACCCAAAGGAAGCGGCAATTGGGTGGTGCTTTTCCACCATTCGCCGAGGTCCACGATCTTGTGCAGGCCTAGATTGGTGTAAGTAAGCTGGCCTTCGTGGATGATCAGTCCGGCGTCGGCGCGACCGTCGGCGACGTAGCGCAATATCTCATCGAACATCACGACGGAGTGTCGAAACGCGCCGCCGCCCAACAACAGGTTCAGGGCGAGGAACGCCGTAGTACGCTGGCCGGGAATGGCAATGGTCTTGCCCAACAGGGCGTCCACGCCCATGGGCTGCCGGGCAACGACCATCGGTCCGTAGCCGTCACCCATGCTCGCTCCGCAACTTGTTAAGGCGTAGCGATCGGCGACATAGGGATAGGCGTGGATGCTGATGGCGGTGATGTCCAGCTCTCCGCGGGTTGCGCGGTCGTTGAGCGTCTGGATGTCCTGGAGGACGTGGGTGAAGCTCCAACCCTTGCAGTCGATTTTGCCCGCGGCGAGGCCATAGAACATGAAGGCATCGTCAGGGTCGGGGCTGTGACCCAGGGTGAGGCGCCTGTACTGACGGGTCATTCCCAATTCCTAACGCCACTTTTGAATCTGATCGCCGCCGTTATCCTAGCAACCCGACGGCGATGGGCGAACCTAGCATGAACAGTACAACTTCGCATGAAGAACGAACCGGTGCCGGACGATAACAGGTTATTACTGGTCCATCGGCCCATGAATGCTACGATGGTCCGAATTTGGCTAATTTGTGCGGCTTCTGTGTAACTATTCCGTCACTGTACGCAGGGCTGATAAGCGACTTGTTCAGTCACGGGTGTGCAGGTAGAATACGCATGTCTCAAATGAACAGGACCCTATCCAACCGAATGACGAGCCGTAGTTTGCACACGCGACGATTACCAGCTCTTGGATTTGTGAGCCTCGTTGGGCTGGGGTTGCTTCCGGGCTGCTTCACGGCGGCGGCTTCCTCCAATCGAGGGGAAGAGTCGGCCACCTGCGTTACGCCGGAAGATACGGAGCGGATGGCGGACCAGGTATTGCAACTCGTAAACCTGGAGCGGGCCGAAGCGGACCTGCCGCCGGTAACTCGCAACCCTGCGCTTGGGCGAATCGCCGACGACTATGCCTGCCGGATGATCACCGACGGGTTCTTCGGACACACGGACCCCGGCACAGGTCACGGTCCGGGTGACCGGGCGGTGGTCGGGAAATACAGCTTCTATGCGATCGGGGAGAACTTGGCCGCCGGGCAGCAGACCGCGGCGGAAGTGATGAAGGTGTGGATGGAAAGCCCGTCGCATCGGGACATCATTCTGGACGAGAAATGGTCGGAAGTGGGCATTTCCGTGCGCTCGGGCGGGGAATATGGCATCTACTGGGTGCAGGAGTTCGGCGATCCCGCGGATTACTAAGAAGTAGGCAATAGGCACAAAGATTCACCCTCACCCCAACCCTCTCACTGAATGAGGGGTGTGTGTTTCAAGACTCCGCGCGGGCTGACCCCCGATCGGAGTCGGGGGCAAGAGCCCGCGGCTCGCTGGTACCATGACGGCCGGTCCATCGCCTAGTCATCCGCCGTATCACCGAAGAGAAAATCGCCCATCCAAGCGCGCCGGGATCCGGGCAATTGTCACGGGCCAAGTCGGCCTGGACAAGAAGCCTTTTCTACAACAAGTCGCGGACCTCGCAAAAGCGAACGGTCGCAAGGTAATGCTCTTCAACGTGGGCGAGTTGATGTGCGCGGAGGCGCCGGACATCGTCCCCCATCGCATTCTCGATCTGCCTCGGCAACGATTGACGGCGCTTCGGCGGAGCGTGTTCAAGGACATCCTGAGTGTCGCGGCCGATGACGTGGACCTGATCGTCAACACGCACGCGACCTTCCGCTGGAAGCACGGACTGTTTCACGCCTACGACCATCACCAGATGCGCGAGCTTGACGCGGACTTGTACATCACCCTGGTGGACAACGTCGACGCGGTACACGAGCGGCTGGAGCGGGAGCATGAAACGCGACATACGCTGAAGGACATTCTGGTTTGGCGGGAGGAGGAGATCGTGGTCACGGAGGCCATGGCCGAGGCGATCGGGGGGTACGGAAACGCCTATGTGCTCTCGCGAAGCAATCCGCGAATCAACGCCCAGACGATGTATCGTTTGATGTTCGAGCCGAATCGCAAGCGGGTGTACCCCTCCTTCCCGATGACCCACGTGATCGATTTTCCCGCGATTCTCAGGGAAATCGAACAGTTTCGCGACGCCCTGGCGAAGCAGTTCACCATCTTCGACCCGGCGGACATGGATGAGAAGCGGTTGTTGTACGAGGCCGGCGAGGCGACGAAACGCGGCGAGGACCATGTCGTGATCGAGGTGCATGGCCGTCCGCTGACCCTTGATGTCAGCGAGATCACGCGGATCGCGCGGGACATCGACGCCCAGATTTACGCCCGCGACTTCAAGCTGATCGACCAATCGGACATGATCGTAAGCTACATTCCGGCGCTGCCGGGAGGGAGGCCGGCCCTGTCGTCGGGCGTGGAACGGGAGCTTCAGCATGCCTTCGAGAGCACCAAGGAAGTGTACGTGATCTGGCGGCCCGACGATGAGCCGTCGCCCTTCATCACCGAGACGGCCACGAGAGTGTTTCGTTCGCTTCCGGAGTTGTTCGCGCATTTTGAACAACGCGGGTACGTTGAGGCGAATCAGTTGCCGGCGGGGTAACAGCAGCGGGAATCCGAACCCCAAGCAAGCGCGGGGTCATTGTGCTGCGATTCAAGACCGGTCGCTCGCGCTCCCGGTTCGGATAGGACGTACATGACCCAGCGCAATCGAATGTTCGTGTACAATGAGTCGTTGCCGCTGGAGATGGCCGTGGACCGGCTCGACCTCGAACGGTTGCGGCGTGGCTTCGCGGAATTGTTCGACCGGGCCGCTCAAGCCGTTCAACTAGCAGGGTATGAGCAGGATGACGCGGTGGTTGAACGTTACATGCTTGTACGGACGGCGGAGGGCGCGGAGACTTCCATTGTGGCGGATTGGCTGGCGGATCGGGAACGGCTCGTATCGCATGTCCACTCGGAGCTTCATCGTGCGTTTGGCGACGGATGCAATCCGTCCGATGTGCAAGTCGTGGGAGTCCGCGTCGTTGCGTTTCTCGAACACGCTGGGTAACGTCATGCCTAGCGAGGACGCACTATCATGCCTCAAGCCGATCAGCCTCATTGCGATTCCCCGCCCATAGAAACAGCGGTCCAGCCGATTCCGCCGCGGTATTGGTGGCTCAAGCGCATCGGAATCGCGGTCGGCGTCTTGTTCGTTGCCCTTTTCGCATTGCGCTTGTGGTGGGGGTGGGAGGCGAATCGGCGGCTGCAGGCGGAAATCGACCGGATCATCGCCGCGGGGGAGCCCATCTACCCCGAGGACTTCGATCCCAAGGAGGAAATTCCCGACGATCAAAACGCGGCCAGACTGCTCATTCTGGCAATGGAAAGGGTCAGCTTCACGTCTGAACAGCAGCAACTATATGAGAAGATCATCTACGAGCCCGAATTGGTTCAGATGCACCTCGTAGAGGTGCGTGGCATCGTGGAGAGCAGCAAAGGGGCGCTGATGCTGGCGCGGCGCGCTCGAGGGTTACCCGGCATAGATTGGGGCGTTCGCATGCGCACACCGGCGATTAACTTCATGCTTCCCAACCTTTCGGGGCAGCGCAGTCTGTCGAAACTCATGTCCCTCGCAGCGCGATACCACCACTTCGCCGGTAACGACGGTGAGGCCATAGAAATCCTGCGCGATGCCCTGTCGCATTCCGAAAACTTCAATCAACACCCGACTCTGATTTCCCAACTTGTAGCTTGGGCCTGCGAGGCGTTTACCATTCGGACCTTGGAGGAAATACTCCCATCCCTACGTATCACACCTGACGACGAGACAACTGTGAGTCGCATGGGTGCGGCGAGCCATTCTCAGATTCGCAGCTTAATCGCCGAATTCCTAGACGAACGCCCGCTGCGCGACGGAATGCGCCAGGCGATGATGTGCGAGCGGATTTATCAGGTGGATATCCACAATGAACTGATGCAAGGCAATACCACGATGAGTGCGTTGATCGGATGGCAGGGGCCGCCGCCCATTAATGTGCCGGACGTGATTTGGCGGCATGCATTGGGACCGGCGATCACGCTCGACATTGTTGCTAACCTGCGCGACACAACTTTGTTGGTGGAGGCGGCGGACACGGCTTCGTACTCCGGCGTTCCCGATGTCGAGGACGATTCCATGGAAGCGTCCGGGTTTCAATCCCTTCTCCACCCCTTTCGAGATAGTTTGGTGGCATCACTCGATCGTGCGTTCGTACTCTACTTTCGTATGTTGGCGCGTCGCCGAGAGGCCGGGACGGCGCTCGCTGTTCGGCTTTATGAGATCGATCATGGACGGCGTCCCGATACGCTCTCCGAACTTGTTCCCGAATACATTCCGCATCTACCGGAAGACGTGTTTGCAGAGGAGGGGCAGACGCTGCGCTATTCTCCAAACGCTTTGCATCCTATGATCTATAGCATTGGCGATAACGGTTTGGACCAAGGCGGCAAGTCAGAAAAATGGGCGGATATCGTGTTTTTCCTCGACGGCTGGCGTCCGGAAGATGAGGTAGCAGAGGAAGGATCGGGCAATTCATCTCAGACTGGCGAAGATGATGACGACGTAGAAAACGAGGAGGGGGAGGCCGACGAGGATGAAAGCGGCGAGGAGGAGCCATAAGAGCGGTACATAGACCGCGAGGGCCACAGCGCGGCCTGGTTTTTGGGGAACGAGGCGGCGGGCGAGGTGGATCAAATCCAGCCACCAGGGGGCGACGGCGGCAATGGGAAATGTCATGCTCACGACAGTGAGGAGCATGGGAATCACCTCTAGCTTGACATCCGAAGTCAGGATGGCCGCGGCGCAGGTAAGAACGGGAATAACAAGGAAGACCAGCTGCCCGCAGGCGTAGTAGCTGAGGGCGATGGCACGGCTCTGTTGCTCGATGGGGATGCCCTTGGGGTGGAAGAAGTAACTGGGGACGCCGGTTGCGGCGACAAGATAAAGAATGAAACAAAGATGCAGAATCGCAGCACCAAATACGCTATTCCAAACTGTGTCAAGGAACGGCTCGTTGAAGGGACTGGGAGTCCCCGTAACCCATTGTAGAATGTCGGCAAGCACCACCGATATGAAAACCATCGCAATTGTTACACATCGAAATCTTTGGCTATCGAGAAAGCTAACTGGTCTGGCCATTTCGTCGCAGAAGCGGGCCTGGCGGAACATGACGAACCAGACGGTTTGCCAATAGGCCCGCCACCAGCCCAATTCCTTGCGGTAGACCCAGGGGATCTGGGAGACGAGGCTGCGGACACCGTCGAGCGAAGCGCCGCATTCCGGGCAGCGGTTGCCGGTGAGGCCGCGGAGGTTGTAGCCGCAGCGCTGGCAGAAGAGGTCCTGCGCGATTTCCGGCAACGGAGCGCCTGATTGAGTTGGAGGAGTATCGAACACCGACTCACTCAAGAGTTACCAATTACTAACTACTAATTACTAATTACTAATTACTAATTACTAGAATATCGTTGAGCCGGAAGCGATACCGTGACACCGGAATTCATTCGTAATTGGTAATTCGTATCTCGTAATTCCCCTATCGCGTTTTCCGCAGAAACCCCACGCTGGATTGAAACATCCTTTCCTGATCGTCCGGGGTGCGCGTGTCTTCCTCGCTTTGCAGGTCGGCGAGGTTGGCCACGCACATGGGGCAGCCGACGACGTCCAAATGAAACTGCGTATAGCTGCGCCAGGGTTCCTCAAGGACGCCGAGCAGAAACGAGCCCAGTGTGCTGCGCTTGAGGCAGGTAAGGCGGTGCTCCCGCCAGACGCGGGCGACGGTGAGATCGGCATGACCCTCGTCGAGGCAGGAGGTCACCGACGGATCGAGTTGCTGAAGGTAGCTTTGGAGTTTTTGAATGGCGCGGAACTTGATGCCCGCGACGGCCTTCTGGTCAATTTCAAGGAGTTCGCCGACGTCGAGGTTTCGCTTGCCGGCGAAAAAGACCAGCTCGATCACTTGCAGGTCGTCGAAGGCGTCGCGGTCGCGCAGTTCGTGGATGAGTTGCCGAAGAATGTCGCCGAGGAGTTGCTGCTGCTGCCGTTCGGTCTCCTGCTGCATGGCGTGGCCGCTGGGCGTTTCGGTGGAGCCGGGTGTGACGCGGTCCCACCATTCGCCGCTATCGGCGGGTTCGGAAACGAGCGTCATTTTGCGCTGGCGAAGAAGGTCGTACAGTTTATGGCGAAGGATCGTGAAAAGGTAGGTTTCGAGCGAGCGCGCGGGATCGTAGTGGGTAATGGATTGCAGGAAGCCGACGAAGCCTTCCTGCACCAGGTCTTCGGCGTCGCTGAGGCTTGAAGTCCGGGCGCGAGCAAAGGCCAGCAACCGGCCGGTAAAGCGGTCGATTAGTTGCCGCCAGGCCGACTCGCTGCCTGCGCGAATCTGCTCGATGAGGAAATGGTCGGCATTTTCGACCGGGTCCATGGTTGGTTCCGCCCTGTTGTCCTTCGCCGTATTTCGGCAAGTGGTACTCGGCCCCATATTACGCGGGAAGGGAAGTTGGTGCCATGACAGCCGCGCTTATTCCGCCGTAGACCGCGCAGTCCGACCCATGCAGTTGCGATTCACGTACCGGCCCTGGCCGAACTTCGTCCCGAGTTGCAGGACTGAAACTTGACCATGATACCCAGTGCGTTATGTTCTCCCTGTGAAATCATGCGTTCGATGAGGAACGGCGAAAGGATGAAACATGGCGATGCGCATATTGGTCAGTTCGTTTGTCGGTTGTTGTTGGGTCGGTTTGGCCGCCAGGGCATCGGAACAGGCCGAGCAACCTGAAAAGCCTTCGGCGAAACCCGCCGAGGCCGTGACGAAACAGGAAGAATCCGGTTCGAAGCAAGTAGAGGCTGCGACAAAACCTTCCGTCGAAGTTGAGGAAGGGAAGTGGCCCAACGGGAATCTCCAATACCGGGTCGAGGGCAGGAAGGATGAAGACGGCGAATTCATTCGGCACGGGCTGGCGAACGAGTGGTACGAAAATGGGCAGAAAAAATCGGAGCAGCAATTTGTGGACGGGGAGCCGGACGGACCCCGTGCGACGTGGTTCATCGATGGGCGAAAATGGACGGAGGGGGAATTCGTCAAGGGCATGGAGGATGGCACCTGGCGAACATGGTTCGAGGATGGGACGCCGCAGACTGAGTGGACGATGGAGCGCGGCGTCTGGCACGGCGTCTACACGGAGTGGCACACCAACGGCAAGAAACGCATGGAAGTGGAATTCGTGAAGGGCAAGCGTCAGGGACCGATGACCATGTGGGACGATCAGGGCGTGGTCATGCTGACGACCGATTTCGTGGACGGGATCGAGCAGCCGTAAATCAACGAGCGCATCGTCGCTTGCCCACATCGGGCGGACTGGTAATCGGATGAATCATAGTTGGATACTCACAGAGAGAGGCAGGATGACTGTATCGGCTCGATCGTTGTGCCTGGCATTCACGGCTGTATCTATTTGTTTTCCGATCGCACGAGCTTCGGCGGACGACTGGCCGCAGTGGCGTGGACCCCGCCGCGATGGAGTCTGGCGCGAAACGGGGATCGTCGAGAAGTTCGCCAAGCCGCAGTTGGACCTCGTGTGGCGGTCGGAGATTTCCAGCGGCTACAGCGGCCCGACGGTTGCCGACGGCCGCGTCTATGTCACCGATCGCGTCGTCCAACCAACCCAAGTCGAGCGGGTGCATTGCTTCGACGCAAAGACCGGCAAGAACCTCTGGACGCATACCTACGAATGTCCTTACGAAGGCGTCGGTTACGACGCCGGCCCGCGAGCGTCCGTGACGATCGACGGTGGCATGGCCTACTCCCTGGGGGCCATGGGGCATCTGTTCAGCCTGGATGCCGCAAAGGGGGATGTTCGTTGGAAGAAAGACCTTTTCTCAGAATATAAGATTCAAATGCCGCAGTGGGGCATTTCCAGCTCTCCGTTGATTGAAGGCGACCTTCTGATTATCCAGGTGGGCGGCATAGGAGAGGCTTGTCTGGTTGCCTTCGACAAGAAAACTGGGTTGGAGAAATGGCGGTCGTTGAAGGACAGGGCTTCCTACTCCGCGCCCATTGTGATCGAACAGGCCGGGAAGCGAGTGCTGGTGTGCTATACCGGGGACAATGTCGTCGGCCTCGATCCACAATCCGGGAAAGTGTACTGGCAATACCCCTTCCCACCCCGACAAATGGTGATCGGCGTCTCCAGCCCGGTCGTCCATCAAGACAGCTTGTTCCTCACCAACTTCTTTGACGGAGCGTTGATGCTCAGGCTCGATGCCCGAAATCTGGCCGTCGAGAAGATTTGGCAGCGGGCCGGGGAGAGTGAGAAGAACACAGACGCTCTGCACTCCATTATTTCCACGCCTCTCCATGAAGGAGATTACATATACGGTGTGGACAGTTATGGGGAATTGCGATGTCTGAATGCCCGCACAGGGGACCGAGTATGGGAATCTCTGGACGCCGTGCCCAAGGCGCGGTGGGCGACGATCCATTTTGTCCGCAATGGCGGTAAGGTGTGGATGTTCAATGAGCGCGGCGAGCTGATTATCGCCGACCTTTCGCCGCAAGGATATCATGAAATCAGCCGCGCCAAGTTGATCGAACCGACGACTGACCAGTTACGACAGCGTGGTGGCGTGTGCTGGTCGCATCCGGCTTTCGCGAACAAGCATGTCTTCGCCCGCAACGATAAGGAACTGGTCTGCGCCGACCTAAGCGCCCGATAAACGGACTAAGCGACGTCATACCGCCACATCAGGTTGAGCGGCTTTGCGCCGTTCGGTGCGGCGGGCAAACCACAACCCCGCCTCAAACAAGACATAAATCGGAATTGCGAGCAACATCTGATTGAGGATGTCGGCGGAAGGGGTCATCACCGCGGAGACGACGATCGTGCCGAGGATCACGTAGCGTCGTCCGCCAGCCATTGTCGCGGTGGAGATCAGTCCCGTCCACGCCACAAAACACACCGCCACCGGGGTTTCAAAGGCGACGCCAAACGCCAGCGAGAGCATTAGGACGAACGAAATGTATTGGTCGACGGCGAACTGGCTCTGCATGGCCGGTGAGGTCGGGCCGGGTTCAAAGGGGATCGACCAGACCCCATCAGTCGTCATGAACATGAGCCGGCGCGTCGTGGAATTGACCCAGGCGTCGCCCGGTTTGGCGTCGGTCGGGTCGTCACGGCGAAAAGACAATGTCGTTGGGTCCGCCGCCTTTACGGCTTCGTTGGGCATGGTCCGGTCGGGAAGCAAGACGCGCTGCAAGGGGGAGGGTGACAGATCGGCGACGCCGAAAGCGCGATTGAATGTGATGAAGAACTGCAACACGAGCGGCAACACGATGTAATACAAGAACAACACGCCCACGATGAACAATCCCGACGACGACCAGACCAGTGATTTCACGAACCGACGCTCGCGAATGTACAGCCCGGCGGAGACGAAGCGCCAGAGCTGGTGCAGCAGCCAGGGCATGGAGAGAATCAACGCGGAGAGAGCGCTGACCTTCAGATAGGCCATGAAGGCGTCCGTGGGGGCGAGCACTTGCAGGTTGGGCTGCAAACCGTTGGCGAATTGCACGGTCCACAGGGGGTGGAAGATGATCACCAGAATCTCTCGGCCGAAAGTCAGCGTGATGGCGAGGGCCAGGGCGACCCCGATCAGCCCTCGCACCAGACAACCACGCAACTCATCCAGGTGGTCTCCAAACGACATCCGCGTCGTTTCCAGAATGTCGTCGTGGAGAACAGCGTCGCTGAAATGCGGTCGCGTGGGATCGTCGGGCACGAGCGGGATTGTAGCCCTAGCTACGCAGGATGAGAATAGAATCAGTCGGAGTGGATGGGACACCGCCCTTTCGCTATAGTGGCGACAGAATGAGCCGAGAAGAACGTAACGAATTCCCGGTCACGATGCGACTAAAACGAACATCGTTCGGCCTTGCTGCGCTCCTCGCATTTTTGAGCGGCGGTTGCTTCCCGGCTGAATTTCTTTTCTCCTTTATCTTCGACCCTTTTTGTTTCTCCCATCTTGGCGAAGATCCGCGCGAGTTCCCGGATTTCGAGACGAGGCTGAATCAGTTACGGACGGAGGCATTCGAGATCGATTGCGGGTGTGCGGATTCCGATTGGGGAATGCAATTATATGTCGGGAAATGCGGCAATGGATCGCTAACTTATGTCTTCCGAGGATTCGGCTATGGGGGTCGAACGGACTATTTCAATGCCGACGGAAACTTCATCGGGCTAAGTGAAAACAAAGATTCTCCATCGCTTTTGTGCGGTTTCTCTCGGGATTGGCCTCGAAGTATCGAATGCACGGATCCAGTCGTGACCGAAGTAATCTGCGAACTATTCGCGTGCGAGAGCCCCTGAACGCGACAAAGTGGACCTTACTTCACGCCTCGCCTCATCTGAACGCCCACTGGTAGATCGTGAGTAATTCCTCGGAACTAACCGGGCGGGGGTTGAAAGCGGCCGTCCATTGCTTAGCGGCTTCCATGGCCAGCTCTGACAAAATGGCTTTGGGCACGCCGCAGTCCGCCAGTTGTCGTGGGAGCCGTGCAACCTCCAGCATAGTTTCGATTCGCCGCGCGAGCGCTTCGGGATCATCGCTTAACGCCGCGTAGGGGTTGTGGCCGTTGGCGCAGTTGAATCGGACCACGTGCGGCAACATGACGCCCACGGCGATTCCGTGGGCGATGCCCACGCGTGCGGTCAGCGGATTGGCACAGGAGTGTGCCGCTCCGAGCATGGATTGCTCGATCGCCGCTCCGGCGAGGTGCGCACCCAGAAGCATTCTCGTTCGGGCATCCTCGTTTTGCGGATCACGCATGGCCGTCTCAAAAGCCGAATCAAGACGGCTCCAGGCCTCACGGGACATTTCCAAAGAGATTTCATTTCGTTTGAGGGTGCCGGCGGTTTCCACGGCGTGGGCGACGGCGTCGATGCCAGCCGCGGCAGCGACTCCGGGCGGGCACGTTCGCGTCAAGTCCGGATCGAGGATGGCGACGCGGCAAGCGGCCTTGACGTCCCCGCAGGCCATCTTCTGGTGTGTCACCGGGTCGCAGATGAGTGCAAAGGACTGCGCTTCGCTGCCCGTGCCCGCCGTGGTGGGCACGGCGATCATCGGGAGCATGGGCTTGGCGGCCTTGTTAACGCCCCAATAGTCCGACATCACTCCGCCGTTGGAGTAAATGAAGTTGATCCCCTTGGCGCAGTCCATGGCGCTGCCGCCGCCCAGTCCGATGAGGAAGTTGATCCGGTTTTCTTGCGCTACCGCGACGCCCGCATCGACGTGCTCCGTGGTCGGGTTTTCGGCGACGGCGTCGAATGTCGCGATGAACAATCCGGCGGCTTTCAGCGAATCGACGGCGCGATGGAGATGACCGGCCCGGACAATTCCGGGATCGGTTACGACCAGAACCCGCAAGCCCCCTTCCGCCCGCGTACATTCCCCCAATTCGGTAATCGCCCCGAACCCGTGGATGACTCGCGTACGTGCGTGTGACAACACACCAGGAAGATCGTGCAAGCTCACCGCCTATTGCGTGATTTCCTGTGCGCTGTGGTCTCGCCCTTGCAGCAAAATCGTACCGCCGATCAGAATGGAAAGACCCAGCACCAACAGTCCCCACTCGGACGCCGCCGGGATTGGTCCGTAGACGCAGGCGTCGCCGCCGATCGGCTGATCCAGTCCATCAAAGGAGACTGCGCCGACAAAGCACGCCGGTCCTGACGCCGAGCCAGGCACCTCAAGTTCATAAGATACACTAGCGGGAATCGTACCGAAGAAGGGTCCCCATTTTACTTTGCCGCTTTGGGTATCCAGCGCCCCTCCGTTGCTGATGTTGCTAACCGGCCAGCCCGCGGGCGGTTTGTCCTCCAACCCGACCACCGCCACTCCCGGCGGAGGATTGATGGCGATGGACACGGAAAAACTGGTGACGCCCCCGCCGTACACAGGCGGCAAGTCACGCACGGCCGATTGACCCGCGGCCGTTGAAGCCGCAAGGCACACCGCGAGTATAAAAGCACCAATCTTCATCATTCGTTCCCCCTCCAGGTCGGCAGCCTATCGCTCGAACTTGATCGGAAGGTTCACGCCGTCGAACGAAACTGTCCCGCGCAGCGATGGGCTCGTCTTATCCAATTCGCGTACTGCTTTTGTGGTGCCGCGCTCCATGGCCAGCCCGATCGTTGCCGTCAATGTCCGGGTCGCGTTATCAAAGTAAGGGCCCCACTTGATTTTGCCGTTGACGCCGTCCACGGCTCCGTCTTCGCCGACGGAGATCACCTTCCATCCCGTGGGAACAATCAACTCCGCCGCCACCGCCGATGTGCCGACGGTTGGCGCCACTTCGATCGACACACTCCATTTCCGAAGCCCGCCCTGCCGAATTGCTCTCGCCACGCCGGCGGATTCGGCATCCAGAGCAGCCGGGACATCGGGCGTTCCGGCGGCAACGCCTCCGCCCCCCGGGCAGCAGGTATTTCCCAGGCCGCAAGTGGTGGGAACGAAGTTCAGCGCGATTTCATCCCAGCAGTAACATTCCCCGTTCCTCCAGATAAATGCCGCACGTGTGACGCCCGCGATGTCATCGTTGCAGCCGCGGACCCACGCACACCCATAAGCAATGACCTCGCAAAGGCTTACGGAGCCGTCCAGGCACGAGCCGGTCGCGCATTCACCGCAATATCCCACGGAACAGGTATCACAAATCGGCTGTGGAGTTTCCGCTACATTGTAGGGGCAACACTCATAGTTCATGCAATCATCCCCACAGGTTGTCTTATTCACCCCATCCGCCGAAACGATTCCCGAAAAGCATTTTTCAGTGGCGGACGATTCGTCGGGGGTTACCTCATAGGACAGTTCGGCCGGAAAGGGCGAAAACAACGGCCCCCATTTTACCTTGTGATTGACCGCGTCGTACGAGCCGCCGTTGCTGATAGCGCTTACCGTCCAGTCCGCGGGCGGCGAATCCTCTACGGCGATCGCCGAAACACCGGTCAGGTCGCCCAGCTCAAGCCGCACCAGATCCGCGCGCCCGGGACAATAGTCTGCGTCCTCAAAAATGCGCGTCGCCGGGCAGAAATCGGCGCACAACGATCCATTTCCATAATATGTACCCCCAAAAAACTGGCATGCGCTCTGCGACGTCTCGATGCAATCCGGCCATCCACCCGTGGGGATGGTGCAAGCCCCGACCGCCACGTTGCAGCAGTTGGAGCCGCCCTCGAACTCACACCATGTTGCCGCCATATCCGTGAAATCAACCGACCCGTCACAGTCCACGTCGCAACCGCTTGCGCAGCACCCGCAAAGGCCAAACTGAGCGCAATCGCGAACGCACGCCACGTCCGTAAACTGGACCTTTCCGTTGTTGTTCACGTCCGCGTTGCACAGGCAACCTGTACAGGTGGTGTCATTGCCCTGGTAGGTACCCGCGAACCAACTGCAGCTCATGGTCGTCGTCACCTGGCAGGACTCATAGTCGGTCCCCACGTTCATCCCCAGACAGGCTCCGGTCGGGGCGCCACAGCAGTTGGTGAAGCCCTGGAGCTGACATCGAACGATACCAATATCCTCCCAATCGATCGCTCCGTCGCAGTTGACGTCGCAACTGTTCACGCACCCACCACAGTTGCCGTTGATGCAGTTCAGAACCACGGCCTCGTCGATGACGTTAATGGATCCGTCGTTGTTTACGTTGGCGTTGCAAATGCAAGCAACTTCGAGCTCGCCGGGAATCAGGGCGGCAATGGGGATGGGGCCCGGTGGGCTTGACGAGTCGAACAAGTAGGTGTTGGCAGGATTTAGACTAATCCTGTAGAGGCCTCGAGCATTGGTGGGAACGTCAATCACTACCGTCCCGCCGTAATAGGTCAATCCAGTGTCTGTCACCGGATCATTCGAGGGGGCAACGGACCAGACAACCCGCGCCTCATCCCCAACAATTCCAAATCCTCCCCAGGGGTCGGCGACGGAAGCGTGCGTCCAATCGCCGCGGGTATGATTGACGAACAGGTTATGACAGAAACCGGAAACACAAATGCTTTCGCCGGAACCCGAATGGCCGTTGATACCGGGTTCGCCGAAAGCGCTGGTACAATTCGCCGATGTGCTGCACGGCTGGGAAGCGTAAGCCAAGTTGCCTGCACCCGGACACGAACCGGGGCCGCCTCCGCAATCGGAAGTCGTGCCAAGGAGCGAATTGTTGCTGATCGCGGCCTGCCATGATGCCAGGAGGTCCGGCGCCCAATCAGAAACTTGAACGTTCCAATATGTGCGCCCGCTAGCGCCAAGTCCCAATCTCAACCGCTGACCGGTAATGTTTGCGTTGGAATAAAGGCCGCCCGTGTTGTACCCGCCGCCGGGATGAGTGGCGACCGGGGTCAACCGGATGATCGCCGACCCCGGGCCGCCCGCAACCGTGTCTCCCTGTAGCTGCTGCCGGTTAACGACCGGCGCCGCGGAAGCGCCCTTATGGGACAAAGATTGTTCCACTGGATCGGTCGGTCCGCCGAATAAGGGCGATGCCAGAGCCAGTGCAAACGCCACAGAAATCTTCGACTTATTCTCGTGACCGGTGAGAAACGATCCGCACATTCGAAAGCTCCTTTCACTGAAATACGTGTGTATGTCACGCGACTTCATGGCTTGGGTACTCAAGTGTCTCTCGCCCCGCGCAGGTCGATCCCCGAGTATTCAGTTCGGCCAGCGTAGAGAGTAAACACGGAGATATTGTAATTCAGACGATGGCGACTGTATAGAAAAATCCTAAATTCATGCTTGTCGCTGGGGAATGCGCTGACCTGCCATTACATCAAGTCGGCAGGCCGCGAATACAATGCAGGTTACAAATTTGTCCGATAAAGGCGCTTTTAGCAATCAATTCCCATAGTTTTTTGGGAATAGCGCTTCAAAGTGAGCTGCCAAGATTGATGCTTAGGCGTGTTAACTGAATTAAAGCCGACTTCGCAATTAACCGTTTGGCGAAGTCATCGCGGGTGGAATGGTTTTCGAAAAGCCAAGCGTTGTTCGTTATTCCGTGAATGGCCCTCTCTATGCGACATTCGTTTGGAAGGCACGCCGCCGATATAGGTGCTCAAACAAGTTCCCCTCATGCGGCTGGTCCCAGCTCAATTGATAGGTCGGGATCGGCCCGATGTTCAGCCGATCCACATGCCGAGAGGCCATCAGCGACGCAATGAAACTGGCATCTTTCGTAATGGCCGAAACGACGAGCGTCGGCCCGATGCCTTGGGACATTTCGCTAGTTGGGCATTCGATCACAGTTGCATAGGGGAACAGGAATTCTCGATTGGCCAGGGGGTGCTCGCGATCCTCACACCAGACGATGGTTGGCAGGAGATATGCACATCGCCCCAACACAACCAGCCGCGACGAGCCGCGAAATTGGGCGGTGAGATCGACCGCACCCTCTCCTCGCACTTGCCCGTCTATCATCGCCGAAATCTTCTCCGCCATGGAGGGATTGGCGAAAGCGGCGATGGTTGCTTTCGGGTCGTCAACCGGTAAGGCCGCGATGCCGGCAAGCCGCTTCGCAAGAGCTTCCGCGATGGCCCGGCCATGCTTGGGGGTCCAGACCGCGGATGCGTTGATGCACGAACGTCCACCGTTGGCGACGATGGACTGCTCGATGAGGTCGAGGTGCTTCTCCCACTCGTCGGCGGCATCGTCGCCGAGCAGCACTTTGCTGTACCCCGGCCCGTGGATTTCGATGCGCGGGTCGCTTCGCCACGCCCCTGTCGTCGAGGCGTCACCGAAGAGCATCGCCCGATCGACGCTGCGCAATAATTCACCCGCGCCGGCGTGATCGGTCGGGTAAAACCCAAAGGCTTCCTTCGGCGCTCCGGCCGCGATCAAGGCTTGAATGATTCGATAGGGCGTCCACGGCTCCTCGCGACCCGGCTTGAGCACGATGGGAGCCTTGAGAGCAAACGCAGGAATCCAGAGTCCATGCACGCCCGGCGAATTGCTGGGCAGAACGGCCCCGAAGATTCGCCCCTCGCGGAAAAAGCTGACCGTCCGTTCCTCCTGCTTGCCGTATCCTCGATCCAGGATGGCCGGATCGAATCCGCGCGTCAGTCCGGCGATGATTTTGTCCATTTCCGCCAGCACCCGATGAATCTTCTGGGCGTTGGTCCGGCAGTGGGCAACGGGCATTCCGGTGGTGGCCGATAGGCAGCGAACGTAATCCTCAAAGGACTGCTTCGCATCCCCGATCGGCAGAGTCCCGTTGAGAAACCGATCCGCCGCCTGACGGCAAATCGAAAGAAGCGCTTCGACCGTAAATGATTCGAGCACCGAATTATCCATTCGATGCACGTCGCGGACGACCATGCCCGGATTGGCCTGACTAACCTCCGCCACCGGCTCGCCCGTGGCATGGTGAACCAGCGTGACTCTGTCGACGCTGTCGTAGGGCTTACCGTGGCGAAGGATGGGAATGTGGGACATGGATCACGTCCGGAAAATTGACGAACGCCGAATCTCCCCGGGAACCACAACGGTGAAACACCCCGCCAACTCGGAATCTGATTCGAAGAAGGAACGCACCACGATACGCCGTGCCGATGCAGACAAGCGCCCCAGACGAAACAGGACGACACCCCGCGGCGGTGCAAGGCGTCGACGGAAAAGCAATTCACCAAAGTCGCGGTCGAAAGTCAGCAGGATTCGGTTCTCCCGTCGGGCGATCTCGAGCAGCGCCGCGTCCTTGGCCCCGGAGTGGTCGATTGCCGCATGAACGACTTCGTGTCCTTGATCGCGCAACCATGATGCAACCCACATCGGGAAACTCTCGTCGGCGAGGAATCGTTCAGGACTCACGACTTGGTTTTCACCGGCGGGAGGTCGCGGAATTGGAAATCCTGGAACGTCTCCGCCACGAAAGCCAGCACTGCTCGGATCCGTTCATCCGTCAGGTTGGGATAGTCTTCGCGAATCACCTTCACGTCCCATCCGCCGGACAGCAATTCCAGCACGAACTCGACGGACAACCGCGTGCCCTTCACCGTCGGTTTGCCGCACAGGATGCCCGGGTCGCAGACGATGTATTCCCGCCAGTCAATCGGCGGGTTGGATGGTGTGGCGATCATTCCTGCATCTCCCGAACGGATGATTCTGTACTACGCGATTCTGTCTCATTGAACGGGGACAAGGCCAGGCTCCACGTTTCGCGTTCCGATCCATCGCCGGGTATTCTATCATGGTGGACCCTTTCGAGAATAGGGCAAGGCAGGGCGGTAGCGATGCGATTCGGGAGGTCTCCCACTTTTTTAACGGAATGGACTCCGTTTTCGAAAGCCTGGACGAAATCGCGACTCGCTTGACCAAGCTGGGAGTTCCTTATGCCGTTCTTGGCGGCATGGCCTTGGTCGCCCACGGGTACCGTCGCACGACCGAGGATATTGACATCCTGATCACCGGGGAAGGCCTCAAACGTATTCACGATTCCCTTCTTGGTCTCGGCTATCGCCCTCTTTTCGAAGGAAGCAAGAACGTCCGCGACGCCCGCACCGGCGTACGGATCGAGTTTGTCTTGGCGGGCGAATACCCGGGCGACGGCAAGCCCAAGCCGGTTGCTTTTCCGAATCCTGCGGACGTTGCGGTTGAGATCGATGGGATTCGATATGTTCAGCTTGCGACTCTGATCGAATTGAAGTTGGCTTCCGGAATGACCAACCCCGGCAGGTTACGCGACCTGGCCGACGTCCAGGAACTCATTCGGCAGTTGAGCTTACCGCCGGTGTTCGCGGGTCAACTGAATCCATTCGTCCGTGGTAAATTCGACGATCTGGCTGCGGGGATCCGTGGCTTAGACGAACCTCCGCAGGTGTGAACGAATACCGGCGAGAGCGACTGGCGACTTCGCCCCGCAACAGCCTCCAATTCGACGCCTATAATCTGTTGCCAACGACTGGCCGAGGCATACATGTATTGCCGTTCATGCCATTACGATCTGCGTGGACAACTTGACCCGCGCTGTCCTGAATGCGGGGGTCGATTCTCCTTCGACGATGCCGAGACCTACCTGGGCAACCTTCCGACTTGGCGTTCATATCTAAGAGACAGCCTTGGATCGAGCGGGCGTTGGACCTTGCGCCTTCTGTTGGGCTTCCTTGGTATTGCAAGCGTAATCGCCATTCCAAGCCTGACCATCTGCTGGGAACCCGCTGGCCTTTTTTTCCTAAGCGATCGGAACCTCCAACTTGTCAGTGCTGAGTGGGCAAGGCAATGTAGGGGATTGCCGATCATCTGCCGCTTTGATGTGGTCGACGCCCGGCGGCACATGTCGCCATCCTTCAGTGCGTCGTTGGAGCGCAACGATTATGGGCGGCGCGCCAGCTACGTGCGAAAGCTGACAGAGCGGCCGTATTCGTTCTTCTTACCGTGTTTGTTCGGGTTACTCTTGGCGTTCACGTTTCGAAACCGGATAAGAAGTTGGCTGGCTTTGGCCGCCGTGGGTACGTTCGCCGTCGTACTTTGTGGTTCCTGCATGGCTCGACCATTGGGCAACTTGAAATTCCCAGGCAGCTATGTCTTCCTGGACGACTATGTGTACCTCGAACCGCCAAATGTTTTGATGTGTTCATCTCGCGAGGATTCGAGCGTTATTGCGTTCGAGCGGAAC
>Ga0187893_10000529_pt1 | contig 98531 bp, 88 predicted proteins | sample MA1701074metaG_FD_139574 | JGI IMG/M metagenome (GOLD analysis project Ga0187893, IMG submission 139574) | White microbial mat communities from a basaltic lava cave in the Kipuka Kanohina Cave System on the Island of Hawaii, USA - MA170107-4 metaG ...
ATCATAGCCGAAAGTCCGGTTCTCGCCGGCGACCGCCGTCTCGGTGATCGACGTGACCTTCCCGCGCGGGTCGTAAAGATGGGTGCGCCACACCGCGGTCGCGCCGCCGGATTTCGCCACGGTGAGCTGATAGGGCTTCTGGCGCGCGTCGATGGTCTGGACGGTGAGCTGGCCGTTGCCGTGAAAGGCCCCGAAGAGGAGGCCGCCATGGTGATAGGAGATATTGCTGACGTAGTCGGTCGCGCCGATCGAAACTTTCCGCGGCCTGCCATAGGCGTCGGGGAGGAAGGTGAAGTTGCCGCCCGGACCCGAGCGCGTCGAAACCGCGCCATTGTTATCGTAGGAATAATCGAACTGATAGGTCCGCCCGTCGATGACGAGCTTTTCCTGCGAAAGCTTGTCGAGCCCGTTCCACTGATAGGACCAGGTGAAGGCCGAGCCGCCGGTCCCCCGCGTCGCGGTCGCGACATTGCTGTTGGCGTCATAGGTGCGGCCGACGGAGAGAGTGAAGGGGGCGCCGGTCGGGAATGTGATCCCGGTCTCGCGGTGGAGCTGATCGTAGCTTCGCGTCACACGGTAGGTGGTCGAAATCGAGGAGGGACAGCCCGAGGCCGCCGGTATTCCGCGACCCGACTGCACGAGGAGGCCTTCGGAATCGTAGAGAAACGCCTCGTCGGAGCCGAATTCCGGGGCGCGATGGCGGCAGAGCCTCAGATCGTTATTGTACCAGAAATTGCGGGTGACCGACGCGGTGAATCCGTTCTGCGTCCCCTGCTGCGCCAGTGTGTGGATGTTGCCGTAGATGTCGCGGCCCATGGTCGTCGTCGCGCCCAAGGCGTCGTACACCTCCATCGTCTCGGTCTCGAACGGCGAGCCGAAGCCGCGCTCGGTAGCGAACACCTGCGCGCCCGCCGGATCGGTCACCCGAATCTGCCCGTTGTTGAGATAGGCGTAACTCGTCGTGGCGAACGGGGCGACATTCTCCGCCGAGAAGGTCATGCGGTTGAGGCCGTCATAGCCCATGTTGACGCCGTCGGGCGCCGCCGCCGACGAGCCCGGCCACGACTTGAACGTCTCGCGTCCATAGATGTCGTAGACCGTGCGGTGGTAAACCGTCGACGCCGAGCCGTCGCCGGGCTCCGTCTTGACCAAAGTCGGCCGCAGCATGGGGTCGTAATTGGTGACGGTCAGCAAGGTCCCGCAGTAAGCGGATGCGGTGAGATTGGAGCCTTGCCCGGTATAAGAGATCGAGCAGTCGGCGAACGGCGCAGTGCGGTCGATGACCGCGAGCCAGCCGGCGAGGGTATAGGCGTAGGCCGTCGTGAAGCCCTTGGCGTCGGTCTCGCTGACGAGCCAGCCCTGATCGGAGACGTCGCGCGAGAAGGTTTGGCCGTCGGGGCGCAATACGGTCTTCGCCGTCCCGCGCTCGTAATTGGTGAGCGTGTAGATGTGGTTGTGCGAATCCTTCTTGGTTCTGATCGCGCCGAGTTCGCCGGCCACGGTCGAATAGGTTAAGGTCTCCTGGAGCGTGCCGAATTTGCTTTTCGTCAGCACACGGCCGAGCGTGTCATAGGTGAAGGAATCGAACAGCTTGCCGTTGCGCGTGACGGTTGAGGGGAGGCCCAGCACCCATTTGGTCTTGTTGTGGGCGTAGACCGTGTCGGTGGTGCGCCGGCCTGCCCAGTCGCCCGACGTCGTGCTGTATTCGTCGATAAGGATCGGGAAGCCGTAGGAATAGGTCGGCGAGGAGAAATTGGAATCGTAGGTGTAGCGCGTCGTCCAGCGGCCGTTGATGCGGAGATAAGCGGTCTCGAAGGGCCGGACCGGATGCCGCGTCGTCAGATTGGAGATGCCGATCGCGATGTAGGAATTGCCGACGGGGCTCTCGTAGTTATAGAGATGCTCCATGTTCTGGAGCCCGACGAGCTGCTTTTCCCGGATTTTGCCGCCGTCGACACGTTCCTGCCAGTAATGATGCTGCCATTCCTCCGGCATTCCGGGCGCGTTGATGCGCGTCCAGTTGAAGCCGTCGCCTGAGCCTGGCGGGCCTTGATCTTCTTCATACTCGAAGGTCCAGGTCGTCGAGGAGATGCCGGGACCCTCGAGCGTTTTCGAGACGACCGACCAGGTATCAACGAGCGAGGATTGGAACACCGGCGGCGGCGGAGTCCCTGGCGGCGGCGGTTCGACGGTCGGGCACTCCACAATGCGCGGCATCACCGCGTTGAGGCTCTGGCGGTGGACCGTTTCATAGAAGACGAACGTGCCGACCATGCCGTAAGGATGGGTCAGCGAAATCTCGTTATCGCCGAAGCCGATGCAATCGGAGCCGGCCGCCGGCTCCATAATCATGGCGTCGATGTCGAACACCCATGAGCGGCCGTCGGGGAGGGTCGCCGTGCCGAGGACCTGATTGGTCATCAAATGCGGCAGGCCCATATGTTCGTACATGTAAAAATTGCTCTGGCGGTAGCCATAGGTCCAGGTCCGCCCATGCGCCGTCGCCGCGGTGATCAGCAGCGGGTAGCTCGGATTTGAGTAGGAGAGGGTGATCGTGCGGTCGTCGTTCGACTGGATCTGCGTCAGCCGGCCGTTGCCGTCATAGGTGTAGTTCACCCAATTGCCGTTGACGTCGGTGACCTGGGTCGCGGCGAGGATCGACTTCTGCCGCATCGTGTGCTGGCTTCCCGCCAGCATGCTCAGCTTCTTGTAGTCGCGAACGATGTAGCGATCGAAGCGATAGCGGTCGCCATTGGGCGCCGTGGCGAAGAATCCCTCGCCGCCGTCCGACGCGCTTGTGCATGTCAAATGCCAGCCGTCGAGCGTGACGTATTTCGTTCCGGCGGGCCATTGCGCCCCTTGCGGGGATTCGAGGATTTGTTGGACGCCCCGGCCGGGGATGTCCATCTTCACGCCTTCCGAATATTGCCAGTTTGGGATCTGAGGCGCTCCGGGCCCGGGCGCCGGAGCCAGGGGGAAGCTCGTGTCGAAGCTGTTGTTGCAGCGCGCCCCGGTCCAGCCGAAATGGGTGATGACTTCGATGCGCGGAACGACGAACTGCCAGTCGCCGAATTCGGCATTGGTCTGTTCGCTGTAGAGGAATCCCTGGCTGCGGCGGCGCCTGAGCGACACATCGAGCCCGGAATTGCCCGGGATGTTTTCATCCGTATGTTCGAAGGTGATCGTCCCGGAATGGGGATCGATGGCGTCGCCGAGAATGTCCGTTCCGTATGCGCGGAGTCGCTGATCGGCATCCTGCCGGCGCTGCCATTCGACCGCGGTGACATCGGCGCCCCCGCCGCTCAGCATCTCCGGCGGCGGCTGCAAGGGCGGGAAGGGCGACGGCCCGCGCGGGTCCGGCGGCGGCGATCCGCCCGGCGGTCCCGGCTTCGGCTTCCACGGTTCTTTTTCTTGCGCGACCGCCGGAACGGCTATGGTCAGCAGGCCGACAATAAACGCCAGCGCGCAACGCGTGGACATTTGACCCCCCGCGCAAACCCCGTATGCACCCTAGCACTCATGTGTGTTTAACTCTCTATTAAATGCAGCTCAGCAGTGACCGCTGGGCGCTCCGCTGCACATCTGAGGGAGGCGCCGCGCCGCGGCCGCAGGCCGCTCTGCTCGTTTCGCCTTCCTCTTGCCTTTTCTCCGGAATAACCCTCGCTTAAGCGCCGCGAGGCTAGGATCGACCCGGTCACGGTATGGCGAACTGGGGCGGTCACCCCATATTAACATTTGCGCCGAACGGGCTCATGAAGGTCGGCGCCAGTAAGGGCTTGATCGGGAAGAGATAAATGCGGGACCCCCAAGAAATCTACGCGAACACCCTGGTGCCGATGGTGGTCGAGCAATCGAGCCGCGGCGAACGGGCCTACGACATCTTTTCGCGCCTCTTGAAGGAGCGGATCATTTTTCTCGCCGGGCCGGTCCACGACACAGTCTCGACGCTCGTCGTCGCCCAGCTCCTGTTCCTGGAGGCTGAGAACCCCAAGAAGGAAATCGCCTTCTACATCAACTCGCCGGGAGGGTCGGTTTCGGCCGGCCTCGCGATGTACGACACCATGCGTTACATCCGCCCGGCGGTCTCGACCATGTGCATCGGCATGGCGGCGTCGATGGGCTCGCTCCTGCTGACCGCGGGCACCAAGGGGTTAAGATTCTCCCTGCCGAATTCCCGGATGATGCTCCACCAGCCTTCTGGCGGGTTCCAGGGCCAGGCTTCGGACATCGAGCGCCATGCCCAGGATATCATCAAGATGAAGCGCAGGCTGAACGAGATCTACGTCCAGCACACCGGCCAGCCCTATGAAGTCATTGAGAAAACGCTCGACCGGGACCATTTCCTCGCGCCCGACGAGGCGGTCGAGTTCGGCCTGATCGACAAAGTCTTATCGGAACGCGCGCTGCCGCCCGAGGCGGATCGTTAACCATTGGGGAAGGTGGGACCGAACCGCTTGATCGGCTTCCTAGGAATATGGTCGAATGCGCTCCGATGGCGGGGGATGGCGCGCTTCATGCACCATTCGCCGCCGGGCGGCCGTGTCGCCTGTGCCCCTGAAGGGCCAATGACGGCGTGGGTCGCGGGCGCGCGGAATGGCGCTGATGGTCCCGGCCGATCGGCGCGCAAGAGGAGTTGGCACGCGTGAGCAAGGTCGGCGGTAAATCGGGCGGCGACGGCAAGAACACTCTTTATTGCTCGTTCTGCGGCAAGAGCCAGCACGAAGTCCGGAAACTCATCGCCGGGCCGACCGTCTTCATTTGCGACGAATGCGTCGAACTCTGCATGGACATTATCCGCGAGGAATCGAAATCCTCGCTGGTGAAGGCGGGCGACGGCGTTCCCAGCCCGCAGACCATCCACAAGGTGCTCGACGACTATGTGATCGGGCAAGCCTACGCCAAGCGCGTGCTCGCGGTCGCCGTCCATAACCACTACAAGCGCCTCAATCACGCGCAGAAGAACAACGACGTTGAACTCGCCAAGTCGAACATTCTCCTGATCGGGCCGACCGGTTCCGGCAAGACGCTGCTCGCGCAGACCTTGGCGCGCATTCTCGACGTGCCGTTCACCATGGCCGATGCGACGACTTTGACCGAAGCCGGCTATGTCGGCGAGGACGTCGAGAACATCATCCTCAAACTGCTGCAGGCCGCCGACTACAATGTCGAGCGCGCCCAGCGCGGCATCGTCTATATCGACGAAGTCGACAAGATCAGCCGCAAGTCCGACAATCCTTCGATCACCCGCGACGTCTCCGGCGAAGGCGTGCAGCAGGCGCTTCTGAAAATCATGGAGGGGACGATCGCGTCAGTTCCGCCGCAAGGCGGACGCAAGCATCCCCAGCAGGAATTCCTGCAGGTCGACACGACGAACATCCTGTTCATCTGCGGCGGCGCCTTCGCCGGCCTCGAGAAGATGATCGCCGCCCGTCAGGCCGGGACCTCGATCGGCTTCAACGCCGTCGTCAAGGCGCCCGACGACCGCCGCGTCGGCGACGTGCTGCGGCATTGCGAGCCTGAGGACCTGCTGAAATTCGGCCTCATCCCCGAATTCATCGGACGCCTGCCGGTCATCGCCACACTCGAAGATCTTGACGAGCAGGCGCTGATCCAGATTCTCACGGCCCCGAAAAACGCGCTCTTTAAGCAATATCAGCGCCTCTTCGAGATGGAGGACGTGAAGCTCACCTTCACCGAGGACGCGCGCACCGCCGTCGCGCGCAAGGCGATCGCACGCAAGACCGGCGCGCGCGGCCTGCGCTCGATCATGGAGGGCATCCTTCTCGACTCGATGTTCGAGCTCCCGACCTTGAACGGCGTCGCCGAAGTCGTCGTCAACGGCGAGGTCGTCGAGGGCAACGCCAAGCCGCTCTATATCTACGAAGAGCGGCGCAGCAAGGAACCGATGGAAGCCGACGCGAGCGCCTGATCGGGCGCTTCGCGCGGCTTGAAAGCCGCGCCCGAAGCGCCACATAAGCGCTCCGCCAAGGCCGCGTGCTTCCGTCGGGAGCGGCCACATTCCTGCCCGACAAGCAAGCGAACGTAGATCGGCGGAGTCCGGTGTTATACGGATATCCCGCCGAGTAGGGCCGCCGTCAGGGGCCCGAGCTGTTGAGGACAAAATGACCGAACCGGCAGTCTACCCCGTCCTTCCCCTCCGCGACATCGTGGTGTTCCCGTCGATGGTCGTGCCGCTCTTTGTCGGGCGCGAGAAATCGGTGCGCGCGCTCGAAAACGTGATGGAGAATGAGCGCAAGATCCTGCTCGTCGCGCAGAAGGACGCCGCCGCCAATGATCCCAAGCCGGACGAGATTTTCCAGATCGGCGTCATCGCCTCGGTGCTGCAGCTTCTGAAGTTGCCCGACGGGACGGTGAAAGTGCTCGTCGAGGGCGAGAAGCGCGCGAAGATCGTCCGTTACACGCGGACGGAAGGTTATTTCGAAGCCGAGGCGAAGGCGCCGGAAGCCGCCGCGGCCGAGACCGCCGATCTGCCGGCGCTCGCGCGTTCGGTCGCCACGCAGTTCGAGTCTTACGTGAAGCTCAACCGGCGCGTACCGCCGGAAGTCATCGTCTCGATCGGCCAGATCGAGGATGCTTCACAGCTCGCCGACACGGTCGCCTCGCACCTCAACATCAAGATCGGCGACAAGCAGCAGCTCCTCGAGACCATCGGCGTCGGCGAGCGGCTTGAGCGCGTCTACGCGCTGATGGAGGGCGAAATGAGCGTCCTCCAGGTGGAGAAGAAGATCCGGAATCGCGTCAAGCGTCAGATGGAGAAGACGCAGCGCGAATACTATCTCAACGAGCAGATGAAGGCGATCCAGAAGGAGCTCGGCGAAGGCGACGACGGCCGCGATGAGATTTCCGAGCTCGAAGACAAGATCAACAAGACGAAGCTCTCCAAGGAAGCGAAGACCAAGGCCGACGCCGAGGTGAAAAAGTTGCGGCAGATGTCGCCGATGTCGGCGGAATCGACAGTCGTGCGCAATTATCTCGACTGGCTCCTGTCGATTCCGTGGAACAACCGTTCGAAGATTAAAACGGACATCAAGGAGGCGGAGGCCATCCTCAATGCCGATCACTACGGCCTTGAGAAAGTCAAGGAACGCATCCTCGAATATCTCGCCGTGCAGAAGCGCATGGGCAAGATGAAAGGCCCGATCCTCTGTCTCGTCGGACCGCCGGGCGTCGGCAAAACCTCGCTCGGGAAATCGATCGCGCGCGCTACGGGCCGCGAATTCGTGCGCGTCTCATTGGGCGGCGTTCGAGATGAAGCGGAAATCCGCGGACACCGACGCACCTATATCGGTTCGATGCCCGGCAAGGTCATCCAGTCGATGAAGAAGGCGAAGAAGTCGAACCCGCTCTTCCTCCTCGATGAGATCGACAAGATGGGCCAGGACTTCCGCGGCGATCCCTCATCGGCGCTGCTCGAAGTGCTGGATCCCGAGCAGAATTCAACGTTCATGGATCACTATCTGGAGGTCGAATACGACCTCTCGGACGTCTTGTTCATCACGACGGCGAACAGCCTCAACATGGCGCAGCCGCTCCTCGACCGCATGGAGATCATCCGCATTCCGGGGTATACGGAGGATGAAAAGGCCGAGATCGCCCGGCGCCACCTGCTGCCCAAGCTGCGGACCGACCACGGGCTCAGCGAGGACGAGTGGAAGATCACCGACTCCGGCCTCATGGCCCTGATCCGGCAATATACGCGCGAGGCGGGGGTCCGGAATCTCGAGCGCGAGCTGGCGCGGCTCGCTCGCAAGGCGGTGCGCGAAATCGAGACGTCGGAGAAGACATCGCTCGAAATCACGCCGGACAATCTCGCCGAGCACGCTGGCGTGCCGAAATTCCGCCACGGCGAAATCGACGGCGAGGATCGCGTCGGCATCGTCACGGGGCTCGCCTGGACGTCGGTCGGCGGCGATATCCTCACCATCGAAGCGGTGAAGATGCCGGGTAAGGGCCGCATGACTCCGACCGGCAATTTGAAGGACGTGATGAAGGAGTCCGTTTCGGCCGCGTCGTCCTACGTCCGCAGCCGTGCGACGAGCTTCGGCATCGAGCCGCCGCTCTTCGAAAAGACCGACATTCACATCCACGTTCCGGAGGGCGCGACGCCCAAGGACGGTCCGTCGGCCGGCGTCGCCATGGCGACCGCGATCGTCTCGGTGCTGACTGGCGTTGAAGTGCATAAGGACGTCGCCATGACCGGCGAGATTTCCCTGCGCGGCCGCGTGCTCGCTATCGGCGGCCTTAAGGAGAAACTGCTTGCGGCGCTCAGGGCGGGCATCAAGACCGTGCTGATCCCGGACGAGAATGAGAAAGATCTCGCCGAGATTCCCGACAACGTGAAGAGCGGACTGAAGATCGTCCCTGTGAAGACGGTTGATGAGGTGCTGGGTCTCGCGCTGACCCGGCGGTTGACCCCTATTCAGTGGACGCCTCCCGCCGAGCCCCCTGCGCCCGCGCCGGCCGACGGCGATGGCGAGCCTCTGATCACACACTGACCGGAACGAGCAGGGACCAACGCTGATCGCGAGTCAAAAAAGGACGCATCGGCGTGATGCGTCCTAGAAATCAAACGTGGTTAGGCGCGGTTCAGAACGCGCCGCAAAAGTCGACGGCGCATGCGGCCTCGGCGCCGGGAGCGCCGAGGATCACGGCCAGCGAAACCGCGGCCACGGCGATCATGAACAACGCTCCGAGAGCGTGGCCGGCGATCGCTCCGATTTGTTGGGTCCGCAGGTCACGGGCCGCCTCAAAAGCCGGAAAATAGGGGATGTTCGCCATAACGCTATACCTTCGCCGCTTGGTTTTGTGACCCTTCGCGTCGCAAAACCGTGACAAGAACGTCACCGAACTGTCATATAGCGCACTTCTTGCGCGAAGGCAAGCGCAAACCGTGCGCCAAGCCGCGGCCTGCGACGATTCTTCCCCAATCGACGCGTGCGACGGTGTGAGCGGCGATCGGCGCTGGCGGTGAAGCCCCGGATCGGCCAATCGTGCGCCCGTCGGAACACGGGTGCGACGCTCATGCCGATGGCAAGCAAGTCCGAGGCCGAACGCGCCGACGCCATTGCGCCCGAAGACTGCCGCCGGATGGAAGAGGTCCGCGCGGCGATCGACGTCATCGACGGCCGGCTCGTCGCACTTATGGCCGAGCGTCAGTGTTACGTCGCTGCAGCCGCCCGCATCAAAAACCGCTTCGAAGACGTGCGGCTCCAATGGCGGATCGAGGAGGTCGTGGGGAACGTCCTCGCCGAAGCCGAAGTCAAGGGGCTTTCGAAGCGAATCGCCGAATCCGTTTGGCGCGAGCTGATCGACCGTTCGATTGAATTCGAACAGGAACAATGGCGCTTATTCCACAGCCGAAACGAAGGTGGAAAAACAAGCTGAATCAGCATGCTAGTAATCGCAGTCGCGGCGGGCCTGAGGATTTGCGCGCCTTTTCCTTTGCCGCAGCACGCGACGCGGGCGATAATTTGTGCAGCAGTTGCGCCGCAATCTCCGAATTCGAGCCGAAAGGATCAAGGATGAACAAGAACGAATTCATCGACCGCGTCGCCGAAATGGCCGGCATCAACAAAGCGGAATCGACGCGCGCGGTCGACGCCGTATTCGACGCCATTACCGAGGCGCTCCGCAAAGGCGACGACATTCGGCTGGTCGGCTTTGGAACTTTCTCCGCCGTGCGCCGCAAGGAGCGGGAGGGGCGCAATCCGAGGACCGGCGAAACCATCAAGATCCCGGCGAGTACACAGCCGAAATTCTCAGCGGGCAAGGCGCTGAAGGACGCGCTAAACTAACCAAAACCGGTTGAGGATCGCATTCGCCGCACGGCCCCCTCTGTCGTGCTGACGCGCGACACCTCTCCCGCTTCGCGGGGGAGCAAGTGCGGCAGGCGGCCCTTTTCCTCCCCCGCGAAGCGGGGGAGGTGGCGAGCTTCGTTGGCGGCGAGCCGGAGGGCGGGATTCAGCGGCACCTGCGGTCTGGCCGAATAACGTCAGACTTCGCCGCGCTTGCCGGCGCAAGCCGCCGAGATAAATTGCTCGTCACAGAGCGCGACGGGCGGTTAGCTCAGTTGGAAGAGCGGCTGGTTTACACCCAGCAGGTCGGCGGTTCGAGACCGTCACCGCCCACCATCTGGAGCCAAATGCGGACCGTCCGCTTGCGAGCGTCTTCACGCCCATGTTTTAATATGGGCGGGGCTGAAGCGACGCCGGTGACGAGGGGAACGCCATGTTTCGCCGATTGTGTTGGCCGCGCGCCGCACTGATCGCGCTTGCCGGAAATTTCGCCGCGGACGGCGCTCGTGCGGACACCAGCTGCACGACGCTGTTCAATAAATTGCGCCAGCAGGCCGGAATCGTTGTGAATGGACAGAAGCAGCGCGTCAATTTCATGTGGACAACCGCCTACTCCATTCCGGAGCTGGACGCGCGCTTCATGGGGGCGGCGCGCGGCCAGCTTGCGCTTTCGGGCCCCGATCTTTGGGGTCCGGCTTACCGGGTCGAAACCAATTACGACTTCAGAATGAATCCGTTGTCACAAAAGAAAAGCCAGCTGCTCTACATCGGGTTCCTTTATCCTGGAAAAATCAAAATCTCCGTTCCCGGCCTCGGCCCCTCGGGCTACAGCGCCGTATACGGACCATTCGACGCCGTTTGCGCGAACGACAAGTTTGCGGTCGTCTACTCCGGAGATAGCGTGGAGACTTTTGCGTTTGTCGGGGCCGGTCCGGAACGGAAAAATCTGGCCGAAGGCTTCCAATGAGCCGTGAACCGGCCGCGGAATGAGGGAAAAAGCCATGCATCTGCGAATTCGCCCTATCGGGATTGCGCTCGCTGCGCTGTCGATGAACTTGGTCGCCGGCGGTGCGCTCGCCGACAGCAGCTGCGACGGCTTGTTTACGAGGCTGCGCCAGGAGGGCGCCCGGGTGATGAACGGCCAGAAGCAGCTTATCAACGTTCTGTGGACGACCAATTATTCGGTCCCGCAAGCCGACGCGCGATTTGCAGGAATCGCGCGCGGACAAATGGGACTGCAGTCAAACATGCAGCAAATGCACGGGGATCTTTATCGTGTCGAGACGTATTACGATTTTAGATTGAATTCTCGCCCTGAGAAGAAACGCGGATGGGTGAGGATTTTCATTTTCAGGCCGACAACAAGATGCTGCTTTCCGTGGGAACGGGCACAACGCTTCAAAACTTTGGCCCGTTCGATCCGGTTTGCTCGGCCGACAAGTTTGCTCTTATCCATTCGGGCGACAGCGTCGAAGTGTTTTCATTCTTGGGTACGAGCCCGCCGATCGCCTACGATGTGTTCAAGCAGGATTAGCGCCCGCGCGCGCGACTGAGCGGCTCGTTTCGCGCGGGCGTGCGTCGTGCGCCGGCGGCGCCTTCTGAAGTATGAATACGCCTGCTAGAGCTGGCGCGATGATCGAACTTCCAGAGCCGCATGTCCGCGAGACGATTGTCGGGCGCGCCGATGTCGAGGCGCAGCTCCGCGCGAGCATTGCAGCCGCGGTCATCTCGAATGGTTGGCTGATCTGCGGACCGAAGGGCGCCGGCAAGGCGACTCTCGCTTATCGGATGGCGCGCGCGATTCTCAATCCGGCGGCGCTCGCTCCTGGAGAAACCTTGGACATGCCCGCGGATGCAAGAACATTCCGCCTGGTCGGCGGCAAGGCCCATCCCGACCTATTTGTCGCCGAGCGTTCGTTTGATGAAAAGAACGATCGCTATGAGACTGAAGTTTCTGTGGAAACCATCCGTGATCTCGGGTCCTTTCTGAGCAAGACCGCGGCCGGCGGATGGCGGGTCGCTATCGTCGACACCGCTGACGATTTGAACCGCAACGCAACCAACGCCCTCCTGAAGTCGCTTGAAGAACCGCCGCCACGCACTGCGCTCCTGCTGCTCGCTGAGCGTCCGGGCCAGCTTCTCGCCACGGTTCGCTCGCGCTGCCGCAAGATCCGTCTTCGGCCGCTTGCGGATGAACTGGTGGTCGGCCTCTTGAGGGATGCCGGCCTCTCCGCCGCAGATGCACCGGCGGTCTCAGCGATGGCGCAGGGGCGGCCCGGCTACGCTTTGTCTCTTGCGTCGGACGAAGGGGTCGAGGCCATCGCGCTTGCCGAACGGTTTCTGGAGCTTGTGCTTGCCGGCAAGAACGCCGGATCGCTCAGCCCTTCGCTGACGACGAAGGCAGCTGCCGGCAAATGGGGGATTTTTCTGAACGTTCTTCTCGAAAAGATCGCGCGCGCAGCCGGCAGAGCGGGCCGCGGCGAAGCCGCGGAGGGCCCACTCATTGCGGCCGGCGCGCCGGCCCTCATTGAAGCGCATGAACAGCTCGCCGCGCTCTCCGGTCGCGGCGAGGCGCTCAATCTCGATCGCGGGCAAATCCTATCGGCGATGGGGCGGGCCCTTGCGCGGGCGGCGGCCTGACCATGCTCATCGACAGTCATGCCAATCTTCATCACGAGCGGTTCGCCGCCGATCTGCCGGAAGTGGCGGCGCGCGCCAAGGCCGCCGGCGTCATCGGCATGCTGACCATATCGGACAAGCGGAGTTCGACGGACGCGATCGCCGCGGTCGCCCGAACGTATCCGAATGTGTGGCGCTCGGTCGGCGTCCATCCCCATCATGCGGCAGACGACGCTGAGCTTGGCGCGCGAACGATCGTCGATCTCGCAACGCCATCAGACGTCGTCGGCATCGGCGAGTGCGGGCTTGATTTCCACTATGAGTATTCTCCGCGCGACATCCAGGAGCGTGTCTTTCGCGCCCACATCGCCGCGTCGCGCGAGACGGGCCTACCGCTCATCATTCACACTCGCGACGCGGACGATCGCATGCGCGCCGTCCTCGAGGAGGAGCGCCAGACGGGATCGTTTACGCCATTGCTCCACTGCTACACCGGCGGCGAGGCGCTCGCGCGCGCCGTGCTCAACTGGGGCGGCTATGTGTCGTTCTCCGGAATCCTGACGTTTCGAAACGCCGAAGATTTGCGCCGGATCGCCGGGCTCGTCCCGCTCGACCGCCTCATCATCGAGACCGACTGCCCTTACCTCGCGCCTGTTCCCCATCGCGGACGGCGCTGTGAACCTGCGCATGTCGTCCATGTCGCCGAAAAGCTGGCCGAAATACGGAGCGCGTCGTTCAACGAGATTGCGCGCGCAACGACCGACAACTTCTTCCGGCTGTTCTCGCGCGCCAAGCTCGCCGGAGATGCGCCATGAGCGAGGGAGGCGAGGGGACGCTGAAAGTCACAATACTGGGCTGCGGATCGTCGGGCGGCGTGCCGCGTCCTGGCGGCCCGGATGGACTGGGCGATTGGGGCAAATGCGATCCGAACGAGCCGAGGAATCGCCGCACCCGCTGTTCGATCCTGGTCGAACAACAAGTCGCAGGCGGCAGCACGATGGTCCTGGTCGACACCTCGCCGGATCTCCGCACCCAGCTTCTCGCCGCCCGCTGCTCGCGTCTCGACGCCGTCCTTTATACGCATGATCACGCGGATCAGTCCCATGGCATCGACGATCTTCGCGTCTACGCGATTGCGCAGCGCGCGCGCGTGCCTGTCTATATCGATGAGGATACGTCCGGCGCGCTTGTCGAGCGCTTCCGCTATTGCTTCGAACAGACGCCCGGAAGCCTTTATCGTCCCATTCTCGAACGCCGGATGACGCCGCCCGCAGGCCAGGTTTTCGCGATCGAAGGGCCGGGCGGCGCGCTTGCCTGCGTCGCCTTCGTGCAGAACCACGGCGACCTCGACTCGCTCGGCTTCCGGTTCGGCGACATTGCCTATTCGAGCGATGTCGTTGCGCTTCCGGAGGAAAGCTTCGACATTCTCGCCGGGGTCAAGACATGGATCCTCGACGCCCTGCAGCCAACGCCGCACAAGACGCATGCGCATCTCGATCTGTCGCTTGAATGGATCGCGCGGGTGAAGCCCGAGCGAGCAGTTCTCACCAACCTTCACGTCTCCATGGACTATCAGACTTTGCGCCGCGCATTGCCGCGAGGCGTCGAGCCTGCGTTTGACGGGATGGTGCTCGAGGCTCCCGCGCGGTTATCGCCGCATTAACCGCGCCGCCGCTAGGTTTGTCCGAGGCCGGAACGAAACGTCGATGACTCCGTCGAGCAAACCCCTCGTCAGCCGGACCCGACAACGCGTACGGATCATTAATTTCCACGACACCATTACTGAGGGCTTCGTCTTCGTCGCCTACGGCCAGCGCATTTCCGATTTGTTAAACGACGACCGGGACTTCCTGCCGGTGGAATCGGCGTCGGGCGAAGTGCGGGTCATCTCCAAGCGCGCCATCATGGAAATCGAGCTTCTCGACGGCGAGTCTGAGAAGAACGTCGAAAGCGCGGACGTCGTCAGCGTCATTTCAGGGAACGCCTATGATCTTCTCGGCGCGCCGAGCGACGCCGACGACGGCGTGGTGCGCGCCATCTATCTTGATCGCATTGCGTCGCTTGACGTGGCGCGGCTTGAAGCGGCCACGCAAAACTCCGATCTCCTGCAGGCCGCCAACCATCTCCGCAGCCGTTATCAGGCGGCCTATGACGCCATCCTGCACACGCGCCAGATCGAAGCGATCGCCGCCGCCGTCAAGGCTTCGCAGACGCGGCGCCGCAGGTTCGGCGAGTAGCTGGCTGTGGGGCGCCGAAGGCGGCCATAAGATTACTTGCGGAATTGCTCGACCCGCCACAGCGGCTCAAAGGAGCGGATCAATTGCCGTCCATCATGGGTCGGGGCGCCGTGCCGGTCGAGCCAGTTCCGCGCCACTGCGGCGCGAAATACGCTGTCCTCGCTCTCGCCGCCGTCCAAGAGCTTGACGAATTTGAGAATGTCCTTGGCGATAATGTCGTCGCTCAAGCGCATGCTCCTTTAGACGTTCCTCTCGTACGCGCGAGGGGCGAGAGCCGAAACGGCCACGCCCCCCTTGTCCAACCGCCCAAATTACGAGGAAACTCTACCGTTCTATTACACCAAGAATTTCAATTGATGGCAATGCCGCGACGCAGCGAACAGCTGTGTCGGCGCTCCGGGGCGCCTCGCAAGCCGCGTGGAACGTGCTAAGTCCGCGAAAAATCAGGGCGAGAGGCGCATGAAGGCGATGAATTACGGCCGCAATGAATTCGTTACCAATGAGTTGATGCGGGCTCGCCGGGCCGACGCTCTGCCCGTGGGTTTGCCTTCGAAATCAGGGGTTTATGTCGCTCGCGCCGAGGGTTCCGAGATCTGGGATGTGGAAGGTAAACGTTACATAGATTTCATCGGCGGGATCGGCGTTTTGAATGTCGGACAGCGCCATCCGAAGGTTGTGGCCGCGATCAAGGCCCAAGTCGACGCCTTCATCCACACCAGTTTCGGCATTGCTCAGTACGAAGTCTATGTTGCACTTGCGGAGCGGCTGAACAGGCTCGCGCCCGGCCCGGCAAAAAAGAAGACCGCGCTGTTTAATAGCGGCGCGGAAGCGGTCGAAAATTCCGTCAAATTCGCGCGCCGAATCACCGCGCGGCCCGGGATTATCGCGTTCGAGGGCGCCTTCCACGGCCGCACTTTGCTCGCCACCACGCTGACCGGCAAATCGAAACCCTACAAACTGGGGTTCGGGCCCCTTGTGCCGGCGGTCTTTCATGCGCCTTATCCGGATGAGTACCACGGTGTCGCCGTCGCCGACTGCCTTCAGGCGATCGATCGAATTTTCAAAACCGCGATTCCCGCGGAGGAGGTCGCGGCGATCATCGTCGAGCCGGTGCAGGGCGAAGGCGGGTTCAATCCGGCGCCCGCCGTGTTTCTGCGCGCTCTCCGCAAGCTCTGCGACGACAATGGCATTCTTCTCATCGCGGACGAGATTCAGTCGGGCATGGGCCGCACTGGCAGAATGTTTGCGATCGAGCACGCGGAGGTCGAAGCCGACCTTATCTGCATCGCAAAATCGATTGCTGCGGGATTGCCGCTCTCGGCGCTCATCGGCAAGGCCGACCTTATGGACAAGATCGCGCAGGGCGGCATGGGCTCGACCTATGGCGGCAACCCCGTCGCCTGCGCAGCGGCTCTCGCCGTGCTCGACATATTCGAGGAAGAGGGTCTCCTTCAGCGAGCGGAGGAAATCGGCCGGCGTGTGGCCGCGAGCTGGCGCACGCTCCAGGCGGGCGTCGCCAAGGGCCGGTTCGGCGATGTCCGACAGTTCGGCGGCATGATCGCTGTCGAATGCGTCAAGGACGGTGATCCAGCAAAACCGGACGCCGACCTCGCCGCGAAGATCCAGATTGAGGCGCGCGATCGCGGCCTCATCCTGACGACCGCCGGATCTTACGCGCAATGTCTGAGGTGTCTTGCGCCTTTGACGATTTCGAATGCGCTCCTCGACGAAGGACTTGCAATCTTCGCCGACGCGACCGCGTCCGCCATCGCCGTAGGACCCGCCAAAGCGGCCTGATCTCCCGCTGCCGACTTGAACCGACCGGAAATGCCGACGCCCGCTAGCCCCAAATCTCCATGACCAGTCCGCGGCGGTCGCGGGCGTCGTCCGACAGGCGCATCGCCCGCCCTTGCAGCCTAGCGCGCGCGGCGAGCGCTAGCGCGCAAGCGTCGAGCGCGTCATCGGCGCCAGCGCGGGCACCGAGCAAACTGGCTTCGAACCTGGCGTGCGCGATCAGCGGTTCTGCGGTTATGCCGTTCCGCTTAAGGATTGCGAGGCGCTCCAGGACGCCTTCGCGGCGCCGTTTCGGATGACGGCACGGCGCGCCGCTAAGCCGCCGAAACGCGAGTTCAGGATGGCCTTCGCCGAGCCGGATCTGGTCGGCTGCCGTAATCGCCGCGTCGATCTCCCGAATCTTCGGCAGGATGTTCCAAGCTTGGCGCGTCAGTCCCACGCCCGAGCCTTGCGCTTTGCCCCAGGCGTTCGCGGCCGCATAGTCGTCGAAAGCGAGCATTCCCCGCCGCGGCGCTGGGAAGACGCTCGAACGTCGGCGACCCAAAGCCTCGCGCGCCAACCGCTCGCAACCGCGCCGACCCTCGTCAGCGAGTCCGATCGGCATATCGACGATGATCATCGCAAAAGGGTGTCGAACCAAGACCGTGCTGAAGTCCGTAAAGACCTCGACCCTGACGCCGTTGCTTGGGTCTACGATCGCGGCGACCCAGCCATTGCGGCATCCGTCGACCCCGAGCGCGATCGAATTCTGCGGCAATCTCCCTGGAGTTGCTGGCATGCGCGTTGCTCCAGAACGAATGACGCCGCGATCCGTCCGCGGCGTTAACCTATTTCCTGTTGTCAGTTCAGGAATTGGAATGCATCCTTGACGGGCGACGAACGGGCCCTGTTGGACCTTGCAAAATGACCCAATCGACCGGCCTCGAGAACGCCGCGACCTTCGTCAAATCAAAGCTCTTTGCGCGGACATTCTCCGAGGGAATGTCTCTTGTCGAAGAGACCGCGAACTATCTTGACGGCGTGGGACGGGACGCTTCGAAGGCGCTCTCGCGTTCCGGAGCGCTGGCCTATGCCGGCTCCTCGATGCGGCTGACGACGCAGCTGATGCAAATCGCCTCCTGGCTTCTCGTCATGCGCGCTGTCCGCGAGGGGGAGATGTCGCTCGACGAGGCCAAAGACGACAAATACCGGATAAAGTCGAAAGAGACGCGGCTCGGCGATTTCCGCGAGCAGGGGCTTCCAGACGGGCTTGTCTCTCTCGCGGAGGCGAGCGCCCAGCTCTATTCGCGCATTTCTCGGCTTGACGGCGAACTGTTTGCGCCGGCCGGGGACGGAGTCGGAATAAACGACGCCGCCTCGCAGCAGCGCGCGCTGATGGCGGCCTTTGCGCGGGTCCGGCCTATTTCTTGAGGCCGAAAGCGCCGAACTTCTGGTTGAATTTGGAGACGCGGCCGCGGTCGGCGATTTGTTGCGGCCCGCCGGTCCAGGCGGGGTGGCTTTTCGGGTCGATGTCGAGATGCAAGGTCGCGCCGTCCTGACCATAGGTGGAGCGAGTCTCGAACGTGCTTCCGTCGGTCATGACGACCTTGATCGGGTGATAACTGGGATGGATGTCCTTTTTCATGCCGAAGCCTTGCCGCGACCGTTCTTAAGAGAGCGTGGGCCTATACTCTCCAAGGTCGGTGATGGCAACCCCGCCCGTGGCGAGCGCGGGCGCCCGCTGTTATAGTCGATGATCCTAAGCGGCGGGTTCACTCGTCATGTTGCGGTCAAGCGCCGGCGTCGCCCTGCTCGCATCGTTGGTTATCGCCGCGGGAGCGGGAGCGTATGCTGCGCTCGCCGCCATCGACCAGTCGCAGGCCTTTCAGTCGAAATTCTCCGGATCCTGCGCGCCGGTCGCCGGCATTGCCGGGCCCGAAGACCTGCAGATCGACGACGCGACGCGGCGCGCTTTCATTTCCTCCTACGATCGCTCAAGTGGCTCGGAGGCGCGGGGCGGCGTCTTCGTCTTCTCCATCGACGATCCGCTTAACGATGCGGCCTGGCGCGATCGCACTCGCGGCGCGCCTAAAAAGTTCGAGCCCATGGGGCTCAATTTCTATGACGACGGTGAGACGCGAAGACTTTACGTGGTGAACGCGGCGACTGCGAGCGTGGAGCTCTACGACGTCTCGGACGGCGGCGACCTGAAGCTTCTCGAGTCGTTTACGGAACGCCGGCTCACCAGTCCGAACGACGTGGTCGCCATCGGCCCGCGCTCCTTTTACGTCACCAACGATCTCGCGCCGGGCCGTGAGTCGCTTCTTGGTCGACTGCAGTATTTCTTTCGCGCCGCAACGGGCCGGGTCTTTCATTTCGACGGAACGGCCTGGAAGGTCGGCGCGGAGAATCTGCGCTTTGCAAACGGGATCGCGCTCTCACCGGACGGTCGCCGCCTTTATGTGACCGAGACCTCGGGCGCGGCGTTAAAGGTCTTCGAGCGGGAGACGTCGAGCGGCGCGCTGACCGCCATCAAAACAGTTCCGCTCGGCGTCGCCGTCGACAACATTAATGTCGACCGCGCCGGCTCGCTGTGGATCGCCGCGCGACCAGGTTCGATCCTTCCTCCGAACGGTCCGACCGGCGGCAGGCATGCGCCCTCGATGATCCTTCGCTATGATGATCTCGCTGGCGCAGCGGCAAAGCCCATGCCGGTATTTACCGACGACGGCGGCAATATCTCGGCCTCAACCGCCGCTGCGCGAGTGGGCTCGACTCTCCTGATCGGCGCTCCATACGAAAAGAAGTTTCTCATCTGCAGCCTTCCGTCATGAGGTCGGCGGCCAAGCCCTGGATGCGGCTCGTGTGAGATATCTTTCGACCCGCGGACACTCCGAGGCGCTGCGATTTGAGGATGTTCTGCTCGCCGGCCTTGCTCCCGACCGCGGCCTTTATGTGCCCGCCGAATGGCCGCGGCTTGATCGAGCGCCGGAGAACGATGCGGACGCCTATGCCGAAACTGCGGCGCGAATGCTCGCGCCTTTCGCCGGTCCCTGGCTTGACTTGTCGAGCCTTGGATCGCTCGCTGGCGAGGTTTATCGCCGGTTCGACCACGCCGAGGTCGCCCCGCTGCGCCGCATCGGCGAAGAGGACTGGCTGCTCGAGCTGTTTCACGGCCCGACGCTCGCCTTCAAAGACATCGCCATGCAGCTTATTGCGCGCCTATTCGATCACGCGCTGCGCGACCAGGGCGGGCGCACGACGGTGCTCGGCGCAACGTCCGGCGATACCGGCGCCGCGGCGATCGAGGCGTTTCGCGGCGCGCGCGCGGTCGACGTCGTCATCCTTTATCCCAAGGGGCGAATATCCGACGTTCAAAGGAGGATGATGACGACCGTCGTCGAGCCCAATATCGTTAACGTCGCAGTTGAAGGGACATTCGACGATTGTCAGGGGATCGTGAAAGCCCTGCTGTCCGATCCGGCCTTAAGCGCTGAACGAAGACTGAGCGCCGTCAATTCCATCAATTGGGCCCGGCTTGCTGCGCAGGCGGTCTACTACGTCACCGCGCTCAACGCGTTGCGGTCCCGGCACGGCGTTGAAAGCGCCTCGTTCAGCGTTCCGACCGGCAATTTCGGCGACGCTTTCTCCGGCTATGCGGCGATGCAGATGGGCGCTCCGATCGACCGGATATGCGTCGCCGTCAACAAGAACGACATTGTTCATCGCGCGATAGAAAGGGGAGACTATTGGCCCGGCCCAGCGGCGGCGACGACATCGCCTTCGATGGATATCCAGCTCGCGAGCAATTTCGAGCGGCTCTTGTTCGAGGCGGTTGGACGGAATGCAGAGCGCGTCCGGGAGCTGATGCAGGCTCTTAGCGAGCGCGGCGGCTACCGAATTCCCAACGACGCATTGGCGACGATTCAAGCCCGATTTGTCAGCTGCAGGGTCAGCGAAGCGAAAAACCGAATGACGATCGCGCGGACTTTGGAGGAGAATGGCATTCTCATCGACCCGCACACTGCCGTGGGACTCGCAGCCGCCCATAAAGCGCGAAGGGAAGGCCGGCTCACCGGAGCGGTGGTAACCCTCGCCACCGCCCATCCGGCGAAGTTTCCGGACGCCGTGGAGGCCGCGTCGGGCCGACGTCCAGAGCTTCCCGCGCGCTTCGCCGATTTGTCTGCGCGCAAGGAACGTGTAATCGATGCGCCGGCTTCGGTCGACGCGGTGAGGCGCATTCTTTCGGATCGATTAAGCGCAACCAATTGGGTTTAGATGTGGGCGAACTCGTCACACTCGGCAGCGGCATGCGTTTTTACGCCGACCCGATGCCGGGACTGCAAAGCGTCGCGATCGGGGTGTGGGCCAAGGCCGGCGCAGCCGATGAATCCGCGGTTGAAAATGGCGTTGCGCATCTCCTCGAGCACATGGCGTTTAAAGGCACGCGCCGGCGCAGCGCCAGGGACATCGCCGAAGAGATCGAGGCGGTCGGCGGCTATCTCAACGCATCGACCGGCTATCTTCGAACCGGCTATTTCTCGCGGGTCCTGAAGGACGATGCGGCGCTCGCCGTGGATATCCTCGCCGACATCCTGACCGAACCGCTGTTCGATGAAAGCGAACTCGCCAAGGAAAGGGAGGTGGTTGTCCAGGAAATCGGCGAGGCGTTCGACAATCCAGACGATGCCGCGCACGAACTCTTGCAGGCGGCGCTTTTCGCGGGCCAGTCCCTCGGCCGTCCAATCCTCGGCGCCGTCGAGACTGTTCGCAGCCATGACGCCGATCGCCTACGCGGATTTATGGCGCGCCTCTACGGCGCCGAAAATCTCGTGGTCTGCGCAGCGGGCGCAATCAATCCCGACGGTCTCGCACGCGAATTGGAAACTCGTTTCGCAGCCCTGCCGCGCGGACGCAGGAATTCAGATCGAAGCGTTGGCGCCTATGTCGGCGGCGCGCGCCGCGAGGTGCGGTCGATCGAGCAGACGCATATGGCTGCCGCCTTTCCTGCGGTCAGCGCGCGCGACCCGGACTATTTCGCAACGCTGATTTTCGCCGAGGCGCTTGGCGGCGGCATGGCTTCGCGACTCTTCCAGAGGATTCGGGAAGAGCGCGGTCTCGCCTATACGATTCAGGCTTACGCCGACTGCTATGACGATGTCGGCGTCGTCGGCGTGTATACAGGCACCGACGCCGAAAAAGCCCCGGAGGCGGCGGCGCTCATCCGCGAGCAGATGATGGAGTGCCGCGCGGGCATGAAAGAGTCGGAACTGAACCGCGCGCGAGCCGTGCTCAAGGCGTCATTGCTGATGGGCCTCGAGAGTCCATTGGGCAGAATTGAGTCCGCCGCGGGGCAGATATTGACCTATGGCGAACCGCTGACCCCGGAGTTCATCTGCGCCCAGCTCGACGCGGTGACGGTCGAAGATCTGGAGCGCTGCGCGCGCCGCGCGCTGCAGTCGCCGGCGCCGTCCTTGGCGGTCGTCGGCGAGGCGGATTTCGAGGCGCTGAAATCGGCGCTGGGCGCATCGTGAGACGCCGGCGCGGCCCCGGCGCGGCGCCCTGGCTGCGCCATCTCAAAGAATGGTTCGAGTTTGGCGGACGTCCGCCGCACACTCCTGTTCTCGTGCACGATCCGGTGCTGCTGCGTCCGCCGCAGATCGAGGATTGCGACGCATGGGTCGAATTGCGAAAGGCGAGCCGCGTGCACTTGACGGCATGGGAGCCGGCCTGGCGCGAGGACGAGGTGACCGCCGCCGCGTTCCGTTCACGCCTCGCTTCGAACTGGCGCGAATTGCGCCGCGGCAGCGGACTCCCCTTGTTCGTGTTTCACCGTGCCGACGAGCGCCTGATCGGGGGCGCGTCGCTTTCCAATATCCGTTACGGGCCGTCGCGGTCGGCTACCCTCGGATACTGGATCGGCGCGCCGCATCTGCGGAAGGGCTATGCGCGCGCCGCGCTGACGGCGCTGCAGGACCACGGGTTCGGAAAGCTCCGTCTTAACCGTATCGAGGCCGCTTGCCAGCCCGGCAATACCGCTTCGCGCAGGCTGCTTGCGGCGTGCGGATTTCGCGAGGAGGGTCTTGCGCGCAGCTTTTTGCGTATCAATGGGGCGTGGCGAGACCATGCCCTGTTCGCCAAGACCGCCGCGGATCACGGTCGTTTCGTCGAGCACCCCGCCGAACGCCCCCAACCGGCCGGGCCGCGGCATTTTTTTGGTCGAGGCCTTGCGAATGGAGGGCCTGCGCGAGACAATGCCCTTTGAGGGGCAGGGGATGGATCGAAGTCGCGATTCCGGCGCGATCCATCCCGTGTGTAGTTTGCGCGACCCGCGAGGGGCGCGCTGTCGGGGAAGCGAGACCCAATGGTGGCGATGGCGATCGCGGAGTTTGCGGGCGGCTCCGTCGCCGGCGCCGGCATGGATCTGGGCAAGGGCGCAATCATAGGCGCGCTCGTTGTGAGCGGCGCCTATCTTGCCGGCCACGCGGTGTTCCGTCGCGGATCGGCGGCGATCTGGGCGCTTTTCATGGTCCTGGCGGCCGCTGCGCTGCAGCTTGGCTGGCTCGGATTCTTCTCCGGTTTATCTCCGCGAATCGGGGTGCTGCTGCAAGGCGTGTTCGGCGCCGCCGTTATAGTGTTCCTGTCTTCGGTCTTTCGCATCGTGCGAACAAATGCGCTTATCGGCGGATTGATGCTCGCCGCCGCGCTGAGTTTGGTCGGCATCGGCCTCATCAACCTCACCGGTCGCGCCGAAGTCGCCGGCCTGATGCGGCTGGCGCTCGTATTTGTGGCGCTGCTGACGGTCATCTTCAGCGTGTTGCAATGGAACACCGATCCGGCGGCGCGGCTGATCGCACCCGGCGCCGCCTTCGCTATCGCTGCGCCATTCTCCGGCAATCTCGTTGGATTTCTAGGCGATGGGTTTGCGCTTCTTCCTTCGACCTTGTTTGCGATCGGAATCATCGCGGCCAGCATCGTCGCGCTGACGCAAGACGGCCCGCCGTCGCTTGCGACCGAACTCGGTCTCCACGTCCACGGCCACGAAGACATGAACATCTCCGCGCCGCATCCGCGAGAGTGCGAAGCCGACGAAAGCGAGCATCATCGGTTATCGGAAACTCAACTTGCGCGCGTGGCGGACTATGCAGGCGTCGCGGTGTGGGATTGGTGCCCGCACGGCGCGCATCAGACCGACAGCATGCCGGCGCTAATGGGCGCCGATTCGCGCGCGCCGTTTACGCCCGATGCGATCAAAGCGTTTATCCACAAGGACGATCTTTTGAAGCTCGAATCGAAAGTTCTGACGCCGACTCTCGGCGACGGTTCGTTCGACGTCGCGCTTCGGCTGCATAACGGGCGGCTCGTCCGCTTTCGTGGGGCCCGGGCTGTCGACAACGCGGGAACTCTGGAGCGCCTCGTCGTTTTCATCGAATCCGTTTCGGACGCAACGAAGCTCGCAAAGTCGATCCTGACCGGGACCGCAGCCGCGCCGGGGCTCTCTGTGCAGGCGCCCCGGGCCGGGGCGCCGCTCACTCATAACACCGCGCTCGCTTCGGCTATTCCCGACGCTCTGACAAAGGGCGAAATCACCGCCGCCTTCCAGCCGATAGTCTCGCTCGACACCGGCAAGGTCGCCGGCTTCGAGACGCTCGCGCGTTGGCCCGGACGTTTGGGCGAAGCAGACCGCGCCACGCCTGAAGAGCTGGTGCGCGCCGCCCAGTCGGCCGGCAAGGGCGGGGCGCTCGCCCGCGCCATCCTTTCGGAAGCCGCGCAGCACCTCTCAAGGGAGATGAAGTCGCAGAACCGCCGCGATATGTTTGTCGCGCTCAATCTCTCCTTCGCACAGATGCGCGAGCCCGGCTTCCCGGGCGCGCTGAAGCGGGCGATGTCGCAATACGGATTGCCGCCGAAATCCGTCGTTCTTGAGCTCACGGAATCCGAGGCGATCTCGGACAAGGGCGCAGCCGACACATTCCGGGCGCTGAAAGACGCCGGCGCCGCGCTCGCCTTCGACGACTTCGGCTCCGGATTCTCCTCGCTCAATAACCTTCGCAAATATGCATTCGATTATCTCAAGATCGACAAATCCTTCGTCGACGGGCTGGTTCGCGGCGATGAGTCCGGCAAGATCGCGCAAGCGATCGCCGCACTCGGAAAAGACCTCGGCCTCGTCGTGATCGCCGAGGGGGTCGAATCGAAAGCGACTGCGGACGCCGCGCGCCGCATCGGCTGTAAGTTGGCGCAGGGCTATGAGTTCGGTGCGCCGGAACGGGCGGCGCCTGAGCCGGTCTTCGCCGCGGAGACGAAAGATCTCAAATTCGTCCGCCGATCCGGCTGGCGCGGCGGGCTTCGCTGAGTTCAGTTCAGCGGCGCGTCGCCTGGCCGCGGCGCCGACCATTCGGGCGACAGCATCGCGCCGGTGACGCCGAGACGCTCAAGAGCGAGCTTCCAGGTCGCCGACGGCCGCTCGGAAAAGATCAACCCGACATCCGCCTCGGCGTGGACCCAAGCGTTGCTGGCGAATTCGGACTCGAGCTGGCCGGGTCCCCAGCCGGCATGACCGATAGCGATCATGAAGCGGGAGGGCGGAGGGCGTTTGCCGTCCCGCCCGCCGATATCGACGAGGATCTCTCGCGAGGCTGTCAGCCCCACATCGTCAGCGAGTGCGAGTGTCGAGTCCAGCCGATAGTCGAGCGTGTGCAAGACCAATCCGCGTTCCGTCGCCACCGGGCCGCCGAAGTACACCGCATCGCCGCCGACGCCTTCGCGCGGATCTATGCGCAGCTGATCCAGGAGTTCGCCGAGTTCGACGTCGGCCAATGGCTTGTTCACGATGACGCCCATCGCGCGTTCGGCGTCATGCGCGCACATAATGAGCACGGATCGCTCGAAGCGCGGATCGCGCATATTCGGCATCGCAATCAGCATCTGCCCGCCGAGAAAGTCGCGCGGTCGGCTCTCGTTCTTTGCCTGCGCAGGAGCCATGGCTTGGAGGCTAGTGCGCCGTCAGGTTCTGGGCAAGGTTGCCGGCTCCGATTCCGCGCTCGCTCGCCTCGCGCACGAATTCGGATTTCACTGTTGCGCTCGCCGCGCTAAAGAGGCGCTTCCGCATCGCAATAAACTCAGGAGAATGTCATGACGATCGCAGTCGGCGACAAGATTCCGAACGTGCCGGTGATGCTGGCGACGCCGGAGGGCCCGCAGAAAGCCGAAACCAGGGACGTTCTCGGCAAGGGTAAAGTCGCACTCTTCGCAGTTCCCGGCGCCTTCACGCCGACCTGCTCCGCAAAGCATCTCCCTGGCTTCGTCGAGGGCGCTACAGCGTTGAAGAAGAAGGGCGTCGACAAGATCGTCTGCATGTCGGTCAACGACGCCTTCGTGATGAAAGCCTGGGGCGAGAAACAGAACGCCCTCGACTCCGTCGTCATGATGGCCGACGGCAACGGCGAGTTTGCAAGGGCGCTCGGCCTTCAAATGGACGCCAAAGGCTTCGGCATGGGCGACCGCTCGCAACGCTTTTCGGCGATCCTCGAAGACGGCGTGGTCAAGAAGCTCAATGTCGAAAAGGCCGGCGCCTTCGAAGTCTCGGGCGCCGACTACATGCTGAAGCAGCTTTAGGCCGCGCGATGCCCGAGCGCCTGAACGCAAGCGACCCTCATGACAACGATCTGGAACTTCCCGAGCGGCGCGCGCGGACTGAGGGCCGTCTGGCTTTGCGAGGCGATGGGTCTTCCGTACAAGGTCGAATCCGTGACCTACCCGCCGAGCGAAGCCTACAAGGCGCTCAATCCCATAGGCTCGGTTCCCTTTCTCCAGGACGGCGACATTGGGATCAACGAGTCGGTCGCCATCATGATCTACATCGTCGGCAAATACGGCCCGACGCCGTTGGCGCCGGCTCCGGACGATCCGCGCTACGCCCGCGTCCTGCAAATGACGGTGTTCGCCGAGGCGACGATCATGGCGGCGATGAACCCCTTGATGGGAGCCCATTTCGCCGCGCCTGAGAACGAGAAGCGCAACTGGTCTGTCGTCGCCGCTGAACAACAGCTCGCGGCTGCGTTCGACTATGCGATCGGCATTCTCGGCGACGGACCTTTTTTTGCAGGAGCCGAGTTCACGATGGCCGACATCGCCATGTCGACGGCCTTCGGAATCTACCGCGGCGTCTTGCGCGGAAAACTGCCCGCGCCGCTCGCCGCGTTCCAGGATCGCATCGGCGATCGTCCGGCCTATCCGCGCGCGCGCGAGCGGAACGGCCGCCGCTGAAGCAGCTCTCTCCCGCGGCGCGGGAAAACCGGTTAGACTCCGAGCCGGGAGGACCGTCGTGGCGAATAATCTGCGGGAGTTGCGGCTGGCTTTGCTGCTGACGCCGCGCGAACTCGCCGATCGCATCGGGACAGACGCGGCCCAGGTCGAGCGTCTGGAAAGGCCGGATCGCGAACTCGACGAGGAGTGGGTCGAAGCGATCGTGAAGGGCCTTGATGTGCCGCGCGCGGCCGTCATCGAAGCGGGCGCGGACATCAGGGGCGCAGTCGAGCGATCGAAGAAGGGCGCGCTCGCGCCGGTCCATGTCTGTCCGATCGCGGCCCGCTTCGCCATTCAGGCGATGGTGGCCAAGCTCGGCGGCCTGAAAATGTCCTTATCGCTCGACGAAGACGCGCTGATGACAGCGGTCCAGAACGTCATCATGTACGCGGAAGGAGATGACGATCCGCACCCGGAGGAACGGCTTAATCGTCTGTCCCAAGCTCTTCGAATAGCTTCCTTAACAATCCTCGAATCCCGCGGCGCCCTTCCGGGACCGCAGTTTCACGAGACCATGGAGCGGAGTCTTGAGGGAGCGTCGCGGCTGATTGCATCGTTCTCGGGGCGGCTCCGCGCGGAAGTGGAAACTCCCTGACGTTGGTGGGCTCCGTGGGGGCGCTGAAAAGCCTCTGCAGCCGCCGATGCAGCGCCTCGGCCCGTTCGCGTTCCGTGCCGCTCATGTCACTCCCCGGCTGGCGACTCGCCGCCATTATATGGGCGCGCAGTTAACCAAGGCAACTAAAGTTTAAACCGGCTTTTCAGCAGTTTATCGGAATGTTGCTCCGTTCGGGGCCGATTGAGGCCCCGCTTGTAGCGTTCAACGGAGTTCGGTTGCGTATGAAGAAGTCGCTGAAGAAGGAGCAGGTCGACCTGTTGCGGTTTGAAAGAGATCTTCTGGGGCTCGGGACCGGGCTCGCCGCCCTAACCGCCGGCGCGGCGGCGTCGGCCGAGACCGTAGTCGGCGGAGTAGTCAAAGATCAGACCGGGTTGATCCAGCAGGCTTACCTCAATCTTGTCGAGACGGTTCAGGCGGCGCATGCTGCAATCGAAACAACCGCGGTCGACATGGGCGTGACGCTGCTGCAGGCGGGCGGCATGCCCAAAGAGGATCCGCCGGTTCTGGAGCTGGCGAAATCGATCCTGGGGATTGGATAGTCACGCTATTCTTCGCAGCGCTTGCTAGCGCCGCGTACGCTTCGGGCGTCCTGTCCGGTTCGCCGCACATTCGCGGGGCGGCGATCGTCGTCGGTCTTGTCTGGATTCTAACTGCGGTTTTCTACGCAATCGGCAGAGGCGTCTGGCGATACGTTTCGCTAGACGTCCTCGCGCTCATCTATTTTTTCTGGCGGTGGTCCGCGCCCGGGGCGCAGCACCGTCAGCTTCATTTCCTGCTGATGTGCTGCTTTCTCGCGACGTCCTCCTACTATGCATTCCAGCTCTTCGTGAACGGCTTTGTCCCCCAGGCGGCGCTGATGTCGCCTTGGTGGTATCAGCTGTTGAGCAATATTCTCACCGCGCTGCAAATGGTCCTGGTGGCGGTGTACGGCCTCCTGTTTCGCCGCGCTCAGCGCGATAAAGCGAAGTGGCGAAACGACGTGGATAGCTGGTTCTCAAAGAAATAACCTGTTGCCGTCGATCTGAGAATAGAATAGTGACTGTCCATTGTGCGCGACTGTCAGCGTTTTCTTTGCCTACCAATCAAAGGACCGGGAACATGACAAAGTCACTGAAAAGGGAGCAGGTTGACCTGTTGCGGTTTGAGAAGGATCTCTTGGCGCTTGGCGCCGGTCTTGCGGCGCTTTCGTCTGGCGCGGCGGCTAACGCCAAGGATGCCGTCGGCGGTTTCTCGACGGATCACGTTGCGCTCGTGCAAAAGGCCTATCTCAATCTTGTCGAAGCCGTGCAGACGGCGCATTCAGCGATCGAAGCGGGCGCCGTCAACATGGGACTGGCGCTTCTCCAGGCGCAGGGACAACCGAAAGAGGACCCACCGGTGCTGGAGGCGGCGAAAGCGATTCTCGGGATGGGCTGAACCGCTCGGCTGCTTCGCTCCGTACGCTGAATCGACCATATTTGCGGTCGTGCGATGGCTTCGCGCGGGCTGAGAGGCCTCATCCCGCCGCCGCCCGCAGGCCCGCGCCCGGGAAGGAGTTCGCATGAAATCGCTATTCTCGCTGGCAGGCCGGACAGCGCTGATCACCGGCGGGTCGCGCGGCATCGGCAAGATGATCGCGCGGGGATTCCTCGAATACGGCGCGCGGGTCGCCATCTCCTCGCGCAAGGCGGAGCAATGCGACGCCGCAGCCGAAGAGCTTTCGAAATACGGGAGCTGCGTCTCGATTCCCCAGGACGTGTCGTCGGTCGAGGGTTGCATGGCCCTCGCACAAAAATATCAGGCGAAAGGGAAATCGCTCGACATTCTCGTCAACAACGCGGGCGCCGCGTGGGGCGCGCCGTTCGCCGAGTTTCCGGAAAGCGGCTGGGACAAGGTGATGGACCTCAATGTCAAGTCGCTGTTCTTCTTAACGCAGGCCCTCCATGGCGCGCTAAAAAAGGCGGCGAGCGCGGAGCGCCCCGGCAAAGTCATCAACATCGCCTCGATCGACGGCATCAGGATCAATCCCTGGGAAACCTATCCCTATCAGGCGTCGAAGGCCGCGGTCATACACCTGACGAGGCGCATGGCGTCGCGGTTGATCGAAGACAATATCTGCGTATCAGGGATAGCGCCCGGCGCCTTCGCATCGGAAATGAACCGCGCCGCGCGCGACCATGGCGATGACGTCGCGAAAATGGTGCCGGCGGGCCGCATCGGCCGCGATGAAGACATGGCGGGCGCCGCGATCTTCCTTGCCTCGCGCGCCGGCGATTATGTCGTCGGCGACACCATCGTTGTCGACGGCGGCGTCGCACATTCCGGACTCAAACATTTCGGCGGTTAGCGCTGTCATGCTGGGACCTCGTTCGATATTGACGAGGTCCCGTGTCTGCGACGCACCTCACCGAATGGCGACGCCGAGCAGTCGGCCGATGAAAAACGTGGCCGCGCCGGCGACAGCCCCGATCGCCAGCATACGGACTCCGCCGGTGAGCGCACCCTTGCCGGAATAGAGGCTCAAGGCTGCGCCGACGGCGAAGAGTGCGAGGCCGGAGACTGTCGCGGTCACCGCAAGCGCACCGTCGCGGACGCCGGCAAGGTAGGGGAGAAGCGGGACCAGCGCGCCAAGCGCGAAAGAGACGAACGACCAGAATGCGGCGCGAAGAGGCGCGCCGAGGTCGTCAGGGTTCAGACCGAGCTCCTCGCGGGCGAGCGTGTCGAGCGCGACTTTCGGGTCGGCGACGAGCCGCTTCGCGAACGCGCGCGCGTCTTCGATCGGCACGCCGCGAGCTTCATAGATCAGCGCCAGCTCTTCGGCTTCCTCGTCCGGATACAGCGCCAGCTCGTCGCGCTCCTGCGCGATCTGGTGCTCGTACATTTCGCGCTGGGTGCGCATCGAGACGAATTCGCCCGCCCCCATCGAGAATGCGCCGGCGAGTAGCCCCGCTACGCCGGCGACGAGAATGGTCTCGGACGGCGCCGACGCGCCGGCGACGCCCAGGACGAGGCTCGCGTTGGAGACGAGGCCGTCATTGACGCCGAAGACGGCGGCGCGCAGCGCGCCGCCGCCCGAACCCGCGTGGCGCCGGCCGATCGCCTCGACCGTCGTCGGCATCGGATGGCCCGGCGCGGCGAGGGGCGTTCCGTATACGGATAGACCGCGCACTTTGGAGGCGGCGAGAATCGTCCGGGCCGCCTGGGGCCCAAAGAGCCGCACCATGCCGGCCGTGAGCCGCGTGCGCAGCGAGGGTGCAAATCGCGGCGGAGACTGCGGCAGGGATTTCGCGATGAGGCCGGCCTGCTCCTCGCCTTCGCGCGCCAGGGCCTGAAACAGCGCCTTGCGGGTCCGGTTCGGCTCGCGGGCGGCCACAGCGCGCGCGAGAAAGGCCGCGGTCATTTCGGCGCGCCAGCGATCAAGGGGCTTGAGCTTCACCCGGGACCTCGCGATTTGACGCCTGTTCGGCCGCGTTGCAGCGGCGGTCAAGGCGGGGCTATGGTCCTCCGCAGGCAGGGGATTTTTGCGCCTGATGCTGCGTTTTCTTGCGGCCGCGTGCTGCGCGCTGGTTCCGGCGCCGGCCTTCGCCGGAGCGGGCGAGGGGCCATATCCGCAATTGATCATCCGCGGCGCCACCTTGATCGACGGCTCCGGCGCCCCGCCGCAGGGACCGATAGACGTCGTCATAGAAAACGGCCGCTTCGCGCAGATCGTTCCGGTCGGAGCCCCAGGCTTGCCCGTCGACGCTGAGCGACGTCCCAAAGCGAAGGCCGGAGCGCGGGAGATCGACGCGTCCGGCAAATATGTGCTGCCGGGTTTCGTGAACCTGCACGGCCACATTCACGATGAGAAAAGCGGTCAGGGCGTACCATCGGACTACATCTTCAAGCTTTGGCTCATGCACGGGGTTACAACCGTGCGCGAGCTCGGCAATGAAAACGGCGCCGCATGGACCGCGCAGATGGCCGCAAAATCAGCGCGCAACGAAATCGCTGCACCGCGGATTTATCCTTATCCAGTGTTTCGCGGCTGGTCGGCGGGCGACGTCGACACGCCTGACGAGGCGCGCGCGCGCATCCGCAGCCTCAAGTCCGAAGGCGCCAGGGGCGTGAAATTATTCGGTGCTCCTGAGGAGATTCTGTGGGCGGGGCTGGAGGAGGCGAAGAGGCTCGGCCTCAAGACCACAATGCACCACGCGCAGCTCGATGTTGCGCACGCTGACGTGCTCGACACCTCCGCTCACGGCCTCGGCTCGATGGAGCATTGGTACGGACTGCCGGAGGCCCTGTTCGAGGGCCAGGCGCTGCAGGAATACCCCGTCGACTATAATTACCATGACGAGCAGCACCGTTTCGGCGAGGCGGGAAGACTCTGGCGCCAGGCCGCCGCGCCGGGCTCGGAGCGCTGGAATTACGTTCGCGACACGCTGCTGACGCGCAAATTTGCGATCGTTCCGACCTTCTCGATCTACGTCGCGAGCCGCGACTGGATGCGCTCGCGCCGCGCCGAATGGCACGACGAATACACCATGCCGTCCTTGTGGAAGTTTTTCACGCCGGACCGCAACGCCCACGGCTCCTACTGGTTCGATTGGGGTACGGAGCAAGAAGCCGCGTGGCGCGACAATTATCGCCGCTGGATGACGTTTGTGAACGACTACAAGAATCATGGCGGCCTCGTCGGCGCGGGCGAGGACGCCGGCTACATTTATTCGACCTATGGCTTCGGATATGTGACTGAGCTCGAAATGCTGCGCGAAGCGGGCTTCTCGCCGCTTGAAGTGATCATGGCGGCGACCTTGAACGGCGCCAGGATCCTGGGGGCCGAACGCGAAATTGGGTCTATCCAGGTCGGCAAGCGCGCGGACATCGTGATTGTCGCCGAGAACCCGCTGGCCAATCTCAAAGTGCTTTACGCGACCGGTCATATTCGCCTTGACCCTGAGAGCAACAAGCCGGTCCGCACCCGCGGCATCGAGACGGTCCTAAAAGACGGCGTCGTCTTCGATGCCAAGGCGCTCGCCGCCGAGGTCCGGAATACGGTCGTCGCAGAAAAACGCCGCGCTGGGATCGCCAGCGGCCCGATGCCGATCGTCGATTTCAGATATGAACAAGGAGAAAGTCCGTGAAGAGACTGTTTTTCGCCGCCGTTTCGCTCGCTGCGCTGGGGACGGCGGCTCGCGCCGAACTCAAGGACGACGTCGCGGCTGACCACCCTTATATCCTTGCGCTCTACAAAGAGCTGCATGCGCGCCCCGAGCTGTCGTTCAAGGAGGTCCAGTCGTCCAAACGAATGGCCGACGAACTGAAGGCTCTCGGATTTGAGGTGACGACGGGAATCGGTTCGGCCTGGGTCAAGGCGAAAGCGACGGCGAACGCGGGAAAGGTGCATGCCGGCGTCGATGGCTACGGCGTCGTCGGCGTGATGAAGAACGGCGAGGGTCCCACCGTCTTGATCCGAGCCGACATGGACGCCCTGCCGCTCGAAGAACGCACCAAGGTCCCGTATGCAAGCACGGTCAAGAGCGCAGATTACCTCGGCAATGAGGCGCCGGTGATGCATGCCTGCGGGCATGACGTGCACATGGCGTCCTTCGTCGGCGCTGCGCGCCGGCTCACTGCGATGAAGACTCAGTGGAAGGGCACGCTCGTCATGGTCGCGCAGCCGGGCGAGGAGCTCGGCCTGGGCGCCAAAGCGATGATCGCCGACGGCCTTTTTACGAGATTTCCGCGTCCCGACTACAACATTTCGCTCCACGTCAACGGCGTCGATCCGGCAGGTTCAGTCGCCTACACGCCCGGCTACGCGCTGGCCAATGTCGACACCGTCGACGTCATCGTTAAGGGAGTCGGCGGTCATGGCGCGATGCCACAGCTCGCCAAGGATCCCATCGTCATCTCGGCGGAGATCATCAACGCGCTTCAGACCCTCGTTTCGCGCGAACTTGACCCGCTCGATTCAGGCGTCGTCACCGTCGGCGCCATCAATGCCGGCCACAAGCATAATATCATCCCGGACCAGGCGCATCTCCAGATTACGGTTCGTTCGTATTCGGAAGAAACCAGAAAGCTTCTGGTCGACGGCGTCAAACGCATCGCCCGGGCGCAGGCGATGTCGGCAGGATTGCCGGAATCCCTGATGCCCGAGGTCAAGGTCGAGAAGGACTCGATGACCTCCACATACAACGACCCGGCGCTTTCGGCGCGCATCGCCGACGTCTTGAAGGGTCGCTTCGGCGAGGCTCGCGTCTATGAGATCAAGCCGATCATGGGCGGCGAGGACTTCGCCTATTTCGGCAAGACTGATCCCAAAATTCCGTCCTTCATGTTCTGGATCGGCGGCGGGGAGCCGAAAGCTGCCGCAGCTGCGAAGGCCGGCAAGGGTCCGGTTCCGCCGTCAAACCACTCACCGTTCTTCGCTCCGGTTCCTGATCTGACGTTGAAGACCGGCGTCGAAGCTCTCGCTGCGAGCGCGCTCGAATTGTTCAAACAGCCATCCATCAATTGACGAATTGTTGCGGCGGGCCAATTGGTGAACGCCGATTAGGCGGCAAGGCGATGCTGCGGCGCGGCGCGATAAATTTTGCGCCGGAACCCTGAGAGCAGTTTCGTCCGCGAGGTTTTTCCGCTAACGCAGGCGACATCAAACTGGCGGCGCCGGGGGAGGTGTGTCCACGCAGTTCTGCGGTTGCGCCCCCGGCGCTCCCCATCTGTCGTTTTTTCGTCGCATCACTGTAAGGGAGAAGATCGTGAAATCGAGACTCTTGAGAGCCGCGGCGTGTCTTGCGATCGCTGCATCGGCGTCGACGGCCGTCCAGGCTACGACGGTCGGAGAGAAGATGGATCTCGCCGCCATCGCCGACAAAGCTGAAATCGTGGTTGTCGGCGAAGTGGATTCGTCCCAGGTGAGCAAGGTCGCCGGTTCTGTCTACACCTTCGCCACAATATCGGTTGATGAAACGCTGAAGGGCGCTCCGGGAGCGACGGTCAGAGTCGCAGTCCCTGGAGGCGCGCGGGCTTCCGGCCGCTTTCAGGTCAGCGAAATCGTCGCCGGCGCTCCACTAATCCCGGTCGATACGACGCAATTGCTCTTCCTCGAAGCGAATGCCGCGCTGGGCGCCTACCAGATTGTCGGCTTCAACCAGGGCGCATTCCTGGTTCTGGAGGACGTTTCCGCGGGCGCACGCAGTGCGAGCGCCGTGGGAGCGTCGGGCGAGCGGATTACGCTTGACGACGCTCGCGCGGCCGTTCGGGCATCGGATTAGAATTGGGGAGGAGTTATGAAATTCTACAGATTAGCCGCCGGTGCGGCGGCGTTGGCGCTGTCCGCGCTCAGCCAGGCGCAGGCCGGCGGACGACTTGAAACGATCGACCTCAACGGTCCCGCGGCGACGCCGCCTTTCCTGCTTGCTCGGGCGATCGGCATTTTCTGGGACGATCGCTGCGTGAATCCGAAATACACGCTCGACACGATCCTGCCGAACAAAGCGGGCGGGGGAACCATTCCGATCGCCACGGTGGCGAGCGAGATGCAGACATCCTTTAACTTCTGGAACAACATCAAGACGTCATTCATCAAAATGGATGTCGCGACGACGCGAACCATCGGCAATGGCACGCGTACCTTCGACTTCATCAATGAACTGACATTCGAAACGCCGGCAGGGTCAGGATTCCTCGCTTCTTCTCCGTCGACCTCGTTGATTGAGGATGCGACCTTCGTGGCCGGCGACGATATCGACGGCGACGGCGATTCCGACGTCTTTACGCCCGCCAACGCGGCGCAAAATGTCTGCCGGGACGCCGATTCCGACGGCGATATCGAATTCCCGGCGGGCGATTACAAAGCCGGGACCATTCTCGACAATGACGTGCAGTACAACAATGCGTTCGGATGGGAGACGACGCCCTCCGCGGCGGCGAACTCGGTCGACATCCAGGCGGTCGCGGTCCACGAATTCGGCCATAGCCACGGCCTGTCGCATTCGCTCCTCAATCTGATCTCGAAAAACGACGGGACGGGCTCGACTATGTTCCCGTTCATCGACATCAATGACACCGTTTCGGAGTTCGCCAGCCGAACGCCGCATACTGACGATGTCGCCTGGTCGTCCCTGATTTATCCGGAGGGATCCCGTCCGAGCGGCCCCGGCGCGCTGCAGTCCGGGGACGAGAAGTTTTCACACGAGTATTCGCTCCTCAAGGGCCGGGTCAAAGACAGCGCCGGGACTTTCGTCCTCGGCGGCAATGTCACCGCCGTCCTTCAGGACCAGGACGATCACGATGACGAACATGACGACTTCGACGAGATGGACGAGGACGACGACGACAACGTCAAATCCTCGCACCAGGTGGAGGCCTTCTCCGGGACGGCCGATCTTTACTTTAATCCCAACACGGGCGGCCTGTTCTTCGCGCCGCCGGCCGAGGGCATCGTCAACGGGGACTATGTGATCCCGACGCCCAAGGGAAAATATGTTCTCGCTCTCCAGGCTACCGACGGTCGGCCCGCCGCCGGCGCCAACATTTCGTTCACGGCCCAGGTCGGCGCATTCTACGGCCAGATGGTCTTCAGCGAAGAAAACTGGGACAAAAACGACGACGCGCTCGAGCCAAGGCCCCTGAAGTCCAACAAGGTGCAATTGCCGCAGGACGAAGACAAGAAATTCAATTTCGTCCGCAACGACGACTTCCGGCTCCGCAACGCCGGCGCCCCGAATTTCTCCGGCACGTCCGCCGTATTCGGACAGCTCGACGTCATCTACGCCGAGCGGTTTCCGAATGCGGAGGTCCTGGCGCACATCAACGCCAATCGACGCCTGACTTCAGCGAACTGGGACACGACGCACCCTGACGCTTCGGTCAACCCGGTTTACAAGCGCGCGGCGCTGGTTCCAGGCCGTGTTTCCGCAGACGGTCTGACCGCTACGCCTCAACTCCTGAACGAGTTCGCGCAGCAGTCGAAATTCCGCGGTCAGGACTCAGATCTTACGCCGCTGTTTCCTTCGAAGAAAGTGACGAACAAGATCAAGAAGGCCCTGACCGATGACCCGACTCTTGATCTGTTCTTGATCCTTGAGCAGGGCAACAATTTCAAGACCGGCGATTCCGGCCAGCCGCCCTTGCTCGCCTTGCAGTCGATCACGCCGTCGACGGGGCGGTCATTCCTCTCGTTGAACGGCGGACCGTTCAACGTCCGTCCGACCCAGAACTGGGCGGTGGAGCTGCGCTTCACGGACAGGCCGCCGAATAACGACGATTAATCGGCGAGCATCAAATCGGCATAAACGGCGCCTTCGGGCGCCGTTTTCTTTTGTGCGCGCTCCTCCTCCGCTTCGAGGGGGAGAAACTTTTCGGCGCGCGCCCTATATATTCGTTCCGTGAACGATCTCTTCGACGCAGCCGGCCTTGAGAAGGACGCGCCGCGGCCCTTGGCCGACCGCTTGCGGCCGCAGTCGCTCCACGACGTCGTCGGACAGGATCATCTCCTGGCCGAGGGCGCCCCGATCAGGCGCATGCTCAAAGGCGGCAAGCTCTCGTCGCTCGTATTGTGGGGACCCCCGGGATCGGGGAAGACGACGATCGCGCGGCTTCTCGCCAAAGAGACGGACCTCGAATTCGAGCAGATTTCGGCGGTCTTCTCCGGCGTCGCGGACCTGCGCAAGGTCTTCGACCGGGCGAAGGACCGCCGCAAAATGGGCCGGGGGACCTTGCTCTTCGTCGACGAGATCCACCGCTTCAATCGCGCCCAGCAGGACGGCTTTCTCCCTTACGTCGAATCCGGCGTCGTCACGCTGATCGGCGCGACAACCGAGAATCCGTCCTTCGAACTGAACGCGGCGCTGCTCTCCCGCGCTCAGGTTCTGGTCTTGAACCGGCTCGACGATGCGGCGCTCGAAAAGATCATTGAGCGCGCCGAGGCGCTCGAAGGCCGCGCCGCGCCGCTGACGGCGGAAGCGCGCAAGCTCCTCATTTCACTTTCCGACGGCGACGGGCGCTACGCGCTGAACCTCATCGAGGAAGTCTTCCTCGAACCGGCTGGCCGAGAGGCCATAGCCGCCGACGAGCTCCTGAAAATCGTGCAGCGCCGCGCACCGCTCTACGACAAGGCCCAGGAGGCCCATTACAACCTGATCTCGGCGCTGCATAAATCCGTGCGCGGATCGGATGTCGACGCGGCGCTCTACTGGCTCGCGCGCATGCTCGCCGGCGGCGAAAGCCCGCTCTATATTGCTCGGCGGCTGGTGCGCATGGCGTCCGAAGACATCGGCCTCGCGGACCCGACGGCGCTGCCCGCTACGATCGCCGCCAAGGACGCCTTCGACTTCCTCGGCTCTCCCGAAGGCGAACTGGCGCTCGCGCAAGCGGTCATTCATCTCGCGACCGCGCCGAAATCGAACGCCGCCTACAAGGCCTTCGGCGCCGCCGCGCGCGCGGCGAATGAAACCGGGTCGCTCTCACCGCCGCCTTACGCCATGAACGCGCCGACGAAGCTGATGAAGGATTTGGGCTATTCCAAAGGCTATGAATACGACCCCGACGCGGAAGGCGGGTTTGCGGGACTCGATTATTTCCCGCCGGGCATGGCGCGCGCTGAATTCTATAAGCCGACCGAATTCGGCTACGAGAAGGAGATCCGCAAGCGACTCGATTATTGGTCGAAACGGCGGAAGCGGCGGGAATAGGGCTAGCGCTCCGGAATGCTCCGTCATCCTACCGCTTTGGAATGCCCGGCCTGGAAACGCTTCGCGTGACCTTCGAGGAAATCGCCTGGATCAAGGCTGCCGCGCCGGCTGTGTGGTTCGCAGCGATTTTCGCGGCTGAACGCGTCGCAGCGGCGGTTCCCGCTCAGGCTTTCAGCCGACGGATCGTCACCAACGGCGCGTTCTGGGTTCTCCTATGGATCGTCTCGCCGCTTATCGGCCTGCCTTTGACGGCCTATGCGGCCGCCCATCCGCTTTGGGTCCGCGAGGGCGCCTTCGCGTCCTGGCCCTTCTGGGCCGTTGATTTCGTCATCCTCGATTGCTGGGCGTATTGGCTTCATCGCGCCTGTCACGAGACGCCGCTCTGGCGGCTCCACGCGCCGCACCATCTCGACGAGCATCTCGACTCGACATCGGCCGGCCGCTTCCATCCGGGCGAGATGGTCTTTTCCGCACTTATCCGCATGCCCCTCATCATGGCGCTGGCGATTCCGTTTGCGCATGTGATCGTTTTCGACGCGATCCTTTTCGCAGCGTCGATCTTTCATCATTCGAATTTGCGCCTCGCTCCCGCATTCGAGCGGAAGCTTTCGCGGATCGTGGTGACGCCGTCGATTCATTGGGTCCATCACCATGCCATCCGGCGCGACACCGACTCGAACTATGCGGCGATCCTCAGTCTCTGGGATCGGCTCTTCGCGTCGAGGAGTCCGACGACGCGAACGACCGGCATGAAGATCGGCGTCGAAGGGCTTCCCGAGCGGCCGCTCGGCGCGCTACTCGTCGCGCCGTTTCGAGGACGGTTGCGATGAAGGCTTCGACTGTCCGGGTAGGCCCGCAGGCGTCTGCGAGCGTCCGCACCATCACGGTCGGCGACGGCGAGGCGGGGATGCGCCTCGACCGCTGGTTCCGGGCCCATTTTCCGGGCATTCGCCATGGCGAGCTCGAAAAGCTCCTGCGCACCGGCCAGATTCGGGTCGATGGCGGCCGCGCGAAGGCGAACCGGCGCCTCGACGCCGGGGCCGCCGTCCGTGTTCCGCCGCTCAAAGAAGCCGTGGACCCCCCGCCGCGAGGCTCCGCGCGGCCCGAAGATGCGGCATTTCTCCGTAAGCTGATTATCTATGAAGACGAGACGATCATCGCCATCAACAAGCCGTTCGGACTCGCGGTACAAGGCGGGGAAAAAACCACCCGCCACATCGACGGCATGCTGGCGGCGCTCATTCAGGACGGCGAGCGGCCGCGTCTCGTGCACCGGCTCGACCGCGACACTGGCGGCCTCTTGATCCTCGCAAGGACCCGAGCGGCGGCGGCCAGGCTCGGGGAGGCGTTTCGGGCGCAGGCGGTTGAAAAGACCTATTGGGCGCTCGTCGCCGGATCGCCCCGCCCGAGGCGCGGCACGATCGACCTTGCCGTCGCCAAGCAGAGACTGGGGGCCCACGCGCGCGACCGCGAACTGGTGCGGCCGAGCACGGGGACCGGCGCAAAACGCGCCGTGACCGACTATCAGGTGGTTGAGGAAGCGGGCTCGACGGCCGCTTTCGTCGCCCTCCGCCCGCGCACCGGGCGCACCCATCAGCTGCGTGTCCACTGCGCGGCGATCGGAACGCCCATCGTCGGCGACGGCAAATATGGCGGTGCGGCGACCAGGATCGAAGGCGTTGCGCCGAAGCTGCATCTGTTCTGCCGCTCCATGACAGTCCCCCGGCCGCGCGGCGCGCCCTTGACCCTGTCGGCCCCGCTCACGGGACACATGCGCGACACGTGGGCGTTTTTCGGATTCGATGCAAACCCTGCCCTCGATTGGCCGGATACGGACGAATGAAGGCGTCGACGCCGACGCGTTTCAGGCGCGACTATCGAACGGTCGCCGTCCGTCCTCAATCGGGCGCGTTCGTCGTGCGTCTCGACGAGCGCGCGCTAAAAACCACTGCCGGCGCGGATCTCGCAGCGCCGACCTGGGCGCTTGCGAACTCGATCGCCGACGAGTGGGCGAACGCCGGCGACCCCGTCGATCTCGCAGCGATGCCGTTCACCCGGCTTGCTTTTGCGGCGATTGATCGCGGCCCGATCGACCGGGTGAAGTGGCGCGAGGACATCCTCGCCTTCCTCCGTTCCGACCTTCTTTGTTATCGCGCAGCGGGGCCCATTGCTCTGGTGCGCAGACAGAATGAGGTCTGGTCGCCCTTCCTCGAATGGGCTCGCGAGGCGACCGGCGTGGCGCTGCTGACAACCGCAGGGCTCGCGGCGGTCAGCCAGCCCGATGCAGCGATGGCGGCGTTGTCCGCCTATGTTGCGCGCCTTGACGACTGGACGCTCATCGCTGTCCGGCGCGCGTCCGAGGTCGCGGGGTCGGGGGTTCTCGCGCTGGCGCTCGAAGCAGGAGCATTCGCGCCGGAAGTCATTTTCGCCGCTGCAAGGCTCGACGAACGTTTCCAGAGGGAGCGCTGGGGCGTCGACGAAGAAGCCGCCGCTCGCGAAGCCGCGATCGAGTCCGAGTTCATCAGCCTCGCGCGTTTTCTCGCCGTCATTAAACAATCAGTAGACAGATAATTGCCTGCGCGCCGAGAGTCGGCCATCGCACTCATCATAGCCGCAGGCTTAACTTCTGCCCTACGGTAGGCGGGCCTTTCGACCGGAATTATCTCCACAAGAGCGCACAACCAGCTCCAGCCTAAGATTGTCGTTAACCCTGATTTCTCTTTAGAATCATCAGTATACAGCATTAAAATTGTCGCCAGCATGGTTAATATCTGACACCTCGTTGGCTCGCCTAGAATCTGCTCTGAGGTCTGAAGGAGCGATTCTGGAGCAACAATGCGCGCGTACCAAGTCTGTGAGAAAGGGGAAGGCTGCTTTCCATTGCACGAAGGAAGAATCCCCGACCGCCACCCGGAGCTTGCCAGGCGAATTCCGACATCGGCGCAAGGGGCGGACTGGTCCCCGCTTCGCCGGCCCTTCTTGTCGGCCCTCAGGGCCACGCCTTCGCGTTCGGACTGCCGTGTTTTCCGTACAAGTCCGCTGGACCCCGCGGATTCGGCCGAATCTCTCTGGAGCTTTCATGGGGTGGGGCGGGCTCGCAGCCACCCGACGACCGGGTCAGCGCCGTCTCTTCAGATGCGCAATCGCGTCGCGCGCCAGCGCGTCGGCGCGCTCATTGCCCTCGTGGCCGGAATGCCCGCGAATCCAGCGCCATTCGACGCGTCGGCCGGTCGCGACAGCGTCGAGCGCCACCCACAGGTCCTGATTCTTGACGGGCTTCTTATCTGCGGTGCGCCAGCCGTTTTTCTTCCATGCTCTAATCCACACGGTGATGCCGTTCTTGACGTATTGGCTGTCCGTAGAGAGCCGAGCCAGCGGCGCATCTCGCGTCGCCTTCAGTCCCTCGATCGCCGCCATCAGCTCCATGCGATTATTGGTCGTCGCCGACTCGCCGCCCGAAAGCTCACGCAGCCGGCCGCCATCGACAATCAAGACTCCCCAACCGCCAGGACCAGGATTTCCTTCGCACGCGCCGTCGGTGAAAATCTCGATCGTCGCCGGCTTCAACTGTCCCGCGCCGGAAGGCGCGGAGGCCCGCCGAGGCTTGGCGCACGCCGGAGCTTCCTCCAGGTCGAGAGCAGTCTGAGCAGAGGCGGACGCAGGCGCCTTTCGGCCTCTCGGCATTGCATCAGTCCCGGAGCGTTCCGCGATGCCGGATGAGCAGATCGCGATATTCGAGCGGATCTTTCACTCTGACGACGGCGCCCGGAACCTGATGGAGCCAGTCGTAGAGCCGCGTCAACAGAAAGCGCAGGGCGGCGCCCCTCAGCAGGACGGGGATGGCGTTCCGCTCCTCTGCGCCGAGGGGCCGGACCTCCTCATAACCGGAGAGGATCGCCGTTGCATTCGCCTGCGACCAGCGGCCGCCTTGGCTCGCCCATGCGTTCGTCGCCACCGCAATGTCATAGCCAAGAAAATCGGTGCACGAAAAATAGAAGTCGATGACTCCGGAGACCTTGTCCGCGTCGAAGAAGACGTTGTCGGGAAAGAGATCGGCATGGATGGCGCCGGCGGGAAGGGCGCGGGGCCAGTTCGATTCGAGAAGAGCCAGCTCGGCGTCGATGAGCTCTGCGAGACCGGCGGCGCATTCGTTTGCGCGCCCGCGACAGGCGGCGGCGAGTTTACGCCAGCCGTCGAGGCCGAGATCGTTGGACCGCAACATCCCGAAATCGGCGCCGGCCGCGTGGAGGTTCGCAAGCGCTGCGCCGGCGGCGCGGCAGTCTTCGGGGTCGGGCTGCATGCGCGCAGCGCCGTTGAGAAACGAGACGAGCGCTGCAGGTCGGTCCGCGAGCCTCATCAAGGTTGCGCCGTCCCTCGCGGCGATCGGGGCGGGCGCAGGGACGCCGCGTTGCGAAAGATGGCGCATCAGCGCGATGAAGAAGGGCAGATCTTCGGCGCGGACGCGCTTCTCGAACAAGGTCAGGATGAAGCGGCCGCTCACTGTTTCAATCCGGTAATTGGTGTTTTCGACGCCTTCCTCAATTGGGACTGCCGCGACGAACCTGCCGATGTCGTAGCAGGCGATGAATCGCGCGATCTCATCATCGGAAACGTGAGTGTAAACCGCCACGGATTATTCGGCGGCGACAAGCGGCGGCTTGAAAACGACGCTCTCCCGCGCGGTTTCGACGGTCTCGATCGTCAGGCGGAAATGCTGCGCGAGCCGCGCCAGAAGATCCTCGACCAGCTCCTCCGGCGCCGAGGCCCCGGAGGTGAGGCCGAGTCGGGCGACGTCGTCGAGCGATGTGAGATCGAAGCCCGACGGGTCATCGACAAGTTCGGCGCGCGGGCAGCCAGCCGCTCTGGCGACTTCGACGAGGCGGCAGGAATTAGAAGACGCAGGGGAGCCGATGACAAGAACCATATCCGACCGCAGGGCGATCGCGCGGGCCGAGTTCTGCCGGTTCTGCGTGGCGTAGCAGATATCGTCCTTGCGCGGACCTTCGATCGCGGGAAAGCGGGTCTTCAGAATTTCGATGATGCCTCGCGCGTCGTCGACGGAGAGGGTCGTCTGGGTGACGAAGGCAAGGGGGCCGGGGCCCGGCTCGACGGCGTGCGCATCCTCCGCAGTTTCAATGAGAATGACGGCGCCCGGCGCCGCCTGCCCCATCGTCCCCTCGACTTCCGGGTGGCCTTTATGGCCGACAAGGAGGACGCGCCGTCCGCGCGCGACGTGCCGGCGGGTTTCCGAATGGACCTTTTGGACCAGGGGGCAAGTTGCGTCGATCAGCGCCATCGAGCGGGCGTGCGCCGCGCCATGCGCCGAACGCGGGGCGCCATGCGCGGAAAAGATGATGGGACGCCCGTCGGGCGCATCGACGAGATTCTCGATGAACACCGCGCCCATCGCCTTGAGCCGTCGCACGACATGCGCGTTGTGCACGATTTCGTGACGGACATAGACGGGCGGTTCGTGGGCCGCGAGCGCGTCTTCGACAGTCCGGATTGCGCGCTCGACGCCGGCGCAAAACCCGCGCGGGCTGGCGAGAAAGACCTTCAAATCGCGTCTCATGCGCGTTGGGTCCTGGAGGCGTTGCGCGTCGGCCGTCGAACGGCTAACCCATGCAATACGAACCGGACGCGCATAAGGCTCAATTCCGGCGCTTTGCGGGCGCACTCCATGCCATATAGAGGTTTGAGTCGATGAACAAAGCGTTAGCACTCGCGCTTTTCGCCGCAGCGGCGGTTGGCTGCTCGTCGGACAATTCCAGAGCTGCGAGAGAGAAGAACCCCGCGCCTTGCCCGCCGGTCATCGTGCTCAACGACGCGGCCCGCCAGATCGAATTCGACGGAGAACAGCGGCTGGAGGACGTCGCCTACAGCGCCGAAATCCTCAGCGCTCGCCTGCAGTGCCGCTATTACGCCGAGAAGCCGATCGAGGCGAGCCTGAAGCTCGACATGGCGTTCGGCCGCGGCCCCAAGGGCGCGGAGAAGGATCGGAAATTCGTCTATTTCGTCGCCGTCACGCGCAAGAACATGGAAGTGATCGAGAAGGTGGAGTTCGCCGTGCCCGTCCGCTTTGACGGCGACAAACGCCAGGCGGTTGTCGAGGAGACAATCAAAACCATCACGATACCGCGCGCCAACAAGGACATCGCCGGGACGAATTTCGAAGTGGTTGTCGGCTTGTCGCTGACGCCGCAGCAGGCGATCTTCAACCGCTCCGGCAAGAGTCTGAAGTTTCCCGAAATGACACGGAACTAGGCTCATTGATCCGGGCCGTTGCGAATCTCCGCCTGCCCCTCCTTTTCAAAGGGGGGAACACGGTCGTCCGCGATGAGCGGGATGCGTTCGAAACGACAGTCGAATTCCTTCGCTTGAAAAGGGGGGGCAGGGGGGGATCAGCAGTGTCGGTCCCGGATTCCGGACGCACGGACTTCTTTCCGCCATGACCATCACAGACGAACTGTCGCAAATCGTCGGCGCGGCGTTCGCTGCCGAGGGACTCGAGCCGGCGACGGGCGTTGTGCGGTTCTCCGACAGGCCTGAATTCGGTCAGTTCCAATCGAACGGCGCTCTCGCCGCCGCGAAGGCGAATAAGGCCAACCCCAGGGAGATCGCCGAGGCGATCGCCACGCGGCTCAAGACCGATGCGCGATTGAAGGATGTGTCGGTCGCCGGACCCGGCTTCATCAATCTGTCGCTCAGCGACGACGAGCTGTCGCGGCGCGCCGAAGCGTTGGCGCAGGACGCCGCGGCGGGAGGGTGGCGCAATCCGAGACCCCAGCGCATGGTGATCGATTACGGCGGACCGAACGTCGCCAAGCCGCTTCATGTCGGTCATCTGCGCTCAGCGATCATCGGCGAGTCGTTGAAGCGCCTCATGCGCGCCGCCGGCGATCACGTCATCTCCGACATCCATCTCGGCGATTGGGGCCTGCCGATGGGCCAGCTCATCACCGAGTTAGCGCGCGAACGTCCCGACCTCCCCTATTTCGATCCGGCGTTCGAGGGGCCTTATCCGTTGGTTGCGCCGACGACGCTCGACGACCTCGAACGGCTTTATCCGCAGGCGGCGAACGCCAGCAAAACCGAGGAGGCGCACGCCGCTGCGGCGCGGGAGGCGACGGCCGGGCTGCAGAAGGGCCGTGCGGGTTATGTGGCTCTGTGGCGCCATTTCGTCGCCGTGTCGCGGGCCGGCATCGAGCGGGACTACGCCGATCTCGGCGTCTCCTTCGACTGGTGGAAGGGCGAGTCAGACGCCGATCCCTTGATCGCTGGCATGGCCGCCGACATGCGGGCGCAAGGCGTCGTCGAGTCAAGCGAGGGCGCAGAAATCATCCGTGTCGGGAGGGAAGGCGACAAAAAGGAGATTCCGCCGCTGATCCTGTTCAAGTCCGACGGCAGCGTGCTCTACGGAACCACCGATCTTGCGACCATTCTCGACCGCAAACGCGCCGCCCATCCAGACCGGATTCTTTATGTCGTGGACGGACGGCAACGCGACCATTTCGAGCAGGTTTTCCGCGCCGCCGACAGGGCGGGCCTTTTTCCGCAGGCGCGGCTTGAACATTTGTGGTTCGGGACGATGAACGGCGCGGACGGAAAGCCGTTCAAGACCCGCGCGGGCGGCGTCGTCAAACTGCGCGACATGATCGACACCGTCCGCGAGCGCGCCCGCGAAAGGCTGAAGGAAAGCGGGCTCGGCGAGGGTTACGGCGAGGCCGAGGCGGCGGACATCGCGCACAAGGTCGGCGTCGCCGCGCTGAAATTCGCCGATCTCTCCAATCCGCGCACTTCGGACTATGTCTTCGATCTTGATCGCTTCATGGCGTTCGAAGGAAAAACCGGGCCTTATCTTCTTTACGCAAGCGTTCGCGTGAAATCAGTGCTCGCGAAAGCCGAAGACAAAGCGGCCGGCGCGCCCGGACCGATCGTTGTCTGCGAACCGGAGGAGCGCAGTCTGGCGCTTGCGCTGCTCGCCTTCGGCGACGCGATGAAAGTCGCCTATGAGAAGCGCATGCCGCATTTTCTCGCTGACCACGTTTTTGTTCTCGCGCAGGCGTTTTCGAAATTCTACGCCGCGTGCCGCATCGCTGACGAATCCGAGGCGGCCACCCGCGCGTCGCGGCTTGCTCTGGCGAAGGCGACCGGTAAGCAGCTCGACTTCGCCCTCGATTTATTGGGCATCGCCGTTCCGGGCCGGATGTAGCTCTCGGCATCTTGTGAAAGCCTCTCAAGCACAAGGTCAGTCCTATGCCGGGGAATTTCGGATGGCTGTAACCGACCTGGTTGCCGCATCGAGACCCGCACTGGGGAAAACTTTGCCGGTGCGGCGGCCATAACTCATTGATCGAGGCCAATAATCGCGGTCGCCGAAGAGTGTGGTTGCGCCGCGACAGGGCGGGGAAATTCGCGCGGAGGCTGCCGGCGCGGGTCACAAGCCTGTGACCTTTGGGTAATAAAGGGGGGAGGGCCGGGGCATCGCATTAGGGCAGCCCCGCACTGGATCGGGGTATCGCCATGAAGATCAAAACTTTGCTCGCCGCGAGCGCGGCCGCCGTCGCGCTGTCGGCTGGCGTGTCCGTCACTTGGGTTGCGCCGGCATTCGCGCAGACCATCACGTCATCGGTGAACGGAACGGTTCGTTCGGATTCGGGAGCGCCGGTCGCGGGGGCGGAAGTGACCGTCACCGACACGCGGACGGGGACCACGCGCACCGTGAGGACCGGCCCTAACGGGCAGTTCACCGTTCCCAACCTCGAAGTCGGTGGTCCCTACACGGTTACGGTCGATACGGACGAATACCCCGATCAGCGCGTCGACGGCGTCTTCATAGACCTTTCGCGCCGTTCCGATCTCGACATCAATCTCGGCGCCGCTCTTTCCACCGGCGTGACCGACACGGTCGTCGTCACAGCTGCGCGCACGATCCAGAGCGACCTCGCGACAGGCCCAGCCTCGCTGTTCAGCGAGGAGAAGCTGGCCGAGATGCCGTCGATCACGCGCGACATACGCGACATCATCCGCCTCGACCCGCGCGTCCGGATCGACGCGACGAACTCCAGCGCAATCCAGTGCGCCGGCGCCAACAACCGGTTCAATTCGGTCACCATCGACGGCACGCGGAACGCCGACTCGTTCGGCCTGAACAATTCCGGCTTTCAGAGCCGCGCCGGTCTGCCGATTCCGTTCGACGCCATCCGAGAAACCTCCGTTGAGTTTTCGCCGTTCGACGTCGAATACGGACAATTCACCGGCTGCAACATCAACGTCGTCACCAAGGGCGGAACAAACGAATTTTCGGGATCGGGATTCGCCACCTTCTCCTCCCAGAAGCTGACCGGCTCGACCCTTGAAGGCGCCCAGGTCGGCCGCGTGCCGTTTCACAATTACCGCTGGGGCGCGACCTTCGGCGGACCCATCATCGAAGACACGCTGTTCTTCTTCGGCGGCTATGAGGAGTCGAAACTGAACGGCACCCAGGACACCGGTCCGGCCGGCGGCGGCTTCGCCACCGAGCGGCAATGGGTGACGGTCGCCCAGGCGAACGCCATCGCGACCGCCCTCGAGGCGCGCGGCATCCCGACGTCGGGCGGCATACAGTCGATCCTGCCGCGCCCCAATCGCCGCATATTCGGACGCGTGGACTGGAACATCACCGACAACCACCGCCTCGCGGCGAGCTATGCGCGGCTGCGGGAATTCGAGACGATCCCGGACGATTTCGCCGGCAATCCGAACAATCAGGTTTCGCTCGGCAGCACGTTCTATATGCGCGGGACCAGTTCGGAGACCTATTCCGTTCGTCTCTTCTCACAATGGTCCGATCGTCTGTCGACGGAGCTTCGCGTCGCCCGCGCCGACATCGACGACCTGCAGGATCCGGTCGGCGGCGGCGAAGGGCAATCCGGAAATCCGATTCCGCGCGTTTTCGTCGGTTCGCAGAACGATCTGAACGGCGATGGCGACTTCCTCGATACGAACGAAGCGGGCAGCATCGTCGCCGGCCCCGGCCTCTCGCGCTCCGCCAACGAACTCGTCACCCAGCTCGACGCAATCAAGGCCAAGCTCGACTACGAGTGGGACGCCCACACTTTCACGATCGGCTACGAGCTCGATCAGGCCGACTACTATAATATCTTCGCCCAGAACGGGACGGGCACGCTGCTCTTCCAAAATCTCACCGCGCTGAACGCCGGACAATTGCTCACCGGATCGGCGCCTGCGGCCAATCCTCCGGTCACGCCGACCGGCGTCCAGATCGCGACCAACGCGTTCAGCGGCGCCTCGACCAACGGATCGTTTTCCGGCGACCTCAACGATACCGCGGCCATCTTCTCCCGGGCGATCCACACCGGCTACATCCAGGACGAATGGCAGGTCAGCGACCGGCTTACCGCCGTCCTCGGACTTCGCTACGACCGCTTCGAGTCGAGCGACAATCCACGATTCAATCCGAACTTCCTTACGCGTTACGGCTTCAGCAACACGCAAGGCTATCAGGGTCTCTCGGCCTGGTTGCCGCGCTTCGGGATGACTTACGAGGCCGACGAAACGCTGTTCGGGTCGACGACGTTCCGCGCCGGCGCGGGGATGTTCACCGGCGGCGATCCCACGGTGTGGTTCTCGAACGCCTTCGCCAACCCTGGCAATACGCTTTCGGGGCCGAACGTTCAGGCGCGCGTCGCCGCACCCGGCGTCTCACCGTGCACGATCGCCGACATGACGCGGCCGCCCGGCGACCTGACGGTGCCGGCCTGCGTCCAGAACGCCGCGCGCGCCGCCGCCGCCGCCTCCGACGGCCGGACCGACGCCATCGACCCGGATTTCAAAGTCCCCACCGTCATCCGCGCCAATTTCGGGTTCTCGCACGATACGGATTTCGGCGGCTTCGCCGGCGGGTTCTTCGACGACTGGACATGGCAAATCGACGCCATCTACACGCGCGGGCGCAATTCGGTGGACTTTGTCGACGTTGCGCTCGATCAAATTGGGACGGCTATCGACGGACGCCCGATCTACCAGGTCGTCGATCGGCTGCGAAACGCCGGCTGCACCGCGGTGCCGACGGGTAATGTTCGCGACCCCTTCACCAACGTCAACGCGGCCTGCGCTGGAAACCAGAACCAAGCGTCTCAGGACTCGATCGTCCTGACCAACGCGCTTCAGGGCAACGAGGCCTATACGATCTCGGGCATCTTCTCCAAGGGGTTCGAGTTCGACTCGCCGTTCCTGAACCGGCCCGCCAGCCTCGATCTTAACTTCGGCTACGCCTACACCAAGGCGAAGGATTCGAGCCCGGCGACGAGCTCCGTGTCGCTGTCAAACTACCTCAACGTGTCGACCGATGCGGTCAACGCCCTGCCCCTCTACACCTCGAACTACGAAACGAAACACAACGTCTCGTTCAACGCGACCTATGAAGAGGAATTCTTCCGTGATCTGAAGACGAGCTTTTCGTTCTTCTTCCAGGCGCGCTCGGGCCAGCCTTTCAGCCTAACCTTCAACAACACCGGCGCCTTCGGCGACACCGCCTCGGGCTTCGGCTCGCAGCGCTCGCTGCTCTACATTCCGACCGGGCCGACGGATCCAAACGTCACTTTCGCGCCGGGCTTCAACCAGGCGGCGTTTTTCGCCTTCCTGGATCGGGTCGGCGCCGACGAATATGCTGGCCAGATTGCGCCCCGGAACGCGTTCACGTCGGGTTGGTTCCTCGATACGGATTTCCGCTTCCAGCAGGAGCTGCCGTCGATCCTGGGGATCAAGTGGAAGGCCTATGCGGACATCCAGAACCTTCCCAATCTCTTTTCGGACGAAGCGAACATCCTGCGACAAGTCGCGTTTCCGCAGGTCTCCAACATCGTCACGATCGGGAACGCCGCAAACCCCAACACTGGGGCCGGCAGTCCGCGGTATCAGTTCAACACTTTCGCCGTCGCTCCGACGCCGCTTGAGGGACGCAACACTGATGCGTCCGTGTGGCAGGCGAGCTTCGGCCTAAGGTTCGATTTCTAATCCGATCCTGAGGGGGGATTGGCGGGGGCGGCCTTCGGGCCGCCCCCTTCATTTTTTACGAAGCGGCCCCTACGAACTACGGATCTCGCGTCGCGGCTCGATGCGCTCCGGGTGCTGAGCGATCACTTCCGGTTCTTCGCCGAGGCGGTCGGCTTTGGCGAGCGCAGGAAACAGGCGAATCCAGGCGACCGCCGAGGCGATAGCGATCGCGCCGCCGAGGACGACGGCGCCGACGGGCCCCAGGAACCGCGCCGCCACACCCGACTCGAATTCGCCAAGTTCGTTCGACCCCGAGATGAAGATGAACGAGACCGCGGAAACCCGCCCGCGCATTGCATCTGGCGTCGCGAACTGGATCAGGGACTGGCGCACATAAACGGAGATCATGTCCGCAGCGCCCGAAACTGCGAGCGCGGCGACGGAGAGCCAGAACGCGGTCGACCAGCCGAAGACCAGGGTCGCCGCGCCGTAGACGCCGACCGCCCCGAGCATCACCGGCCCTGCGCGACGGGTTAGGGGCTTTACCGCGAGGGCAAAGGCGACCAGCGCCGCGCCGGCCGCCGGGGCCGCGCGCAACACGCCGAGCCCTTCCGCGCCGACATGGAGAATGTCGCGGGCGAAAACTGGGAGGAGGGCGGTCGCCCCGGCGAAGAACACGACCACGAGATCGAGGAAGATCGCGCCGAACACGATCGGGTTGTCGCGCACATAGCGCAATCCCTCGATGGTCATGGCGAGACCGCGCGCGTCTTTCAGAGGCGCCTGCTTCGGCGTTTCCGCAATCAGGATAACCACGAGCGCGACGATCGAGAGCATCGCGCTGACGGAGTAAACGACCGCCGGTCCCAACGCATAAAGAAGCCCGCCGAGCGCCGGGCCGATTACCGCGAAACTCTGGAAACCGAGTGAGTTCCAGGCGATCGCCTGCGCAAGCTCCGCGCGCGGCACAAGAGTCGGATAGAGCGCGTTGCCGGCGGCGGGAAAGAAGGCGTTGACCCCGCCGAGGACGGCCGAGGCGGCGAAGATCAGCGGCAAGGCGACTTGAGGCTCGAGAAACGCCGTTGCGATCAAAATTGCGTTCGCGCAGAGCGCGGCGACATTCGACCAGGCGATGATGGCCTTGCGGTCATAGCGGTCGGCCGCCTGTCCGCCGACCAGGGACAGGAGCAGCACCGGCGCGAACTGCGCCAGGCCGACGAGACCCAACAGGAAGGCCGATTCCTCGACCGAGCGGTCGAGGCGGGCAAGGTCGTAAACCTGCCATCCAATGGCGACAGCGCGCATCTGGCGCCCGGCCGTCATCAGCTGGCGCATGATCCAGTAAAGGAGGTATGCGCGGTGGCGAAAGATGCGGAACGAGGGGGCGAGGGGCATTGCGGATCAAAGGGCGGCAGGAGACTGTCTAGGTCGCTTCGCTATCGGCGCGAAGACCAGCTACTGGGCCTTTCACGGCGGCTGTGACCCAAAGCGATTGTCTCCATCGGGGTTTCGCGTTAGCTCGCTTTGACCCTTTCCGGAGCAAAATCATGCGCTGCTTGTTTATGGCCGCCGCGGCTGCATTCGCCTTGCCCGCCCAAGCACAGCCGACGCAATCATCTGACCAATGGTATGTGGACGCCCAGGCGGCGCTCGCCGCCCGCAAGGCGGTCAAGCTGCACAAGAAACCCGCGAAGAATGTGATCCTTTTTCTCGGCGACGGCTTCGACCCGACCACGGCGGCGGCGGCGCGCATTTTCGACGGCCAAACTCGCGGCGAGGAGGGGGAAGAAAACTTGCTGGCGTTCGAGAGATTCCCTCACATCGCGATGTCGAAAACCTATACGACGAACGCGCAGACGCCCGATTCCGCAGGGACGATGTCGGCGATCGTCACCGGGGTCAAAACCAAATCCGGAATCATTTCGCTGACCGCTGCAGCGCTCTTCGGAGAATGTAAGCCGAGTCTCGGAGCGAACGCGACCACGCTCGCAGAACTTGCCGAAGCGGTGGGGCTCGCGACAGGCGTCGTAACGACGGCCCGTCTCACCCATGCGACTCCCGCAGCAGTTTACGCGCACAGTCCGGATCGCAACTGGGAGAGCGACGCGAATCTTTCCGAAGAGGCTCAGGCTTCGGGCTGCAAGGATATTGCGCGTCAGCTGATTGAATTCCCGGTCGGCGACGGACTTGAGGTCGCCATGGGAGGCGGCCGCTCCGGTTTCCTGCCGGCCGAAACGGTCGACCCGGAATACCCGGATCAGAAAGGCCGGCGGCGGGACGGCCGCAATCTCATCGACGAATGGACGAAGAAATCGCCAGCCCACATCTATGTGTGGAATCGCGCAGCATTCGCGGCGCTCGATCCGGCGAAATCGCCGCGCGTGCTGGGGCTATTCGAGCCTTCACATATGCAATTCGAGCTCGACCGTGCGGCCGATGCAGGCGGGGAGCCCTCTCTCGCCCAGATGACGCAAAAGGCGATCGAAATTCTGTCGGCGGATAAGGACGGCTATTTTCTGATGGTGGAGGCGGGCCGCATCGATCACGCCCATCACGACGGCAACGCTGCACGGGCGCTGAAAGATGTTCAAGCCCTTTCGGAAGCGGTTGCACTCGCACGATCGCAGACCCGCGAGAAGGATACCCTGATCGTTGTCACTGCTGACCACGGCCATACCATGGCGTTCCAGGGCTATCCGAAAAAGGGAAACAATATTCTCGGCCTCGCCACCGCGACATTTGAGGATACCGCCGACCGCCACGGGTTCTCGATCGCCGGCGACGGCAAGCCCTATACGACCCTCGTCTACGCCAATGGGCCGGGATCGATCTTCCACGCAGCGCCAAAGAGCTGGACGAAGCGGCCCACGCTGCGATCCGAAGAGGTTCTCGATCCCGCCTATCGTCAGCAGGCGCTCATCCCGTCCGCTTACGAGACGCATGGCGGACAGGACGTGCTGATCTACGCGTCAGGCCCGCGCGCTTATCTGTTCGGCGGCGTAGTCGAGCAGAACTATATCTATCATGTGATCGACGACGCACTGCGGCTCAAATCGCGCTCGAAATAGCGAAAGAAGAAGGGGCCGCGACGGTACGCGTCCACGGCCCCTTCCGCGCTTTTGGCGCAGCTTCTCGAATAAGCGGCTGTCAGCCGAGCATTCCGTCGCGCGGCTCTAGAATCAATTCACATTGATGTCAGAAAAGAGCCCGCCCTCTTTCTGAACGTTTTTCGGCGAACCGTCGACGCTAATCTCGCCCATGCCGGAGACGGCTGCGTCGACCGATTCCGAGGCGTAGACTTTGGCCTCTCCGACTCCGGAAACCGTGACGTCAACCGTTTTGCATTTGAGGTCGGCGGCGTCGAGATCGCCAACGCCCGACACCCGCGCGTCGAGCGAGTCGCAGGTCCCAGAAAGCGACAAATCTCCGACGCCCGAAATGTCGACGTCGAATTCTCCCGCGGCGATGCCATCGACGTCGCCGTCGACGACCCCGGAGACTTCGACCGAAGAGAGCTCCGGCATGGTCACCTTCGCAGTCACGCCGTCATGGCCCTGGCGCCGGCCGCCTTTCACCTTGTGGCGCTGGTCGAGGATGAGTTCGCCATCAACAACGCTCGCCTCGACCCGGTCGAGCTCGGTTTGCGGCCCTGAAACCTGGACCAGGAAATTCGGCCCGACGGTCACGTCGAGCTCGAAGACGCCTTTGACGTCGATCTTGTCGAAATCCCTGAGTTCGAAGGTTTTCGCCGTGTCATTGCTCTTATCGCGTTCGCCGACATCGAGCTTGTCAATGTCGCCAAAGGCATAGGCGATGGCCGCCGCGCCTATGGCGGCTGCGATGATCGCCCCGACCACTAGCCCCACGAGAAATTTCATAACACCCTCCCTTTTCGAGGCTTATGTAGCCCCGGCGAGCCGGGCCCCCAACGCCATTCGTCGCGAACAGCCATCGCGCTGGCGCGATCGAGGGCACATTACGCTATCGAGAATTAATCGCAACCGCGGGCCCTCCGCAGCGGTCGCGAGGCCATCCGGACGTGGAAGGCGAGCACCGGCCTCAGCTGCGGGCGCTCTTCAGTTCTGCGGCCGCGATTCCGGCATCCGCACAAGCGGCGTCGTCGGCAGGCGCTTCGCCGGACACGCCCACCCCGCCGAGGAGATATTTTCCGTCGGCGGAATAGATGGGCGCTCCGCCCCCGACAGTGACGACATGAGGCGCCCTGGCGAAGCCCGGCGTCGTTTTGATCGCCTGCTCCATGGCTGCCGTCGGGAAGCCCCAAAGCGCCGCAGCCTTGGCCTTGTCCGCGGCGAAGAGGCTGACGCCCGCATTGTTGCCCTCCATGCGCAAAAAGGCGACGGGGTTTCCGCCGCCGTCGACGACGGCGATCGCATGGCTTTGCTGCTTCTTGGCGGCGTGGGCGGCGCAACCTGCGACGATCGCTTGCGCGCTCTCCGCCGTGAGCCGCTCAAATGGCGCCTGGGCTGACGCCGCAGTCGCCAGCGTCAAGACAGAAACGCAGAGTACGATGCGCATGGTGAACCTCCGACAGCGGCAGCGACTCTACCTCGACTGCGACGCATGCGCTGGCGCCTCAGCGCGGGTTTCGCTCGCCTCGCCGCTAGTGCAAGGATGGGACGACCTCGCGTTCGGCTGCGCGCCAGAGCGGCTGCATGCGCCGAACGAAGAGACAGGCGATGAGGAGGCCTGGGACCATATACTGCAAGACAGCCGTCGCCTCGATCATGACCCTGCCTGAGATCAAAACGTAGGCGGCGTACCCGATCGCCGGCGCTGCAACAAACCACGGCCAGCCCTTTCTGACCTTCGCCTCATCAAGCGCCAGAAACAGCGGAGCGCCGACGACCACGGAGCTGCCGAAGGCAATGAGAAAAGCGACGAAAGCGTAAATCAGCGTTCGGATCGATATTTCGACGAGGCTCGCCAATCCGAAGCCGGCGCCGACGATTGACGCCGCTATTGACGCAATAAAGGCGACGGTGCCTGAGATTGCTGCTCCAGCGATTGATGCAGCGACCATGTGCTGGAATGCGATGCGCGCCCGGACATTGCGCGCAGCAGCTTCGCGATCTCCGGGCTGCTCCGTCTCGCGCAACATTCAGGCCGGCAAGCGGATGATTGCGCGCAAGCCGCCCTGCGGCGCGCGAGCAAGTTCGGTTTCGCCGCCGTGAATGCGCGCGACGTTGCGGACGAGAGCGAGGCCGAGCCCGACACCCGGCTTGTTCTGCTCCCGCGCCTCGTCGAGGCGAACGAACGGTTTCAGGGCCTCCTCGTAATTCGCTGGGTCGATGCCGGGGCCGTCATCGTCAACGATGATTTCAACGCGCGCCCCTGCGCGGCGTGCGGAAAGCCAGACTTTGCTCGCATATTTGAAACCGTTGGCGACGAGATTGTGAACGGCGCGCTTGAGCGCGTCGCGTTTGACCGGGATGGTCAGACCCGCTTCGGCCTCCAGCGGCAGGTCGTGGCCGGTGCGGGCGGTTTCCTCTGCGACTTCCTTCAACAACGCGCCGATATCGGCTGGTTCCGGATCTTCGCTCGCCGCGATGTCGCGGGCGAAATGGACATAGGTCTCGACCATGCGGCTCATCTGATCGACATCGTCGCGCAGGGCTTCGACGTCAGGCGTCGTCGGTTGCATAGCGAGCGCGAGCTTCATGCGGGTCAAGGGCGTTCTGAGATCGTGGCTGATGCCGGCAAGCATCGCCGTGCGCTGTTCGATCTGTCGCCTCAGCCGCTCGCGCATGGCGATGAAGGCATAGCCGGCCCTGCGCACCTCGGTCGCTCCTGAGGGCCGATAGCCGGGCGCGTCGCGTCCGCGTCCGAAGGCTTCGGCGGCTTCGCCGAGCCTGAGGATCGAGCGCACTTGGTTGCGCAGGAAGATGATGGCTATCGACCCAAGAAGGATCGACGTGCCGATCAGCCAGGCGAGAAAGATCGGTCCAGATGTGGCGAAGACGCGGTCGCGCAAAGCGAAAAATACAAGGGCGCCGTCCTTAAGCTGGACCCGCACCTCGACATAGCCGGGCCAGCTGTAGGTGTTGAACCAGTAGGCGTGTTCGAGCTTTCGATCGAGGCGCTTACGAAAGGAGTTATTGTAGGGGTTGAGCGCCGCGAGCTTTGATTTTGAGGGAATCGATTTCTCCGGCTCGAAGCGGACGCTGAGATCGAAATCCTCGAGAGCGTCGGCGGCGATCTTGGCGCGCGCCGTTTCGCCTATGTGTTCCTCGTAGAGGCGGGTGACGAAAGCAATCTGGCCCGCCGTGTTGGTGGAAAGATTGCCCGAAACCTTGTCCCAGTGGCGTTCGAAAAAGATGTAGGTGATGACCGACTGCATGATGAAGATCGGCAAGACGACGATCAGCAGCACGCGCGCGTAGAGACTCTTCGGAAGATAGCGCTTGAGCACTAAGACCCCTAGTCCGGCATCAGGGCGTATCCGACGCCGCGGATGGTCTGGAGATAGATCGGCGTCCTCGGATCGTCTTCGATCTTCTTCCTGAGCCTCGTCACCTGAACGTCGACCGACCGCTCCATCACAGCGGAAATCTGCTCGGCGAGATCGGCGCGCGAAATCGCTGCGCCTGGCTTCCTGGCGAGCGCGCGCAGGAGCGCCAATTCGCCCGATGCGAGCTTCACGAGGTCGTCGTTGCGCCGGAGTTCGCCGCGCCCCGGCGCGAAGGTGCATTCGCCGAAAGTCAAAACCTGCTTGTCACGCGCCGGCGGGCGAGCCCGGCGCAAAAGCGCCTGGATGCGCAAGATCAGCTCGCGCGGTTCGAAAGGTTTGGCCAGGTAATCATCGGCGCCGCGCTCAAGGCCCGCGATACGATCCTCAGGCAGGCCGCGCGCGGTGAGCTGCAGGATCGGCACGTCGGACGTCGCGCGCACTTTCTCGGCCAGCTCGAGTCCCGACATCCCGGGCATCATCACGTCGAGAACCAGAAGGTCGAAATCGACAGAGCCGAGAATGGCGCGCGCCTCCTCGGCGTCGGCGGCGAGCGAGGCGCGAAAGCCGTTCTCCGCCAGATAGCGTTTGAGCAGCGCGCGAATGCGATAGTCGTCGTCGACGACGAGGATATGCGGCGCCTGTTCGCCGAGCGCCCTGTCGTTCATCGTCCGCCCGATCCATCCGGTCCGCGCCGCAGCGCGCCGGCGGCCTTTGCAGCATAATCCGCGCCCGTCCAAAACGTAAGCGCGGCCGCGATCCACAGAAGGCCGTTGGCGATCGGAATGAAGGCGGCGCCCGCCAGTCCGCTTGGCGCGACCGCCAGAAGGCTCGCGGTCGCAAGCATCTGAGCGGCCGTCTTCCATTTGGCGAGAGGCGCGACGGGAAGCGCTCGGCCCTGCCCGGCAAGCGCCTCTCTGAGACCGGCCACGAGCATTTCCCGCAGGAGGATGATGAGGGCGGCGAGGATCGCCGGTCCGGCGATGACGCCATTTTTGGTGAGAAGCAGGATCGCGGCGGCGACGAGGAGTTTGTCCGCCAGGGGATCGAGCGCGGCGCCGACAGCCGAGGTTTCGCCGCGCGCCCGCGCCACCATGCCGTCAAAGAGGTCGGTCAGGGCGGCAAGCACGTAGATCAGGAGCGCCGCGATCATCGCCGGCCGCCAAGCGACGAAGAAAAGCGCCGTAAACGGGATGATCAGAAGAATGCGGCCGATCGTGAGGAGATTCGCCATGGTCCGTAGGGCGGGGTTTTGAACGCCGGTCAAGACGCGGCGAGCTTCACCCCTCGTCGTCGTCGTCCCAAAGCTTTTGCCACCAGGTGCGCTTTTTCGGCGGCTTATAAGACTGGCCCTTCTCTTTCATCTTGGCGCGGATTTCGTTGATGTCCCAGCCGGTGAGGTTGGCGAGCGTCTGCGCTTCCTTTTCATAGCGATCGGGGAGGGAGCGGCGGTAGTCGTCGGCGGCGTTGCATTTGGCGTCGCCCTGGTAGGGATGGCGAAGCACATAGCGGCCCTGGAAATTGCTGCGGTCGCCGGTCTCCTTGAACATCAGATCTTCGGGAAAATGCGCGGCGTCGTAGCTCGCATGAAGTCGGGTGACGAAGACGTCGGCGGATTGCGGCATCGGCGGGCGGCGCGGCATGATCGACGCGTCTTCGCTGTCCCCGTCGACCCAATAAACGCCAAGCTCCCTCAGTTCATCGTTCGACAAAGGATCGGCGGCGCAGGGATCGCACCAGTTCATGTCCCAGGCGTATTCGAGGAAAACTGCGCGCTCGGCTTCGCGAACCGAAGTGGTCGAGAACATCGCCTTGTAGAAATCGCCGAACTCGCCCTTGACGAAGAGCGGAATGTCCATGTCCGAGGGAAGCTTGACCGTGCGGTAGTTGGTCGTCTCCACGCGGCCCGATCTCGTCAGGGTGAAGACGAAGATTTCCTGCTTGCCGTCGGCATTGACCGTGCCGAGCCGAATCGGGAGCGAGAAGCGCGGGTCCTCATAGGCGACCTGAAGCGGCCGCAGATATTTGAGGCCGGTTTTGGCCTGCTCCTTCAGATTCACCTTGGCGACGAAAAATTTGACGTTCTGGCGGATATAGCTCGCAAGCACGCTCTCGGCCCCCGGCGGCAGCTTATAGCCGTTCTGGGTCAGCCAGAGGGCGAGCCCGTTCGATTGCTTCGCCGAGAGAATGAGGATGTCGTATTCGCCGACCGTGTACTGAGCTTCGATGGTGACCCCGAGCGCGTCGTCGCCTCGCGCCCGAGCCTTGCTCTCGCCATTCGCAGCCGCCGAAGGCATGGCCGTTTCGTATACCTCTCGCCGGCAGGGGTCTTCGTCGAAATATTCGACAAGCCGCGGAGACGTGTAAGCGTCGAGATGATCGAGGATGGCGTTTTCGGTGACGTGGATCTGTTCGCGTTCGAGCACCGTCGGCACCGGAACCACCATGGCGAAATCCTTCACGTCGCCCTGATAGTCGTTGGCCATGGTGACGACCGTGCGGTCGCCGTCGCGCATGATCGCGACCTTCGACGCCTTGTTGAAGAGCTTGGTGTCCGCCTTGGCGACGAAGAAGCCGCAGAAGGCGACTGCGCTTCCGGCCGAAACGATGGCTGCGGCCGCTGTCGCTGCGAACAGCGCATTGCGCAATTTCATAATTCCTCCCTCGTCATTCCGCCGGCGCGATTTGCGGCTTCGTAGGCTGCTTCAGCGGCCATCGTATACGCCATATCGCCGGCGGCCGGCCCCATTCGTAACGTTCGCCAGAGAATCCGAGCCCCGTCAACGCCCGCACCGCAGCAAGGATCGCCGGCGCGAAAAAGAGCCCGTCCTCGATGAAGAAGTGGAACTGCATGACATAGGCAAGGGTGGCCGAGGCGAAGATGAACACCGCCCGCCAGCGCCCGTCATCGGGCGTCGTCTTGGGATCGGAAATCATGAAAAAGGCGAACAGAAACAATTCGGCGCTGGAAAGTCGAAGGGCTGGAATGCCGAGGGGGTCGCCGAGGTAGAGCGCGCGCGCCAGCACCAATCCCGCATAGACGCCAAGGAACAGGACCGGGACATCGAGCCGGGACGCTCGCCAACAGACGAGCGCGCCAAGCGCAGCGATGAACAGCGCGAACCATGGAGCGGTGCCCCATTGCCCGACCGAGGTCCACACATCGTTGGAGAGGAGAAGCGCGGCGACGATGCCGATATTCGCCGGGTTGAAGATGTGCACGTTGTCGCGGCGTACGGCGAATTTCGATCCGATGGCGATCGCGGCGGCGAGCGCGAACGGCCAGATGTCGTTCGACCGCAACAAGAGCGCGAGCGACAAAGTCGAGATCAGCGGGCTCTTCCAGTCGAAGCGTCCGGCGTGCAGCTTCGAGCCGAGCCATTGCACCAGCATCGCGGTCGTAAGCGCCGCGGCGATCTGCGCCGCCGTCACATTGAAATCGCGCGCGAGGAATCCGACGGCGAGGATCGTCGCCTGACCGCCGATCTGGAACCAGCGCGCGTCGCGCGGGAGCGCTGCGTCGATTTTGGCGAGCAGAGGCCGGCGGGCCGTCTCTTTCAGGGGAGCGAAATAGGTTTCCACGCGACTGCGCCTTCTACCCTCGCGCCCGCACAGCCCGGCGGCGACCCATTATGCCCCGCCGCGAAGACAAGCGAAAGAACGGGGCGGAATTCCGGCGGCTGGTCGGTCGTTTTTTGGCACTCGGTCGCATGGACATCGAACGCCTTTGAATCATCCGCATGCGGCCAACGCCGATCATCGGCGGATCGCCCGGACGCGACCGCCGGGCGCACGTCATTGACTCTTAAGACGTTTAGCCCCATATGCGGCTTGCGTCTGCGTTCGGCGACGAATGCATGATGGGGCGGCGTGAAGCGCTGCGCGGCGATCGACGCCGCTCTTGAACCCCCGTCTTCAGACTCGAAAAATCCCCTACGCCCTGAATTCACGCGGGTCGTTTCAACGAGCCCGCAGCCTCGCCGATTCCGGCGAGGGCGCGGCTCACCGCAAAAGAAAGACTGATTGTGAACGATTTCACCTCCTTAAACCTCGCCGCGCCGATCGCCAAAGCGGTCGCTGCGGAAGGTTACTCAACCCCGACGCCGATCCAGCGCCAGGCGATCCCCTTTGTGCTCGCCGGCCGTGATCTTCTCGGCATCGCCCAGACCGGCACCGGCAAGACCGCAGCCTTCGCCCTGCCGATCATTGACCGCCTCTCGCGCGCCCCGGGCGCGCCGAAGCGGCGATCGGCGCGCGTCCTTGTGCTCGCGCCGACGCGCGAGCTGGCGAGCCAGATCGCGCTCTCCTTCGAGACTTACGGAAAATTCCTGAACCTCTCCGTGACGACCGTGTTCGGCGGCGTGCCGCTCGGCGCGCAGGCGCGCAGACTCGATCGCGGCGTCGACGTGCTCGTCGCCACGCCAGGCCGCCTGATCGATCTCATCGAGCGGGGCGCGTTGACGCTCGCCCATGTCGAAGTTCTCGTCCTCGACGAGGCCGACCAGATGCTTGACTTGGGGTTCATCCACGCGCTCCGGCGCATCGTGCCGATGCTGCCGAAAGCGCGCCAGACCCTGCTGTTTTCGGCGACTATGCCGAATTCTATCGCGGCGCTCGCCGAACAATTCCTGAAGGACCCCGCGCGGGCGTCGGTGACGCCGTCCGCAACCACGGTCGAGCGCGTCGACCAGCGCGTCGCCTATGTGCGGCAATCCGACAAGCAGGCGCTTCTGGCGCTGACCTTGAAGGACGCGGAGGTCGAGCGCGCGCTCGTCTTCACACGGACGAAGCATGGCGCCGACCGCGTCGTGAAACATCTCAGTACGGCCGGCGTCAATGCCCTCGCCATCCACGGCAACAAGAGCCAGCCGCAGCGAGAGCGCGCGCTCGAAGCCTTCCGAACCGGACGAACTCGCGTGCTGGTGGCGACCGACATCGCCGCGCGCGGGATCGACATCGACAATGTCAGCCACGTCATCAATTTCGAAATCCCGAACGTGCCCGAGCAATATGTGCATCGCATCGGCCGCACCGCGCGCGCCGGCGCCGCGGGTTTCGCCCTCTCCTTTGTCGGCGACGACGAGCGGCCGTTCCTGCGCGACATCGAGAGGCTTACGCGCAACCGAATTCCGGTCGCGACGCTGCCCGAGGGCTTCGCTGCGGCAGCGCCATCTTCGGAGCGCGCGCCGCGATCGCACGCGCAGGATAAGCGCGCGAACGGCGACTCGCGCCGCAATCATTCGCAGTCCAAAAATGGGCCGCCCAGGAAAGGATCGCGGAACGACTCCGCACACACTCCGAACGCTGACGGCTACAAACGCCGCCGCCGCAATCGATCGCGGCGCGACGGAGGGCGAAGCTTTGCGGCGGCGTGAACGTCGTACGGCGGGTGGAGCGAACCGATACCCCCCAATCAATCACGGTAACCTGGAATGGCGCTCCGCCCCCCTACGACCCTACCCGCCATTAAAAAAATCATAGATGCGCTGCGCCAACGCCGGCGAGACGCCGTCAACGGCCGTGAGGTCTTCCGGTTTGGCGCGGGCGACGGCTTTGGCTGAGCCGAAATGGTTCAGGAGCGCGCGTTTCTTCATCGCGCCGATGCCGGGGATTTCGTCAATCGGATTGGCGCTTAAGCCCTTCTTGCGTTTCGCCCGATGGGCGCCGATGGCGAAGCGGTGCGCCTCATCGCGCAGGCGTTGGATGAAGAAGAGCGCCGGGTCGCGGGGCGGCAGGAGGAACGGTTCGCGGCCGGGCAACACGATCTGTTCGCCGGTCGCGCCCATCGTGCGGTCGACGCGCATGTCCCCCTGCGAATCTTCGCGGCGCCCCTTGGCGACGCCGACAAGCGCGATTCCGTCCGTTTCCGGACTGAGCCCGAGATCTGCGAGTGCGGCGATCGCCGCCGAGACCTGGCCTTTGCCGCCGTCGATGAGGACGAGATCGGGGCGGGTCTCTTCGTCGCCCTCCTTGAGAAGGCGGGCGAAGCGGCGCGTCAGCACCTCGCGCATCATCGCGAAGTCGTCGCCCGGCGCAAGGTCGGCCGATCTGATGTTGAACTTGCGATACTGGTTCTTCTGGAAGCCTTCGGGTCCGGCGACGATCATCGCGCCGACGGCGTTGGCGCCGGAGATGTGGCTGTTGTCATAAACCTCGATGCGGCGCGGCGGCGTTTCGAGCCCGAGCACTTCGGCGAGGCGGACAAGGCTCCTTTCTTGACTCGCGCTTTCGGACATGCGGCGGATCAGCGCCTCGCGGGCGTTCATCGCCGCCTGATCGACGATTGACTTCTTGTCGCCGCGCTGCGGAACGCCGATCACGACCCTGCGCCCGGATTTCAACGAGAACGCCTCGCAGAGCAAATCGCATTGGTCGGGCGTCTCGTTCGCGAGGATCAGCGCCGGCGGATCGCGCGAATCATAGAATTGCGCTAGGAAAGCGGAGAGGATCGCCTCCGGCGCATCGTCACGGTCGTGCTTAGGAAAAAATGCTGCGTTTCCCCAGTTCTGCCCGGCGCGGTAGAAAAACACCTGCACGCAGGATTGTCCGCCCTCGCAGCAGATGGCGAAAATGTCCGCCTGCAGGCCTTCGGCGTTGACGTCCTGCGAGCCCTGCACATAGGTCAGGGCGCGGATGCGGTCGCGCAAGCGCGCCGCGCGCTCAAAATCAAGATCAACCGCGGCCCTCTCCATTTCCGCAGACAGCGCGCGCTGCGCCGCCTTGCTGTCGCCGTCGAGAAAGGCCTTCGCCTCTGCGACAAGAGCCTCGTAATCGGGCGGGCTGATCAGGCCGACGCACGGCGCCGAACAGCGCTTGATCTGGTGGAGGAGGCAGGGCCGCGTCCGGCTCTCGAAAACGCTGTCCGAGCATGACCGCAGCAGAAAGGCCTTCTGCAGAGTGTTCAGGGTTTGGTTGACGGCGCCCGCCGACGCGAAGGGTCCATAATATGAGCCGGCGCGTTTTCTCGCGCCGCGATGCTTCATCACCTGCGGCGCGGCATGATCCTCGGCGATCAGAATGAAGGGAAATGACTTGTCGTCGCGGAAGATGATGTTGTAGCGCGGCTTGAGCTGCTTGATGAGGTTCGCTTCAAGGAGCAGCGCCTCGGTTTCGGTCTCGGTGACCACGAACTCCATCGTCCGGGTTTCGGCGATCATTCGGGCGATGCGGTTCGAATGGCCGCCCTTGGCGTAGCTGGCGACGCGATTTTTGAGCGCCCTCGCCTTGCCGACATAAAGCACGTCGCCCTCGGCGTTCATCATTCGATAAACCCCGGGCCGCGCCGGCAGGCGGGCGACCTGATCGGCGATCAGTTCGGCGCCGGAGAGCGCCGCGGCGTCTGGCTGGTGGGACATGCGACAGTTAACCGGGCTTTCACGCGCCGCCATCACCATTAACCAAAGGGACGGCAACAGAATCAATGCCGGAAGGCGGAACGCCGCTCAATATGGCGGAAGAGGGGAAATCGAGGACCGAACTTGGCGTCGCGCTCGCCCTTTTTGCGGCGCTCGCGGCGCTCGGCGCTTATGCCGGCGGCGCAGCCGTCAAGGACTTCGCGCGCGCTCGCGCGAGCGTCAAATGGCCGTCGGTTCAGGGCGTCGTCTTGAGCAAGAGCGCGGCCGATGCGGCCGAAATCCGCTACGCCTATGTCGCAGGCGGGCGCGGTCATGAATCGCGGCGCGTGCGGTTTCTATCGGGAGTTTTTGCAAGCGCGCCGACCGCGCACCTTCGACCCGGCGAGAGCGTAACTGTCTATGTCGACCCCAAAGATCCGGAAACCGCGGTGCTGCGCCCCGGCGGCTCGGGCGCGCTGTTCGCCGTCGCCGCGCTGACAGCCGGGGGCCTCGTTTTCATCGGCCTCGGCGGCGTCATCAGGACGCTGCTGATCTTGTGGCCGGCTGGGTCGCGCCTCGCCGAGGCGCCCGGCGCAGAAAATCCGCCAACGGAGTAGCGCGACCGCTTAGCGCCGGCCGCGAACGATCTCGACGCCCGCGGCATCGGCGGCGGCGATCGCGTTGGGCTTCTCGATGCGGACCGAGACGCCCAACACCATCGAGTGCGACATGGCGAGGTCGGCGATGCGCTCGGCGAGGGTTTCGACGAGCTTGATATGACCCTCGGCGAGGATCGCTTTGATGCCCTCGGTGAGGCGATTGTAGCAGACAACGTCTTCGAGCCGGTCGGCGGCGGGCGAGGATGGTTCGATCACTTCGACTTCGAGATCGATGCTGAGGGGCTGCGGAGCGAGCTTCTCATGCTCGTAGGCCCCGATCATCGCCTCGACCTTTAGGCCGCGCACGAAGACCTTGCGTCGCGGCGCATTCGCCGGACGGGGGAGGGACGCGATTTTCGGGGCGGGCTTGCGTGGCATCTTTATTCCTTTGCCAGCACGTCCGGCGTCTCCCAGATGAGATGCTGGCCGCCGTCGACCGCGATCATCTGTCCGGTCACCGCCCTGGCGCCGGCAAGATAGAGGATGGCGGCGACAAAGTCGTCGGGCGTCGACCCGCGTTTCAGGACCGTCGCATCGGCCTGCTTGCGGAAATCGGCTTCCGATTGCCGGGCATTGCGCAAGGTCGGTCCGGGGCCGATGGCGTTCACCCTGATCCCACTGGGCCCGAGGGCCTGGGCCAGGGTCCTTGTCAGAGAATAAAGCGCCATGCGCGAAAGGGTGTATGTGAGAAATTGCGGCGTCGGCTTCAGCACTCGCTGGTCAAGAATGTTGACGACGAGATTGTCGCCCGGCGACGCCGCGCGCGCGAAGTCCTGAATCAGTTTCAGCGGCGCGCGGAGATTGGTTTCCATGTGCGCGTCGTAACTCGCGCGCGTCATCGTATCGATGTCGTCCGTCTGAAAGACGGAAGCGCAATTGACGAGGAGCCGAAGCGGCGCCACGGCTGCGGCGCGAGCGATGAGGGTTGACGTTTCCGCTTCCTTGGAAAGGTCGGCCTTGATCGCAATCGCCCTTCGCCCGAGGGCTTCAATTTCTCGAACAACGTCCTCCGCCTCCGTCTTCGAGCGATGAAAATGGACGGCGACGTCATATCCGTGCTTCGCGAGGCCAAGCGCGATCGCCCGGCCCATGCGTTTCGCGCCGCCCGTCACCACAGCGCCGCCAATCGAGCTAGCTGTCGCCATTCCCGCCTCAGAACAGATCAAATATGAAATCTGCAAGGATCGCCGCGTAGGCCGCGCACATGAGGGCGCCGGCGAGTCCGCCGATATTCCGTTTAAGGAAGATATAGCCGGCGATGAGCGCGGTCGCCGCGACAAGAGCGGGCAGCTCGTGGGTGAACGCTTGCTGATCGAATGCGGCCTTTCCGAACAGCCCCGCGACTCCGCCCACCGCAAGAAGGTTGAAAATGCAAGAGCCGACGACGCTGCCCATCGCTACATCAGTGCGTTTGCGGATCGCCGCCGCCGCGACGGTCGCGAGCTCGGGAAGCGAGGTGCCGATGGCGACAATGGTGAGGCCGATGACCGCCTGTCGGACGGCAAGGCGCTCGGCGAGGTCGACGCCGTTCTCGACCAGGAGATTGGCGCCGAGGGGTAGACCGACGAGACCACCGAGCACGAACAACAGGGTCTGCGCATTGATCGCCTTGTTGTCGCAATAATCGTCGACCGAATCGATGACCGGATCGTCCGTGTCGCCGCGCGCGGCGCGAAACCACAAGAGCGCGACATAAAGGAGGATGCCCGCGAACAGCATTGCGCCGGTCGGTCGGTCGATGGCGCCATTGAACCACGCGACGGCGAGGAATGCGGCCGTGGCGGCACAGAGCGCCGCGGCGTGAAGGCGGAGCCCCGGCGACTTGACTGCGATCGGAAAGATCAGCGCCGGGACGCCGAGCACAAGGAGGGCATTGGCGATGTTCGCGCCCATGATGTCGCCGAGAGCGATGCCCGCATTGCCTCCGGAAACTGCGAGGGCGGAAACGAACATTTCGGGCGCGGACGTGCCGAACGCGACGATCGTCAGGCTCACCACGAGCGCAGGGATCCGGAACGCAGTTGCGATGCCGACGGCGCCGCGAACCAGCAGATCTCCGGAGATCAGAACGACGGCGAGCCCGACCACGATGAGGAGAAGATCGCCAGCCATGACTAGTCCCGCCGCGGCGTCGGGCGCGCAAGCGGACCTGTTCCGCAGGCGAACCAGCGAGCGGTCAGTCGATGCGCCCTTTTTCCAGCCAGTTGAGCGCGCAAATGAAGAGGATGAAAATGGCGATGAGATAAACGGCGGTCATAGCGGTTCCCTGTCAGCGCCGGCGCGGAAGGGACCTATAGGGCGCGCCGCCGCGCCCGTCACCGGAAATTTCAACTGTCGCTTACCCGAGAGCGGAGCGCAGGATGGGACCGAATTCCTCGATCGCTTCTGGGTTGAGCGCGGCATGATGCTGGCAGAAGATTTCGTGCTCTTCGAAATCTCCTGCGCAATGAGCCCGCCAGACGCCGGGGCGGTGGTCAACCAGCTGATAGGGGCTGATATCCTTGCCGTCGCTTGCGCGAAGGACGAGCGTCCTCGCGCTCACATGGCCCGGCCGCCAATCGTGGATGGCGCGCGCATTATTGACGAGGACGCGCTTGGAGGCCGCCTTGAGGTCGAGGCGTCCAAAGAGGCCCGATTTCTTAAAAATCGGCATCGCGAAAACGTCGAATTCCTTCAGCGCGAATTCGGCAAGATCGTCGAGATTCCGCACGCCCTGAGGCGCACGCTCGCCGATATAGTCCATGAATTCGAGAACTTCGGAGGTGAGGCTCTCTTCGTTCACGGGCCGGCCCCGCCTTTCGGCGCCCGGATAGGCGTCAAGAAGGGTCAACAACTCGACGCGTTCTCCCGCCGCCTCGAGCCGCTCCGCCATGGCGAAGGCGATCAGCCCGCCGAGCGACCAGCCGAGGAGCCGGTAGGGGCCCTCTGGCTGCACCGCGCGGATGTCCGCCAGGTAGCGCTCCGCCATAGCGGCGATTCCCGCAATCGGCTCCTGCTCCGGCGCGAAGCCGTAGGACTGCAGGCCGTAAACCGGCGTCCGCGGATTGAGATGGCGGAGCAGTCCGGTGTAGGGCCATGACAATCCGTTCACGGAATGCACGCAGAAGAGCGGCCGCTCGGCGCCGGAGCGCCGCAGCGGAATGAGCGGCGCGTAGGGATCGAGGGTCTCGCCATTATCGATCTGCTTCGCGAGGCTTGCGATGGTCGGCGATTCGAATAGCGAAATCAGCGAAGGCTGCGCGCAGAATTCCGCCTCGATCGCGGCGAGGAACTGCACCGCGGTCAGGGAGTCCGCCCCCATTGCGAAAAAATCCGCCTCGACGCTCACGCGTTCGACGCCGAGCATGGTCGCGAACATGGCGGCCAGCCGCGTTTCGGTCTCGGTGCGCGGCGCGATATAGGCCGCGCGGGCGGAAGCCTCGGGCTTGGGCAGCACGCGGCGATCGATCTTGCCGCTGGGGGTCAACGGCATCTTTTCCAGAAGACCGATATGGGCCGGCATCATGTAGTCCGGAAGCGTGTCGGCAAGACGCGCGCTTAAGGCGGCCGCATCGATCGGCGCGCCAGGCTTCGGCTCGACGTACGCCGCGAGGCGTTTGGCGCCTTTTTGATCCTCGACTGCGACGACAATGGCCTGAGCGACGCCTTCGCAGGCGAGGAGCGCCGCCTCGATTTCGCCCGGCTCGATCCGATAGCCGCGGATTTTCAGCTGGGAGTCCCGCCGTCCAAGAAACTCGATCCGGCCGTCGGCGCGCCAGCGCCCGACATCGCCGGTGCGGTAAAGGCGTTCGTCCGCGCGGCCGAATGGGTCGGATGCAAAGCGCTCCGCCGTCAGCTCCGGCCGATTGAGATAACCCTGGGCGACCCCCGGTCCCGCAATGCAGATTTCGCCAACGAGTCCGGGCGGAACGGGAACCATACGATCATCGAGAATATAAATGCGGGTATTGCGGATCGGACGCCCGATGGTCACCGCGCCAGGCCCATCATGAACGATTTCGGCCACGGTGGACCAGATGGTGGTTTCGGTCGGCCCGTAGAAATTGAACACGCGCGCGCCGAGATCGCGCAGCCGTCGTGCGGTGTGGGGAGCGAGGACGTCGCCGCCCGCCATCGCGACAATGTCCTTGAACGGAGCAAGGCGGGTGTCGATGAGAGCGTTCCAGAGCGGCGGCGTCGCCTGCATGTGGCTGATGCGGCGTCTGTGCATCAACTCGGCGAGGCGATGCGGATCGCGCACGATCTCGGTCGGCGCCATGATGACCGTGGCGCCCTTCAGGAGCGGCATCAGGCATTCCATGATCATCGGATCAAAGGTCGATGCGATGACGGCGAGCAGGCGGTCGCCCGGCTTGAAGTCGAGATGCTCCTCCATCGCGGCGAACATGCTCGTTAGATTACTTCGGCTGACGACGACGGCCTTGGGCGTTCCTGTCGATCCCGACGTGTAGATGACATAGGCCGGATCGGATTGCCCGGCTTCGGCCGCGGTCTGCGGTGCGCGTTTCGCGTCAGCGATGAGAGACTCGACGGCGATCCTCGGGATTTCCGGTCGCGGCAAGGTCTGCGTGAGCGCCTCTTCCGTCACGACCCACCTGGCGCCGGCGTCGGCGAGGGCGAACTCAATGCGCGAAGCCGGCGTGTCTGGATCGATCGGCAAAAAGGCCGCGCCCGCCTTCATTACGCCGAGCATTCCGGCGACCGTCCACTCCGAGCGCCGAAGAATGAGCGCCGCGACATCTCCTGCCTTTGCTCCGCGTTTGACTAGCGCGTCGGCCAAGGAATCGACGCGCTGCTGCAGATCTCGGTAGGAAAGAAGTTTCGCGCCGAAGGCCAAGGCGGGAGCATCCGGCGTCTGCGCCGCCTGCCGCTCGAATTGCGCGACGACGGACTCGTCTGAATAGGGATGGTCCGTCGCGTTCCAGCGCGCGAGGTTTTGGCGTTCGTCGTCTGTCAAAAGGTCGACATCGCCGATCTTTAACGCCGGCTCGGCAAGCAGCGCCCCGACCAGGCGTTTGAACCGCCGCATGTGGGCGGCGAGATCCTCCGGCGAATAAAGCGTCGGATTGGCGTCGAAATCGACGTGAAGGCCGAATTCCGCGCCGCGATCATAGACGAACACCACGAGGTCGCCGATGGCGAAATTGCGCAGATTGTGGACGCGGATCGCATGGCCGCCGAAATCGTACTGGTAATCGAAGGGCTCGATATTGACGGCGAGGCGAAAGAGCTGATCGTCTCCGGTCAGGCCCGCATCGCGGCGGACGCTGTTCAGCGGATAGAGCTGGCGCCGCAAGCCTCCGCGGATCGCGCGCGCCGTTTGCTCGGCCAGGTCGGGCAGCGCCTGTTCAGGCGCGATCTGAACGCGAAGGAGCACGGCGTTGGCGACGAGAGCGGGCACTGATCGGCCGGCTTTGCCGCGCGCCGAGACCGGCATCCCGAAGACGACATCGCGCGCGCCGGACGACCGATGGAAAAAGGCGGCGGCGAGCGAAATCAGCAATGTCGGCGTCGAGCACCGGAGGTCTTTAGCGAGCGCACGTATCCGGGCTGAATCTTCAATGGAGAACGGCCCCGACTGCCGCGCGAAACCGGGCGTTGCGGCGACGCGTCCCTGAGCGAGCGTTGCGGGCTCGGGAAGGTCGGCCGTGTGTTGTATCCAGTACTCGCGATCCTTTTCGAAGGTCCTCGACCTTCGATACTCTTGTTCCTCGGCGACCAGGCCGTTCATTCGACCGAAAGGGTTCTTCGGTGGTTCGCGGCCTTCAAGCTTCGCGTTGTAGATTTCGGCGAGGCGTCGCGCGAGCATCCCGCAGCTATATCCGTCGAGAACCAGGTGGTGGGCGCGGTGAAACCAGAAATAGCGGTTTGCGGAGAGCTTGATCAACGCGCTGAACCAGAGCGCGTCGCGCTCGACATCGAGCAGCGTATCGATATCGCGCATCATCCATGCGCGCGCCTCGCCCTCCGGATCGGCGGCCGCGCTCAGATCGACGAACGGGATCTCGCGTCGATAATGCGGGTGAATGACGAATCTCGGCCCGTCCGCCGTCTCCTCGACGACGCATCGCGTGGTTTCAGCGTCTTCTGTTAACTGATGCAGTGCGGCGATGAAGTGGCCGATATCGACCGGCCCCTGAATTTCCACAGCCTCGCCCAGATTCAGATTGGTTCCCGGCAACGCGAGCTTCTGCGCAAGCCACATCGCGAGTTGTGCGGCGGTCAGAGGCACGCGCTCCGGCGCCGGCGCCCGCACGGGTCCGACCGCGAGACCAATCAATGGCGGTCTTCGACGGAGGGTGTGGGCCGCCCGACTCCGTATCGCCGACGACGATCGCAGGGCTGCGCCAATGTCTGGGCGCGGGCTAGGCGTCTTCAGATTTGAGGATGCCCCTGCCGGCCCGACCGCCGCCGGCGCGGCGTCAAGAACCTGGATGTCGGACGATCGTTCGTCCGCGCCCAGCCGGTCGCCGTCGGTCGCCACAATCTTCCCCCAAGACTTTCGCAGGTCTCCCCCCGCGAAAGCTATCGCAGTGCATCATCCGGGCCTTTTGAAGTCAAGCGCGATTCCCGAAAAGGGACGCAATATCCGATGGTTCCGCCGATTGACGGCAGTCAGAAGCAAGCCGATGAAAACTCGCTTATTATTGAGGCTGCGACTCGGCGGCTTCGGGACGGCCCCGTTGTCGGCCGAAAGCGCGACGCCAGCTCCGCGGCCAGAAATGTGTCGGCATCGGCGGCGGCCAAGGCATCACGGTTCGCGTCAGGAAAGTCCTGCGACGGCGCCCTGGTTTCCGCACTTCATCGACCGCGTGATCGCCAAGCGGACGGTCGCCGATCGGCGTCTCTTCGAAAGCAATGTCGCCGCTCGCAAGGTCGCCCGTGATTTCGTCCGGGGGGGGCGCGGGAGAAACCGGCTCTGCCGCATCCGCTTTCATGGCGTCGAACTGCTTCAAGAGCTCCCGTTCGGGAATCTTCGGCGCCGACGGAACCGGCATGGGGGCCGCAACCGGCCTCGTCGGCCCTCGCGGCGTAATGCCGATCCGAATCCCGGGGCGGAAATGTGCGCGCGCGCCGGGCACAGCGAGGCTGCGGCGTCCGGCCCCGGCCGCCGCCGTCTCAGCTTCCGCTTGATCTTCATCCGACGCTGTCACTGCCGACTCCTCAACGGCGCTCGCCTCCGCGTCCGCTTGCTGCGATGTAAGAACGGGATCGGATTCGTCGGCATTAGCGGTCTGCGACGGGGCCAGTCCTGACCTTAGACCTCCAGACGCGTGAGAATCCAGTCCGGACGCAGCGACCGGAGCCTCGCCAGGGAGATCGAATTCGTCGACGGGAGATACAACGTCCGCAGGGTCGTCGACGACCATGGCGTCGAATTCCCGCGTCAGGCGGGCTTGAAGATCGCGCGCAGCCTCGCTCTCGCGGGTCGCTTCGGATCGCATCCGGCGCTCGGCTATTCTCGCCGCGGCCTGCGCCTTGCGTTTGGCGCGCGCGATTGCAGCCGCTTTGACGGCGGCGCGCGCGGTCTGGCGCTGCGGTTGCGGCGCTGGCGGTTGTTCCGAATGCTCGGACTCCGAATGCCGGGCGATGCGCGCCGCAAGACGCTCGACGAGATTGTCGTCGCCGGCGGACGGGATTTCGACCGCCGGTCGGACCACGTCGGCGGCGGCGACAAGCGCGGTCGCCTGCGCGGCGGGCGACGGGCCTTCCGCCCGAAACATCGCATGAAGGTCCGCGGTCGACAACGCCTCGAGGCCCAAGAGCGCGCGGACCTCGTTCACCCGCGACGGCGTAAAACCGGCGAGGTCGCCGACCTTGGCAAGATGATTTCCTTGGGCGGCGGCAAACCCTAATCCGCGCAGCGCCGAAAGCGACGCCTGATCTTCGACGCCCACCGCAGTGATCGCCGCTTTGTTCTTGGTCGCGATATCGAGCAGTTCCGAGATCGCACTCATGCCCGGACCGCGGACGGTGCGCGCGAAACGCAAGATCGCCGCGCCGCCGGTCTTGATTTCGTCAAACGGAAACGGGTCGATCGTGCGAAGGAAGTCATTGGCGCGCCCGCGCACCTCAATGGCGAGGCGCGCGCCGATGCCTGCCAGCCGCGCAAACTGCGCACACGCCGTTTCGTGCGGCATGTTCACGGGCGGCATCGGACATTCAAGCGTGACGAGGTCCGTCGGAAATCCGCGTTCGCGCAACAGCACTTCAAAATGCGGACAAAATGCTTCGTCCGACAAATCGCTGAGTGCGAGGTTGATCGAGAAGCCCGGCGCGATCGGACCCCTCCATTCAAGGTATCGATTCAACGCCTCCGAGAGCACATAACGGGTCAGCTCGCCCATCCGGCCCTGCGCCTCGAAGAAGGAAATGAAGGCGCCGGGAGGAAGAACGCCCAAGGAGCCGTGCCGCCAGCGGACGAAAGTCTCCATGCGTGCAAGAGCCCCGTTGCCGAGGTCAAAGATCGGCTGAAAAAGAACCTCGAAGTCTTTGTTTTTCAGGGCATTATCGATGTCGACATTCGACAGTCGAACCGCCTGCGCGCCCATTCTAATCCCTCCGCCCGGTCGACTGGAGCCGATGCGCCGCCCGCAAGCCCCGCCCATCTTCTAAAAGTCGGGTTAATGCGCGCTGAACGGCGACAGAAGCGCCCGATGGGTCGTTCCGCTGTAAGACTGGGCCGATTCACGCGCCAACGTAAATGCCCGAGGGCGCGGATATCGCCGTCTAGCTGAACCTAACTGCCGGATTCATATCGGCGCGCTTGTTGCGGTAGCGCGCATGACCTGGCCCACCGTCGACCCGCGGGCGATCTCGGACCTATTCCCCAAGCGCATGATGATCGAGCCTTGAGGCGGTTGGACAAGATCAACGGCGCTTCTTAAACACCGTTGCGCCGCACCGGAGCCACTCATGCGCCTCTCCCGCTACTACCTGCCATTGCTCCGGGAGACGCCGTCCGAAGCGCAGATCGTCTCGCATCAGCTGATGCTGAGGGCGGGCATGATCCGCCAGGAATCGGCAGGCATTTACGCCTGGCTGCCTCTCGGCTTTCGCGTCCTGAAAAAGATCGAAGAGATCGTGCGCGAAGAGCAGGACCGCGCCGGGGCGGTCGAAATGCTGATGCCGACTATCCAGTCGGCCGAGCTGTGGCGGGAATCGGGGCGTTACGAGGCCTACGGCAAGGAAATGCTCCGCATCAAGGATCGGGCCGAACGCGACATGCTCTACGGCCCGACCAACGAGGAGATGATCACCGAGATCGTGCGCGCGGGAATCCGTTCGTACAAGGATCTCCCAAAAATGCTCTACCACATCCAGTGGAAATTCCGTGACGAAGTCCGGCCGCGATTCGGCGTCATGCGCGGGCGCGAATTCCTGATGAAGGACACCTATTCCTTCGACGCGGACCAGACGGGCGCGCGCGCCAGCTACAACAAGATGTTCGTCGCCTATCTGCGCACTTTCGCTCGTATGGGCCTCGTCTCGATCCCGATGCGCGCCGACACCGGTCCGATCGGCGGCGATCTCAGCCACGAATTCATCATCCTCGCGGATACGGGCGAGAGCGCAGTATTCTGCGACCGCCGGCTCCTCAACCTCAAGGCTCCGGGTCCAGATACGGATTTCCAGTCTGATCTCCAGCCGGTCATCGATCGCTATACGTCCTATTACGCGGCGACCGACGAGAAACATGACGCCGCCGAATTCGAATCCAAGGTCGCCGTCGGCGACCGCATCGCCGCGCGCGGCATCGAGGTCGGGCACATCTTTTATTTCGGCGACAAATACTCAAAATCGATGCGCGCGCATGCGGCCGGCGCGGACGGCAAGGAATTCGCGCTCGAAATGGGCTCGTACGGAGTCGGCGTTTCGCGCCTCGCCGGCGCCATCATCGAGGCCTGGCATGACGAGCAGGGGTGCAAGTGGCCGATTCCCGTCGCGCCCTATCATGTCGGACTCGTCAATCTGAAGCAGGGCGACGCGGCCGTCGATGCAATGTGTGAGACCTGTTACGCCGATCTGTCCGGAGCCGGCGTCGATGTCCTCTACGACGACACCTCCGCGCGCCCCGGCGAAAAATTCGCACGCATGGATCTGATCGGCTTGCCCTTTCAGCTGATCGTCGGACCGCGCGGCCTGGAGGGAGGCAAGCTGGAAGTCAAACGACGGGCCGACGGCGCGCGCGAAGAATTGCCGGCGTCATCGACCTGCGCGACGCTTGCCGAACGAATCCGCGCTGCGCTGGTCCCGATTTGACGGCCGGAGGTCAGGCGGCGCGCGCCTGTTCGGGGGCGGGCGGTTTCCCGCAGGGCCATTCGAATTCACAGAGAACGCCATGCGCGCCGATCTCGTATCGGACGGCGGTGTTCTTGTGCATGCCGAAAGCTGCGCGAACCAGCTGCGCTCCGAAACCTTCAACGTAAAGATGAGGCGCCGGCGCCGTTTCGCGCCATCTGAGGACGCAGCGTCCGCTGTCCGCTTTCCAGGAGATTCGCGCTTCGCCGCCGCCGCCGTTAAGCGCGCCGTATTTCAACGAATTGGCGCCGAGTTCATAAAGTGCAAGCGAAAGCCCGGGCGCCCAGTTCGCCGGCACGGCGATCAACTCTCCGCCCTCCACGACGAAATGCGGTGCCGTGAAAGGGATCGGTCGCCGCGTGAATGAGTTCTGGGACCGGGAGGGCGCGCCAGTCAGTCTTAACCAGCAGGTCTTGGGCGCGCGCTAGCGCCGTCAGCCGCTCGCCGAGCCGATTGCGATACTCTTCGACCGAGTTCGCGTTCGAGGCCTGCCTCGATAAAGCGAGTGCGACCGAGATGAGGTTCTTCACCCGATGAACCGACTCGCGCGCAACGCGGCTGCGGTCAGCCTCGCGTCGCTTGACCTCGTCGAGGAGATGACGCGCCATGCCGCCGACATACGCTGCGAAAGACCCGCCAATGGCGAACAGAACGAGCGACAGGACTCCGCCTGCGTCCTCAATCCGCCATGAGTTGAACTCCGGAATCCAAAAATACCACGCTGCGACCAGCGCCGCCGACACGGCCGCAAAGCCGACCGGCATGCCGCAGGCGATGCCGATGACGCTCACCGCAGGATAGAACGTGATGAATGGCGGCATCGGCCGCCCGGCGAGCGCATCAAACGGAATGCGCAAAAGCGCCGCCGCGATCATGATCGCTGCGCAGAGCAGCCATGCGCGAACGCTTGCGGCGCGCGGAAGGCGTTCGCCAATTCTATCGAGGACGCGTGTCGGCAAGATGGATTCCCGAGTGTTCGCCCTTCACCCCCGACGCCGAAATATGCCGGCGCGCAGGTGTCCGCGCAATTCAACAATTGATAAGAACGGAACGGAGTTGCGTCACCGACCGTTTGCGACGTCGGCGGCGAGGCGGGCTCGATAAAGTCCCTGCAACCGCTCGACCATCGGACCGCGCCCGTTCGAGATCCGGCGGCCGTCAATCTCGGAGACCGGCGCAAGACCGGCGAATGTGCCGGTGATGAAGGCTTCCTCGGCGCCATAAACGTCGTGCAGCGAAAAGTTCTTTTCATGAGCGCCGATGCCGTTTTCGCGTGCAATCTCAAGAACGACGCCGCGCGTGATGCCGCCGAGACAGTAATCGCCCGTCGAAGTCAGGAGCTCTCCATTCCGCACAATGAAGAAATGGGTTGAATTGCAGGTCGCCACGAATCCATGCGGGTCGAGCATCAGCGCTTCGTCGGCGCCCGCCTTGGTCGCCTGGATGCGCGCCAATATGCAATTAAGCTTCGAATGCGAATTGAGCTTCTGATCCTGCACGTCGGGAAAACCGCGCCGCACATGCACGGTGAACAGCCGTTTGCCGGCCGTCGCGGTCTCGGGCAGCGGCGTCTTGAATTCCGGGATGATGACGATAGTCGGCGGCGTTTCCGTCGCGCGCGGGTCCTGATAGGGCGTTGACTTGACGCCGCGCGAGACCATCAGCCGGATATGGACGCCATCATGCGCGTCATTAGCGTCGAGGCAGTCATAGAGACGCGACTTTAGCGCGGCTTGAGACACGTCCATTTCGAAGTCGAGCGTCTTGGCGCCCTCATACAGCCGCTTCAGATGCCGGCCGAGAAATGCAATGACGCCCTTTCCGCCGGGGCCCGGATGAACGCGCAAGCCCTCCCAGACCCCGTCGCCAAGAACGAAGCCGGAGTCGAAGACCGACACCTTGGCTTCCTGGCGGGGATACAGCTTGCCGTTGACGTCGATCAGGATCCTCTGGTTGCGGGGATCGGGCGCAAAAGCATGGGTCGAATGGGTCATGGAGCCTTTTGCTGCGCCGATGCGGGGTGGAAGCTCCATCGTGGATAGCTTGGGATTGCGGCTCCCCGACAGTTGCCCAATTGCCACAGTGCCGCGGGAGGCAAGCAAATGAGACAGCCTGCATCTTTAACAGTGATGCGAATCCCGTGTTAACCTTAATCTTCGGGAATCAGCTTCGCCGTCATCGCCCTCGTGCGTGAAGACGCTCGATTTGTGAAGGCGGGACGCCGGTCATTCAGGGTTAGGGAGGGACAGATGAGATCACAATTGAAGACACGCTTATTCGCCAGCGCCGCGGCGGCAACGGTCGTCGCGGCATTCGGCGCGGCCTACGCGCAAGATGATGTCGACGAAGCTGACGAAAGGATCGTCGTTACGGCGACCAAGCGGGCGCAGTCGATCCAGGACGTTCCGTTCTCGGTCAATGCGCAGACGCAGGCCGATATCCAGCGCACCGGTTCGCAGAACCTTGAGGACCTTTCGCGAAACGTCGCCGGCCTCGCGATCCAGAACCTCGGCCCGGGCCAGAGCCAGGTCGGCATTCGCGGCGTCTCGGCCGGACAGATTGTTCGCGACCAGCCCGGCGTCAAGGAACAGGTCGGCGTCTATCTCGACGAATCGGTGATCTCGCTGTCGCTGTTCACGCCCGACCTTGACCTCTTCGACCTGAACCGCGTCGAGACTCTGCGCGGCCCGCAAGGCACGCTGTTCGGATCTGGATCGGTCGGCGGCACCATCCGCTATATCACCAATCAGCCCGTCATCGGCGAATCCGAGGGCCTTGTCGAAGGCAACATCAACCACATTCAGGAAGGCGGCACCGGCGGCCACGCCAAAGCGGCGTACAATTTTCCTGTGGCGGACAATGTTGCGCTCCGGATCGTCGGCTATGTGCAGGAATACGCCGGTTTCATCGATGCGCTAGGCGAAGGCGGGGTGGTCGACAACGACGTCAATAACGGCACCAAATACGGCGCCCGCGTTGCGCTACGCTGGGAGCCGACAGAAAATATCGTGGTGACGCCTCGCGTCGTCTACCAGAACGTCAACACCGACGGCTTCAACCGGCAGGAGGTGTACAACCTCTACGCCAACCCGTTCACGACGACGCGGCCCGCGGTCAACTTCCAGGAGCGCCGGCAGTTCCTCCTGAGATCCGAGAAGTTCGTCGACGAGTTTGTGCTCGCGGACCTGACCGGCGAAATCGATTTCGGTGGAGTGACCTTCACCTCGATCACCTCCTACATCGATCGCGACATCCTGGTCAGCCGCGACGCGAGTGCGTTGACCCATTCGGTGTCGATCGACTTGGGCTTCACGCCGGCAATTCTGCTGACGCCTTCAAATCTGCGCGACACCACGGACTATAGATCTCTTACGCAAGAGGCGCGCCTTGCGTCAGATTATGAAAGCCGCCTGCAATGGCTGGCGGGCGTATTTTACACCGATATCACGCGCAACTATGCGCAACGCCTGCCCACGGCCGGCTATGACGCGGCGACGGATGTAAGATTCGGCCCTGGCACCTCGGCGGCCGTCGATAACGGCTTCGGCCTGACCGATAATCCCTACCATGCCGATCTCCCCTACGACATCAAGCAGTTCGCGGTGTTCGGCGAAACGACGCTGGCGATCACGGACCGTTTCGACGCGACCGCCGGCGTCCGCTACTACGACTTCTCGGAAGACAGGAGATTCCATTCCGGCGGACTTTTCTCCAACCTCGACGACCGCACCGACTCGACCGAGTCGAACGGCTTCTCGCCGCGTTTCCTCCTGAGCTACGATGTGGCCGAGGACGTGACCTTGAACGCACAGGCGTCCAAGGGCTTCCGCCTCGGCGGCGTCAACGATCCGTTGAACGTTCCGCTGTGCACGCCGAGTGACGTCGCCATTTTCGGCGGGTTCCAAGACTATAACGACGAGACGCTGTGGAACTATGAAGGCGGCCTCAAGGTCAACAAGGGCGCGGTGACGTTCAACGCGGCCGGCTTCTACACCGACATCAAGAATCTCCAGGTGACGCTCGACGCTGGCACGTGCTCGTCGCGCATTTCGTTCAACGTGCCGGAAGCGCACACTTTGGGCGTCGAAATGGAGCTCGCCGCCGAACTGACTGAAGGCTTTGAAGTCGGTCTGGCGGGAATGTGGGTGCAGGCCGAATTCGACTCGACCGTCGTCGACGGCACCGGCGCGGTGATCGGCGGGCTGCGCGAAGGCAACCGGCTGCCGTCGGTTCCGGAGCTTCAAATCGCAGCGAACGCCCAATGGACCTTCCCGCTCGGCTCGGAGGCGGAGGGCTTCTTCGCGGCTTCGTTCCAGCACATCGGATCGCGCTACACCCAGCCGAGCGATCAGGAGAACAACCCGAGGAGCTTCGTCCACGGTCTGCCGTTCGGCGGAGCGCCGGCGGGAGCGACGACGGTTCTCGACCTCAAGCTGCCCGACTATCAGATCATCAACCTGAGCACCGGCGTCACGTTCGGAAACACGGATCTGATCCTCTACGTCAACAACGTCACCGACGAGAACGCGCTGCTCGCATTCGACCGCGAACGCGGCGGACGCGCGCGCCTCGGCTTCCACACCAACCAGCCGCGCACCTTGGGCGTCACCGGAAGGGTACGGTTCTAGAAGCTTACACTCTCCCGAATACGGGCCGCGCCTCGCAAGAGGCGCGGCCTTTTTCTTGCGGCGTCTCGGCCGGCCGCTTAAGACTGCAGCGACAGCGAGGGGTCCAATGAACAGACGAATGATTTGCGCCGCCGCAGCGGCCTGCCTGGCGACCGGGGCTGCAGCGCAAACCGGCGCAGGGATGACCCTCCAACAAATCGGCGCGGCCGCTGAAGGCGCGCCGATGAATGGCGGCGTCGTCTCGCTCCAGCAGACTACAGCCGGTTCCATTCCATATTACGTCGCGAACATACCGAATACGGATCTCCAGTTCGCAATCAGCGGCATCGGATGCGGAGGCGCCGCTGGCGCGCGCTGCGATGGTCTCGGCATGATTTTCGTCGTCGGTCCTCGGGCGCGCTATGAAAGCCTCTTTCACGTCGTGAACGCCCAGACGCGATTTGTGAAATTCTACGCAACGGACGACGCCGCCGTCATGACCAGCGAGCAGGTGCTAATCGGCGGCGGCGCTTCGACCGTTCGCGCCTCGATCGACATGCTGGCGGCGGGAATCGCAAGGATGATGGAGGTGGCGGAGGCAGGCCGCTCCGTCGAGATTCGCGACGAGGCCGCCGCAGTTACGCATGCGCCTGACGGGCCGCCGGTGAAAATCGTTCTGACCGGAGTCGGCGGAGATCTCGATCCGGAGAAGCGCGCCGCGATCGCCCGCAACTACGTCGAGGCCTCCTATCCCGGCGCCGTCGAATAGCGTCGGCGCGGCGGAGGAATGGCTGAGCGCGGCCTCCTCAGAGTTCTCGGCCTCGCATTCGGAGTTGCGGCCGTCGTCGGCGGCGTGGTCGGGCAGGGGATCCTGCGGGCGCCGGGCGAGGTCGCCGAAGGCATTCCGTACGCGGAGCTGATCCTTGCGATCTGGGCCTTGGGGGCCGTCGTCACCGCGATCGACGCCATGTCGATCGCCGAGCTCGGCTCCTCGGTTCCGAAGGCCGGCGGTCCCTACGCCTTCGCCGATCGCGCCTTCGGGCCGTTCGGCGGATTTCTGACCGGCTGGCTCGACGCCGGCATGCTGATCATTTCGAGCGGCTATATCGCCGTCGTCGTCGCTGAATATCTGCACCGCCTCGGACTCTTCGCAGATCTCGGACTCGGCCTCATCGCGGCAGGAGTGGTGATCGTCTTCGGCCTTCTCAATGCGCTCGGCACGCGCGCCGGCGGCGGCATTCAGAATGCGGCGAGCGCAATCAAGGCGCTCGTTCTCTTCGGCATCGCCGCGGCGTGTTTTTTGTTCGGCGGCGAGGCGCAGGCGTCGGAGGCGCAAGACGCGACCGCCCTGACCTTCGCCGGGATAGCCGCCGCGGCGATCGCCGTGCAGCAGACTTATTACGGCGCATCGACCGCCGTTTATTTTTCGGAAGAAGTCGACGAGCCGGGACGCAATCTGCCGGCGGCGACCTTTCTCGGCGTCGCCGTCGTCGCTGCAGTCTATCTCGCGATCGTCGCCGCGCTCCTTTATGCGATGCCGGTCGCAGCCATCGCGGCGTCCAATCTTCCCGTCGCCGACGCGCTGAAGGGCATAGCGGGAGCCGATGGCGCGCTCGTCGTGACCCTGTTTGCGCTCTTTTCCGTGTTCGCCGTCGGCAATATCGGCGTGATGCAGCAGACGCGCACGCTCTACGCCATGGCGCGCGGCGGGTTTCTGCCGGGCGCGCTCGCCGAAGTCGCCAAGAACGGGTCCCCGATGGCTGCGCTCCTCGTCGCCGTCATCCTCGGCGCCGCGCTCGCCGCGACCGGCGTCTACGAGCGGCTTTTGGCGATCGGCGCGCCGATCCTGGCGCTCGTCAACATGCTGATGGGAGTTGCAGTCATCCGGATCCGGATGAAAGAGCCGAGCCTCCCGCGTCCTTTCAAGATGCCGCTCTATCCCTTACCGGCGATCCTGACCATTCTTATGAATGCAGGACTGACCGTATTTTTCACCGTCTCAGATTTGGAAAATACGCGCTGGTCGTTTCTCATCGTTGCCGCAGCGCTGCCCGTCTATTTCGCGATGCGTCGCTTCTAGTAGCGGGAATCAAAGATGGCTGATACGCAAGATGGGAACGTCATCCCAGGCGCGGCGCAGCACGAAGTGATGCGCCGCAGACCCGGGACCTATACGATGTCGCGACGCCGCGTGGCTCCCGTGTCTGCGCAGCAGCACGAAGTTTATCCTCGGGCCGGCCTTCGGCCGGTCCCGTGGGTGCTGCAGCGCGCACGGGATGACGCCGTTCTAATTCGCTCGCGGCGCAGCGGCGAGACGGAGAGGGATGTCGACAACACTGTTTTTCGCGGCAATGGGCCTCCTCATGAAGGCGAGGTTTTGCTAGGAATTCTGGGGGCATGGTCGGAGATCGGTATGCGAGCGGTTCGCGCGGGCTTCATCTCGCTCTGCATTCTGTCCGGCTGCGTCGAACGCAAGGAGCCTCAAGTCGGCGAGGCTGGCGGCGGTTACGCCGCCGGGGGCCTGATCGGCGATTCCTTGCCGGAAATTGCAGCAGCGCTCGAATCCGGAGAAACGGCCTCCGAAGATCTGGTGGAGGCCTACCTAGCACGCATCGAGCGTATCGACGGCTCGGGCCCGGCGCTGCAGAGCGTCCTTTCTCTGAACCCCGATGCGCTCGCCGCGGCGCGCGCTGCGGACGCAAAACGCGCGCGCGGGGAACCCTTAGGCCTCCTCCACGGCGTGCCGATCCTCATTAAAGACAATATTGAGACGAAGGACAGCATGGCGACGACGGCCGGATCCCTCGCGCTCAAGAGTAATGTCACAGAACGGGACTCGCCGCTGGTCGCCGGACTGCGCGAGGAAGGCGCGATCATCCTTGGCAAGACGAATTTGAGCGAATGGGCGAATTTCCGCTCGGACGACTCGATCAGCGGGTGGAGCGGGCTCGGCGGACAGGTCAGGAATCCTCATATGCTGGACCGCTCGCCCTGCGGATCGAGTTCCGGCTCGGGCGCCGCCGTCGCCGCATCGCTCGCGGCGGGGGCGGTCGGCACCGAGACGAACGGATCGATCATCTGTCCAGCCAACGCCGCCGGCATTGTCGGCTTCAAGCCCACGGTCGGCCTCGTCAGCCAGGAGCGCATCGTGCCGATCTCGTCCTCGCAGGATGTCGCGGGGCCGATGACGAAGACCGTCGAAGGCGCGGCGCTGATGCTGACCGCCATGGCGACGGGACCTGAGAAAACGGATTATGTCGCAGCGCTCAACGTCAATGCGCTTTCCGGGAAGAAAATCGGCGTGCTGCGCTTCGCGCAAGGCTCGAACCGCGACATCATCGCGCTCTTCGATCGGGCGATGAAAGAGCTTCAGAGCGCCGGCGCAAACGTCGTCGAGGTCGCCGAGTTCAAGGAGCCGGACGGGTTCTGGGAAAATGCGCGCACCGTCCTCGAATGCGAGTTCAAGGTTACGGTCGACGCCTATCTCGCCGGCGCCGCGCCTGCCGTGACGGCGCGGTCGCTCGAAGCGCTGATCGCATTCAACAAGGACCACGCCGATATCGAACTCGCCCTCTTCGATCAGAGTCTTTTCGAAAAATCGCTGAAGTGCTCCGGCCTTGACGACGCCAAATATGTCGCCGCCCGCGATCTCGTGCAGCGCGTAACGCGAGCGGACGGGATCGACCGTCTGTTGCGTGAGCACGGCGTCGCTGCGCTCGTCTCGCCGTCAGGACCCGTGGCCCCGCGCGTCGACCCGATCAATGGCGACGTGTGGCCGGCTTGGGCGGGCGCGGGCTGGATGGCTGCGATCGCCGGCTATCCCCACCTGACTGTGCCTATGGGCGATGTCGACGGCATTCCGGTCGGCCTCTCCTTCATCGGCGCCAGGAACGACGATGCGAACGTCCTCACGCTCGGCTATGCCTACGAACAGCGCACAAAGCTGCGGCGGGAGCCGGCCTATCTTCGCGACGCCGAGGAGCGGCCGGAGATCGCCGCCGCCATGCGCCGCAAGGAACAGCGCTAGCCAAGTCCGCCGATCAATCTTGTTACGATCCTCGCTTGTTACGGTCCTCGCGCATCTTCGGGCGCACGGATCGCGCAACCAAGCAGCCTGCTGATCCGGCCGCCTCGCGGCGGCCGGATGTCGTCCTCAGGCCGATCGATCAGGTCTTCGACATCGACCCCGTACGAGACGACGCACCAGACTCGCTGCCGCTCGTTGAGCTCGAGCGGTCGCGGTTCTTCCGGAACTTGTCGAACTCGTCGGAGAACTTCGTCTGACGGTCCTTGCGGTAAGCCCGGTAATCGTCGTCCAAAGTTCTCATCTGCTCGTGCCGCCACGACTTGTAATCCGGATCGAAATCCTCTTGGGGCTCATACATGCCGTGTTGGCCGTACGCCTGTTGGCTTTCGCCTTGTCCGCCATAGGAATGTTGGCTGCCGGATTGCTGGCCATAGGACTGCTGGCCATAGGACTGCTGGCCATATTGGCCCGTTTGTCCGCTCGTACCCTGGCCCATGCCTTGGTTGCGTTCGTAGTCTTGTCCATAACCGCCGCTTTGGCCGTATTCCGAGCCATAGCCTTGCGATCCGCCGCCATAGCCCTGGTTGTATTCCGTGCCGTACTGATCGCGATTGCGGCCCTGCTCACCGAACCTGCCATATTCGCGCTCGCTCGGGTTCCGGCCTCCGCGGGCATAGCGTCGCGGCGTCTCCCAGTCCTCGCGGCCCCACTCATCGCCGCGGCGGGTTTGCGGCCATTCATCGGCCCGCTCGCGTCCGCCATAGCCGGCAGCGTCTTCCTCGAAGCGGCCAAAGCGCTGGCCGCGTCGGTATTCGTCGCGCTCGCGTCCGTGTCGTTCACGCCCGCCATTGCGGCGCGCGTCCTCTCCATAATTGCCCATTATTGTGTCCTTTCAGTTCCATGCGAACGGCGCGCCCCGATGCGGCGCCGTCAGTTTCGTCTAACAGGCGATTTCGGCGATGGTTCCGCACTCGTTTTCCAGCAATGCTGCGGCGCCGATGCGCTCACGACCGGCGGAACTCTGCCCATAACGGGCGTGTTTTCCAGTTGCGCCGGCGTCTGGCGGCGTTGAGTCTCGCAGGCGAATTGTGCGCGCCGGCGCGACGCACAGCAAGGAAGTCCTAATGACTAGAAACGGTTGGATCGTTCTCCTGGCTCTGATCGCTGTCGCGCTCGGGCTCGTTCTCGTGTTTCGCGAGTCGCGCGATAGCTCCGCCGAAAACGTGGTCGAAGAAGTCGGCGAAGCGGTCGAAGACGTCGCCGATGAAGTGGATGACGCGGTTGATGACGAGCCCGACGGGACTGCTGAGGCAATCGGCGAGGCCGTCGACGAAGTCGCCGACGAGGTGGAGGAGGCCGCGGAGGAAGTCGAGGAAACAGTCGACGACAACCCGCCCGGTTAAGTTGACGTCTGCTCCCTATAAAAGAAGCGGAGGCTCGCGCCTCCGCTTCTTTCTTGGGCTACATCAATGCGCGGGCGGCGGCGATGCCTTCCGCCCCGTCGTTCTTGATCAGGTCAGCCTTTTCGTAATAGGGCGCGGCCTGCAGCTGCTCTTTCGAATAGGGCACCACATAGCCGCCCTCGGACTTGCGGTAATCGAGCGATTTCCATGGAACGGCGTGATATTTTTCGCCGATGCCCAAAAATCCCCCGAAACCGACGATGGCGAATTTGATCTGATCGCTCATCTTGGCGAGAACGACGTCTTCGACCTTGCCGATCTTCTTGCCTTCGACGTTGAAGACATCCGATCCGCAGACCTTCGACGCGGCTATGGCTTCGGTGTGCCCGGACGGTGTTGCCATTTGCTTGCTCCTTTGAACCTTGGCTTGAGGCGAGGATGAAACGCGCGGCAGCGAAAGCCGTTCCGCATCGCGCGCGATCATTGCTTTCCCGTTATCCGCGAACCTTCGCGTCGATCACGAGTTTAGGAGGTGGCCCGAGACGAAGGAGGCAAATCTCATGAAACTCATGATTGCGGCGGCGTCGGTCGCTATGATCGGTGCGGCCGCGTGCGATGGCGCACGCAAATCTGCGGACAACGCCGACGCTGACGAGACGCGCTTGGCCGCTGACGACTCCGAGCCGGTCCCGGCGACCGCGCCGGAATCGGACCCTTATGACACCGTGCCGGACGCCGCACCGGTCGACTCAACTCCGCCGGCGACACCCCCGCCGACCGTCGACGAAACGGCGGCGGAAACCGCCGCGATCACGGATCTGCCCGCGGCAATGGCGACGGATACGACTACCGACACGACGACGGGCGCAACGGCGGCGACACCCGCCACCGCGGACGGGGATCAGTCGCTGGCGACGCGCGTTGCGTTTCAGGATTACCTTGCAGCGCAGTTCGAGACGGCTGACGCCGACGCAGACGCTTCGCTAAGCCGCGTGGAATATACGACTGTGGCGGTCGCGCTTGCGGCGCTCGCAGAGGCGAATGATGAGGACACGGCGCCCGCTCCTTCCTCAGCCGCTGCAACGCCCGCGACGGTGGACGAGGCCTTCAAGAAAGTGAGCGGCGCCGATTCGAGAATCTCCGAAACGGAAATGAGGACCGCGCTCCTCGCCGATTACGATGCGGTGGACGCCGACAAGAACGGCGCATTGACAGAATCGGAACGGCACGCCCTTGCGCACAGGATCGCGTTCGCGGACACGCCGGCGCTCCCTGTCACCCAGTAAAGCGAGATAGTGACGTAGATCGCGCGCCCTTCGGGGCGCGCGTTTTTGTTGCGCTATTCGGCCACCTTGGCTTTGCCGTTTATCGGCGGCGGCGCGAAACCGGAGATTTCGGCCAGACGGCCGGCGCCGGCGAGCCATGCCTTGCCGCTTTTGATTTCAACCAGGCCGTCTTCCTTGAGCTGACGCAGCGTGCGGTTCACGTGGATTGCGCTGAGGCCCAGAGTATGGGCGATCGTCTCCTGCGATAGCGGCAGGATCGTTCCGCGTGCGCCTGCAAATCCGACCTGCCCGAGTCGCCAATGCAGTTCGGCAAAGAGGTGCGCGACGCGCTCAAATGCCGTCATGCGCCCAAGACGCAGAATTTGATTAAGCAAAAACGCTTCGCTGACTTCGGCGAGATGACGGCGCGCGCAGGCGAGGCCGTCGCCCTCCGGGTCGTTGCAGGCCGCGTCGAGCAATTCCGCGGCGTCGACGATAATCGTCCGCGTCAGGGCGACGACCGCCGCAGATTGCGGAAGGAATCGCCCGGCAAAGCCGATCTCATCGCCCGGCAATAAAAGGCTCAGGATCTGCCTGCGTCCGTCGGCAAGGTGGCATTCGACGGCCGACCAACCGGACGCGACGAAGGCCGGGGCGACCTCGCCGCTCCTCGGCGCGCGCCACGAAACGTTGCGGTCGATCTCGCGCGCCGTCGCGCTCGCATCGCGAACGAGGTCGGCCTCGCCTCGCGACAGCTGGCAGATGGGCTTGAAACGCCGCACAAGGAAATCAGTAAGCCGATCCCCCTTTCGGCGCGGCGAGATGGCGCGTCCCGTCGTTGCGTCATCGGCAATCAGTTGTGCATCCCGTTGATCGGTCATCGGCGATCCGTCGCGGCCGTCTAAACTCATTTGATAAAACCGCGAGGGCGGACCGCGCCGTCACCCCACCGTGTGACAATTTGGTGAGGGTAGGAGGCTGTTCGAGGAAAGACGCCAGACTCGTCAGAAGACGGTCTCGGAATCCGGTGCGACGGTGGGGGCGAAATGGCGCGCAATCGCTAAACCCAATCAAAAAGCAAAATGCGAACATGGCCGCGAGTGGCCGACCGACGCGCACGGAGCTTTCTTCGATTCGAAAGCGGGCGACTCGATCAAAAAGCAATTTCGTGAAAAAATCAGAGAGACCAACGCGTCTCCTGGCGCGCCGCACCACGAATGCTTCAACGCAGGCCCTGGATCCCGCCGCATAAATATGACGGACAAAGACGATCCCCGATGCGCCCCGGAACTTCGGTCATGCCGCCGTGTTGGCGGTGCATGGCCGATGATCTGAAAGACCCCAAGGCCAAGAAGCCGGCGCAAGAACAAGACGTGCAGCCGGGGCTTGAAAGCCTCATGCACCCGAAGCCGAAATTCGAACCGCGCTTTCGCGGTTCGGGACGGCTTCAGGGCAAGGTCGCGCTGATTTCCGGCGGCGACAGCGGTATCGGTCGGTCCTGCTCGGTTCTCTTCGCGCGCGAAGGAGCTGACGTCGCCATTATCTATCTCAACGAAGATCAGGACGCGAAGGCGACCGCGCGCTTTGTCGAGGCGGAGGGGCGGGCGGCCCTTCTCGTGCGCGGCGACGTCGGCGCGCGCAGATTCTGCGATGAAGCCGTCGCTGAAACGCTTAAGGCGTTCGGGCGGCTTGATATCCTCGTCAACAACGCCGCCGAGCAGCATGTCGCGGCGTTTGAAGAGATCTCGGCGGAGCAGCTCCGGCGCACATTCGAGACCAATGTGTTTGGGTGCTTCTACCTCACTCAGGCGGCGCTGCCCCACCTCCAGAAAGGATCGACGATCGTCAACACGACGTCGGTGACGGCGTTTCGCGGCAGCGAGCGGCTCATCGATTACAGCGCGACGCGCGGCGCAATCGTGGCATTCACTCGCGCTTTGTCCGCCTACTGTGCGCCGCGCGGTGTGCGCGTCAACGCCGTTGCACCAGGGCCGATCTGGACGCCGCTGATCCCGGCGAGCTTCGACGCAAGGCAGGTCGGCAAGTTCGGCCTCGATCAGCCGCTTGGGCGGGCCGGAGAGCCGAACGAAGTCGCCTCGTGCCATCTATTCCTCGCCTGCGAGGATTCCTCCTACATGACCGGGCAGACGCTCCATCCCAATGGCGGCGAAATCGTCGGAGCGTAGAGTCCGTATACGGCCTTAGGCAGGACCTCCGCCGGCTTACGACGCACTCGGAATTGCGCATCGTCGCATGGCGACTTGAAGCTCGGTCTGGTTTTGGAGGAGACGGGGAACAGCGGCGCCCCCAGATTGCGTACCCAATGACGCCGCTGTTCCCGAATCGCGCGCACGGTCGGGGCTCGACGAGGGGCGAGGGTTGCACGCGCGATCTTTGGCAGAAACGTCAGACGCTGAATTCGGTTCCGGTCGAAATCAGAATTTTTTTCTACTCGCCCCGTCGCGCCGACGGTGGAGCGCAGTCTGCGAGGTCTTTCAGAGGGTTACGGAATTCTACAGGCGGAAAGAACGAGGGCGAAAGAGGTACTTCGCGAATAACGGACGGCAGTCGGCTGCCGAGCCCCTTCTCCGGACGCTGCGCTGCTACCTCCGCACCGCTGGGGTAAAGCCGCATCAAAAGTCATCAAAAGCTGAGATTGTAAGAAAGCCGCCTAAAACCGCATGAGATACATCGCGCACGGGTCGACTTTTTCGCGGGTCGGCACAAAGCCCACATATTCGAAATTTGCCGAGACCGAGGAAGCCAGCGGCGCGGCGCAGGCGAAAGGTTCGCTGGCGAACACCTTGCCCGGCTCGGTTAACGGTTTGCAGGCGCTGACCACCAGTTGGGCGGCGGCGAGGTCAGGACGCTTGTCGAGCGAGGCGGTCGTGAAGACTCCGGCGTCGAGCCACAGGCGCCAGGCTTTTGCGGCGGGACTGTTCGAGAGTACGGATGCGGCCGCCACCGCGTCGTGCAGCGAGTCGAACAGGAGGAGATCGACGCCCGACTCGATGTCGCGCAGATGCTTTCCGGCGCCGCGCGGCGCGGCCTTCAGCGGCTTCCCCCGGCCTTCGTCGTCGACGACGAGCGCAAAGCAGAGCGCGTGGTCGGCCTCGCGCTCGCGCGCCTGTCCGTTTGGCTTGGGCGGCCAGCGGTCTTTCACTTCGCGCCCGAAATGGCCGCGACCACGCCACAGAGCGGCGCCGGCGATGCTGAGCGACTCCTCGGCGCCGCGATCGTCGGGAACCGCGAAAAATCCGACGGCGGTGGTTTCGAGCTGCGCCGCGTGGCGCACCGCCTTGCCCATCGTCACTTCAGCGCCGAGCTTGTAGGTGGCGTTGCAGGGGATCGCCGCCCGCCGGTTCCACTCAATGCTCGATGCGGCGCGCATGCAGCGCACGAAGCGTTCGCGCCAGGCCGGCCCGCCGATATGCACGGAGAATTTCAGGAACTCATGCGGCGGCAGAGGCAGGTAAATGTTGAGTTCAACGCCGGCCGCAATCAGTCTTTCGGCGATCACGATGTCGGCGCCCGATGCGAGCGCGCCGTAAGCCCAGGCGATCGATCGTTCGTCGAGAAGCCGATCGACTTCCTTGACCAGCCGGTCGAGGGGGAGGGCGCCATCGTCGACTTCCTCGCGGGCTAGCGGGCCGCAGAAGAACATGACTTCCGACTGCGGCGTCACGCGATCGATCCAGGCGCGGTCAATGCCGACTGACGCCGAGAGACGGAACAGCTGTTTTCTCGTGGTCGATTTCTTGCCGGGCGTCGCATCATCGGCGGTCGACGCCGCTTCGAAGAGGCTTGCCGCGCCTGCCTTGTCGCCCTCGAGAAGCTTGCACTCGGCGAGCGTCGTGCGGCGCCAATAGCTGTCGGAGTCGTCCTCGGTGGCGTTGCGGGCGAGGCCGCGCGAGACTTCCGCGGCGATCGCGCGCGACTTTTCTCTTTCACCGATCAGCGCGAAGCCTGCCGCAGCGTTCACGCCGGGATAGAATCCGCGCGTCTTCTCGTAGACTTTCTCGTAGTCGCGCGCCGAGGCCTCGAGATTCTTGCGGTCGGGTTCGGTCGGATTTTCGGCGAAGGCGAGATCGCGCAGCAGGCGCGGGCGCAGGCAAGCGAGCTCCTCGTCGGCGAGATCGCGGCCGAGTTTGTGTTTGTCGATCAGCGCGAGCGCCTCGGAAATCGCCCCCATCCGCGCCGTCGCGAGCACGGCCTTATGCATATAACGCAGGTCTTTCGGCGCGCGTTTGGCCGCTTCGAGCGACAGATGGAGCGCTGTCTGGTTAAGGCCGCGATCAAGGTGGGCGTCGATCTCCCACAGCCAGTCTTCCTGGCGGTCGCCGATGGCCCGGTCCGCCGAGGCCTCGGCGAGCCGATCGAGGCGACGTGCATTCTGCACCAGAATGTCACCCTTCTTGTTCTGAAAGATGAGGCCGGACCGTTCCCAGATCGCCAGGGTCCGGTTCACGTGCTCCCGCGACACGCCCAGCATGGAAGCGACTGCCGACTGCGACAGACGGCCGATATTGGAGACCGGGTTCCAGTCTTCGGTTGAGCAGAAATGCGCCATTTGCGAGAAAAACGCGGCAAGCCGCATTTCGAGCGAATGATGCGTCGACCGCGCAAATGCGCGGCCGAGCTGCTCGTTCTGCGCGGCGATAAGTTCGGCGAGGCCTATGGAAAGGTCGGCGTTGCGGCGGCAAATGCGCAAAACGTCCGCCGCCGGAGCGATCAGCGCCTGCACGTTCGACAGGGCTTCGATCCTGCGGCCTGACGCGACATCGTCTTCGGCCGCTGTCGACGCGTCCTTTTTCGTCAGCGCGCTCACGGCGCCGGCGACAGCGCCGGGGCCGTGCAGGGCCATAAGGATGCCGTCTTCCGCCCCTGGCTCGATGAGGAGTTCGGCGGCGACGCCCGATTGCAGGACGTAAACCTGCGCGCCCTCCTTCCCCTCTTTGGAAAGCGGCTTGCCGTGCTGGAAGGCCGCCATCCGCGCGACCCGCGCAATTTCGGCGAGATCGTCTTCAGGAGCGTTCTGGAACAGGATTGAACCGCGCAAAATGCGGATTTTGAATTCCGCGTCGGCGTCGGTCTTGAGCGCTGTCCCTGGCTGGCGATAGGCCGACATTGTCGGCAGACTGCCCTGAAACCTCAGAAGAACCAAGTCGCTAGCGGCGCGATTCGCCGATTATTCGCAACTGCAAAATAACAACAGAAGAATGGCGTGAGCGTAGGCGTGTTTGAGAGTCCTCTCGGTCACTCGGCCGTTTCAGCGCCACTCAAAGTCAGCAGACTGCTTAGTCCAAGTCCAAGGCTGAGGATCGCTGATCCAAAAAGCACCGCCGTGAGCGTCTCCAACATGCCTCCCTCCAACACTTCCGGATTATGTAACACCTGAGGAGGGCTAGGGTTCGCGGCCCATGAGTCCGTCGATCGCTTCGCTGACCGACTGCAGGACTGACGGACTTTCATCGCGTGGCTCGGCCTTCTCCTCGCCGGTTATCACCGAGAACGCGGCGAGGAGAGCAACGAACGCAAGCTTGATTTCGTGCAACATGGCTCTCTCTCCGGGCGTTCGGACCTGCAAGATGTCCGGACGTGCTCAAAATAGGACGGCTGAGAGCCGACCATTGTTATATCGATCACAGCCGATTCGGAATTTCCCCAAGCCAGAATAAAATCAATCTTTACAATACCTTAAGGCGGCGGGCGCGCGCGATTGCGGCGCCCGGCCGTGGTTTTGCCCGAGTATCGCCGCCAATGAACCCGCCGGTGTCGACGCCTTTGCCGGCAGGCCGCTGGGAAGGTGGGGTCGTTCTGGGGAGACTGTCTCAACGTCGGCGGCGATAGACGATCGGATTCTAATAAGAGTCCACACTGAATGACCTCGCCAGTTCTTATGATCATAAAGTTAGGATGGAAAGTTATTATTGCCCTGTTCTTGTTCAATGTGGCGCCAGGTCTGCGTCGTTCGGCGAGCGAGGACCCTTAGGCGTCCTTCGACGGCTGCAGCGACACGCGTTGTCAAAGAAATCGTCGGTGAAGGGGCCCTAAGGGTCCGCGCGCAAGCGAGGTCCCGAAGGCTGGCAGTGCGCGGCGATTATGCTTAATAAGCCGCCCGATTCCCCTTCTCGAAGAATGATCCACGCATGAGCGAGCTGAAGACGATCAAGGTGAACGGCCGCGAGGTCGTGGTCCCGCCCGGTCTGACGCTCCTGCAGGCCTGCGAAGCGGCGGGCGAGGAGATCCCGCGCTTCTGTTATCACGAGCGGCTATCGGTCGCCGGCAATTGCCGCATGTGCCTGATCGAAGTGAAAGGCGGACCGCCCAAGCCGGTCGCCTCCTGCGCGCAGAATGTCCGCGACCTCCGCTCCGGGCCGAACGGCGAGCCGCCCGAACTCTTCACCAACACCCCCATGGTGAAGAAGGCGCGCGAAGGGGTGATGGAGTTTCTGCTCATCAATCACCCCCTCGACTGTCCGATCTGCGACCAGGGCGGCGAGTGCGATTTGCAGGATCAGGCCATCGCCTATGGCCGCGACGGTTCGCGCTACGAGGAGAACAAGCGCGCGGTCGAAGAAAAATACATGGGTCCCTTGATCAAGACGATCATGACCCGCTGCATTCAGTGCACGCGCTGCGTCCGCTTCGCGACCGAAATCGCCGGAGTCGACGATTTGGGCCTTATCAATCGCGGCGAGAACGCGGAGATCACCACCTATCTGGAAAGGGCGATCGACAGCGAACTCGTCGGCAATCTCGTCGACGTCTGCCCGGTCGGCGCGTTGACCTCGCGCCCCTACGCCTTCAACGCGCGGCCCTGGGAGCTGACCAAGACCGAAACCATCGACGTGATGGACGCGGTCGGCTCCAATATCCGCGTCGATGTGCGCGGCCGCGAAGTGTTGCGCGTCCTTCCGCGCCTCCACGAAGAGATCAACGAGGAATGGATCGCCGACAAGACGCGCTATGCCTGCGACGGACTTCGGCGACAGCGACTCGACAAGCCCTTTATCCGCGAGAATGGCCGCCTGAGGCCCGCGCGCTGGGACGAGGCGCTGACGCTGGTCGGCGAGCGGCTGCTGAAGACCTCGGCAGGACGCATCGCCGCAATCGTCGGCGATCTCGTTCCAACCGAGGCGATCAAGGCGTTGAAGGACCTCATGATCGCCGGAGGCGTGCGCCATCTCGATTGTCGTCAGGACGGCGCGCCGCTGCGGGGTCCGCGTGAGAGCTACATTTTCAACACCGGTATTGCGGGGCTGGAGCGCGCCGACGCGATCCTCCTTGTCGGAACCAATCCGCGAATCGAAGCGCCGATCGTCAATGCCCGCATCCGCAAGATCTGGCTCGCCAATCTGAACCTCAGGATCGGCCTCATCGGCGAAGCGGCGAATTTGACCTATGACTATGCGCATCTCGGCGCCGGCCCGCAGGCGCTCGTCGATCTGCCGAGAACCGACTTCTTCAAGGCGCTGAAGGCGGCCGAGCGCCCGGCGATCATCGTCGGGATGGGAGCCTTGGCGCGCGCCGATGGTTTTGCGGTGCTCGACGCGGCTGCCGGGGTCGCGGCCGCCGCCGGCGTCGTCAAGGCCGGATGGAACGGCTTCAACGTTCTGCATGCGGCCGCGGCCCGGGTCGGCGCGCTCGATCTCGGCTTTCTGCCGCTCGACGGCGGGCGCGATCTCGCCGGCATCTTCGAGGGCTGCGCCAGGCACAATATCGATTTCGTCTATAATCTTGGGGCGGATGAAATCGACGCGTCGAAATTCAAGGGCGCATTCGTGGTCTATCAGGGGAGCCATGGCGACGCCGGCGCGCGCTACGCAGACGTGATTTTTCCGGGCGCGGCCTGGACCGAGCAGAATGCGATTTACGTGAACACCGAGGGCCGCGCGCAAATGGCCCGGCGGGCGAATTTCCCGCCCGGCGAGGCGCGCGAAGACTGGGCGATCATCCGCGCGCTCTCCGACCGCGTCGGACTCACGCTGCCTTATGACGATCTCGCAGCCCTGCGTCGCGCCATGTTCAAGGATGCTCCAGTCCTCGGTCGCATCGACCAGGCCCCGGCGCCCGGCGCGACGCTCGACCTTGCGCGGGTCGGCAGGACAGGAGGCTTTTCTCCAGAGCCGTTCCGCCCGGCGCTGCGCGACTATTACCTCAGCAATCCCATCGCTCGCGCATCCGCCACCATGGCGGAGTGCTCGGCGGGCCGCGCCGGCGCGCGCCGCATGGCGGCCGAGTGACCGCTCCACGAAGAGCGGCGCTCAACAGTCAAAGGCGCCATTCCCGAAAATATTCGTAGTCGGGGCGGCAAGACTCGGCGAGCCGCGCGAGGTCGGAAGGAAGCTCGGCTGTCGCGGATCTCGGAGGCTCAAAGCCGGTCGAGGCGCGCACCGCGTCGTACCAGTGCGGGGCCCAGGGTCCATCGGTCGGCCTCGGACCAGCCGGCCAGGCCAGCATGCGATCCGTATAAGGAATATCGAGCGCGGCGCACAGACGCTGAAGGGCCCTAGGCGGATCAGCAAGGATATCAGCGGCGTCGATGACCGGACAGCGGAGCCCCTCCGACGCGCAGAACTCGTGGATGCGGCGCGCCACGTCAAAGCTCGCGACAATCGGCGCCGCGTTTTCGGACTTCCGCGCGTAGGAGGCGATCATCAGGCGCGGGTCGCGGATCAAGAGGAATGAACGCCAGCTCTTGAGCCAGTCGAGCGGTTCGGTGGGCGGATAGTGATAGGCGATATGCTTGGCGAACAGGATGGATTTGCCGCCGGCAAGCGGCCTCTGAAGCTCGGCGACGACCTCCGTCCAGTCGGAGGACATCGCAGCGAGCGTCTCGGCGCGAAAAGGATGATCGGCGCCGGAGGCAGCGAGGTAGCAGGCGTAAAACGGCTCGTCGACCACGACCGTGTCGAGCCGATTCTCGAACGCGCGCATCATGGTCGTCGAAATGTTGCGCGGCCCCGACCACATCGCGATCCGGACGGGAAATGGCGTCGCCGCGCCCAGCGATCAGCTCCGCTGTCCTTCGGCGGGCTTCGATTTGGCGCCGCCGCCGAGCTTGGCGAAGACTTTTTCGACGTCGACCTTTTCATGACGCCGATCCGGCTCTTCTTCGGCTGGCGGAACCGTCGCCGCCACCGGCTCGAGCGTTGGACCGGCGGGGGCGGCGGTCGGTTCAAGCCGCCCTTTCTTCGCCGCGGCCTTGCGCACCAGCGTGTCGAGGTCGACCTGGCTGCAAAGCCCGAGTCCGACCGGGTCCTGCGGCGTGATGTTCTGCGCGTTCCAGTGCGAACGGTCGCGCACCGTCTGAATCGTCGACTTCGTCGTCCCGAGCAGCTTGGCGAGCTGGCCGTCGGAGATTTCGGGATGGTTCTTGATCATCCAGGCGATCGCGTCGGGGCGATTTTGCCGCTTCGACACCGGCGTATAGCGCGGACCCTTGTGCGGACTGTCAGCGACTACGGTCTTCGGACGCGACAAGGTCATGCGGTATTCGGGATCGGCCTCTGCTTTTTCGATCTCCTCGCGCGCGAGCTGATGGTTGCTGATCGGATCGATGCCGCGCACGCCGGCGCCGACATCGCCGTCCGCAATGCCTTTCACCTGCAGGGGGTGGAGCACGCAGAAATCGGCGATCTGGTCGAAAGTGAGCCTTGTGTTCTCGATCAGCCAGACTGCGGTGGCGATCGGCATTAACGGTTTGTCGGTCATGGCGAGCCTTTCGCAAAGTTTCGCGTCCGGTCCCCGGACCTTCCGGAAACCGCGCCTGCCTCCGGAATTTCGGGGAAAGCGGCGCACTAGCGCGACTTGGGCCGGCTTATAGGCGCTTCACGCGGCGAGGCCAAGCTCAATCAGCGGCGACGGCGAGGAGGATTTTGCCGATATGAGCGCCCTTTTCCATGCGCTCATGGGCCTTGGCGGCGTCGGCGAGCGGAAACACCTCGTCGAGAACCGGTTTTATGGCGCCTGATTCGATCAGCGGCCAGATACGGGAGCGGAGTCCCTCGGCGAGGCGGGCCTTATCGTCGAAACTCCGCGCCTTCATCGTCGATCCCGAAAGCCGCAGCCGCTTCTTCATGATGGTGAAAACATTCACGCTCGCCGTCGCTCCCCGCAGCATCGCGATCGATACGTGCCGTCCGCCGGCGTTAAGGCATTCAAGATTGCGCGCGACAAAATCGCCGCCGGCCATGTCGAGCACGACATCGGCTCCGCCCAATGCCGCGACAAGTCTTTCCCAGTCGGGCTCGCGATAATCGAACGCATCGGCGCCCATCGCGCGAATGGCGGCGCGCTTGTCTTCGCTCGATGCGCTGGCGACGACATGAGCGCCGGTCGCTTTCGCCATGGCGATCGCCGCGACGCCGATGCCGCTCGTGCCGCCATGCACGAGCAGCCTTTCGCCGGCTTCCAAACCGGCGTCGTCGAAAACGTTCGCCCACACCGTAAAAAAAGTCTCGGGCAGGCTCGCGGCTTCACGCATCGATAACCCGCGCGGGACCGGCAGACAGGAGCCCTCATGCGCCGTCGCGTATTCGGCGTAGCCGCCGCCGGTGAGGAGCGCGCAGACCCGATCGCCGATCCGCCAGGCGGAGGCTTCGGCGCCGAGCGCTGCGACGGTTCCCGCGACCTCGAGCCCAGGCAGATCGCTGGCGCCCGGCGGAGGGGGGTACAGCCCCTTGCGTTGCAGCACATCGGGGCGGTTGACGCCGGCCGCTGCGACCTTGATGAGCACCTCATTCTGGCCCGCGACGGGGACCGCGCGGTCGGTCGCCGTGAGGACCTGCGGAGCCCCGAATTCCCTGATTTCAATGCAGCGCATCCGGGCTGGAGCCGGCATTTTTTCTCTCACGCGATGAAGCGGCGCCCGACGGTTTTCGGTCAGAAAGCGTGTCCGCTCAAGGCCCGGAGCCGCCGGAACCAATTCGCCCGAGACGTGTTTTCCCCATGGCTCGATGCGACTGTGGAAACATGGACAAATTGAGCTGAAGTCCCAGGCTGCGACGCAATATCCTAGATGCTGCGCCGCTGTCCGGGACGAAATCGTCGGCGTTTGTGATCCGTGTCACACGCCGCCCCGAGGGGATCGGGCAAATCAGGACCGGGCAATCCGGGAGAACGCCATGAAGGACGTTTTGCAAACCGCAGCCGTGTTCACCTCGTTCGCCGCCGTAATGGGCGCGGTCGCCGGGGCCGCCGCGATCTTCGCGTCGCTCTTCTCGATGGCGCTGGTCTAGGTTCAATCAAGCGTCACGAGCTTCTCTCGCATCCAAGGCTGACCTCTGTTGCATCCCGCGGCGCGCTCTTTCATGATTGCGCGACCACGGAGCCGCCCATGGACATCGACGAGCCGCAGGAGCGCCCGGACCTCACGCTCTCCAAGATCGGCAAGCAGGATCTCTATGCGATGTCGATCGGCGATCTTGAAGAGCGCATCGCGTCCTTGAAGGCCGAAATCGCCCGCTGCGAAAAGGCCATCGGAGAGCGCGGCAGCACGAAAACAGCGGCCGAAAAATACTTCAAGCTCTGACGCCGGATCGCCGGTTCGGCCTCTGGAAATCTTGATTTTCGTGCAGATTGGATATACCTTCGCCTGAAAGTATATCCGCATCCGGAGGCCGCATCATGCAAGTTTCCAAATGGGGAAACAGCCTCGCCATCCGCCTTCCCGCCGCCGTGGTTCAGGGGCTGCACCTGAAGGAAGGCGACGACATCGAGGTGACCGTCGAAAGTAGAAAGAAACTGCGAATTTCACGCAAGCCAAGTCGCGCCGAGATCGTCGCAGGATTCCAGAAATATCGTGGAACGCTGCCGGCCGATTTCAAGTTCGACAGAGACGAAGCGAATGAACGCTGAGGAGCGGGCGCGACCTGTCGTTTTTTTCGACACTAATGTCCTGCTCTACCTCATCGGCGACGACGCGCGCAAAACCGCCGCCGCCGCCAATGCGCTGTCAACGGACAAGCACGAATGCGTGGTGAGCGCGCAAATTCTTTCGGAATTTGTCAACGTCCTGCGCAAGAAGGCGCGTGCTCCATGGAATGAGATCCGCGAACACCTGACCCGCATCCACCTGCTCTGTCGCGTCGAGCCGGGCACGGACGCAACAGTGCAAGATGCTCTCAGCATCTCCGAACGAGGCGGCTTTGCATGGTACGACGCCGTGGTCATCGCCGCGGCGCTATCCGCCGGCGCCACACGACTGCTTACCGAGGACATGCAGGACGGGCGGAAGATGGGGAGACTGACGATTGTGAATCCGTTTGGGGGAAAAACGATGGGCACCAGATGAGCGGAGCGTGGAACGAGTACCCCACTGCGCCATTTGCTTGGCAGACCTAGGGGCTACACCCATAAACCGGTTTGACGGATTTGCGAACGGTGATTCCCTGCGCTGAGTTTGCGGAGGGCGAAGAGATGGCCGGTCGATTTGATC